>Ga0208361_1000085_pt1 | contig 35820 bp, 30 predicted proteins | sample LakMenEpi05Aug10_FD_150670 | JGI IMG/M metagenome (GOLD analysis project Ga0208361, IMG submission 150670) | Freshwater microbial communities from Lake Mendota, WI - 05AUG2010 deep hole epilimnion (SPAdes) | ecosystem: Environmental > Aquatic > Freshwater > Lake > Epilimnion/Euphotic zone ... | reverse complement strand
GGCCCTGCGGTTCGATGAGTTTCCTACCAATGGTGTAAAGGGAGTTCCCACCAGCGCACCAGTAGAAGTTTGTACCAACCTGTAACGCAGGAAGGCATTTACCGGATTAGTCGGGATAGTAATGAACTCAGTAGCATTACCAAAAGCAACGTTTCTGAAAAGGGTATCCCTGGTTACCAAAGTAGCAGAGGAGGAGTCTATTCGGATTAAAGTTAATCCGGGAGATTTTCCGCTGGCGTTGATAAAGCGTAAGCGAGTAAATGCACTATCGGGCAACGGACCCGGGTCATCTACGTATGAAACGAGTGAACGTGTAGAGTTCGAGTCAGCTAACACGGTTGTGTAGTAGATTCCCTTCATGGTCGTCATATTACCTGTAAAGAGAACGACAGAATCATTGGTTGTTCCGGTATTCGGCAGCGATAAGCGCAAGGCACCATTCGGTGGAATTGCTGCATATTCTGCTACAGTTGAATTGGTAGGGAATATACCTGCTGATCCTGAGGTAAAGTTTCCATTGATTTTTTTGTCATTGACTTTGATCATCACCGAGGGAAGTCCGGGCGATACAAAAACAAATCTGACAAATGTCTGGGTGGTGGGAAGATCGTATTCTGTTGCCCTGAGCTCTGTCTTCTGACAGGCACTCATACCATACAATACCACACCTGCTGCTAGTATATTTAATAAGTATTTTTTCATACAATACATCTTTAAGGTGTTAAGGTTGACTAAACCACATTTCCAGTGTGTGATAATTTGTGTTCAAGGCACCGATTTTTCTCAATGCTTCCCGGTTCCAGTCGAACTCGGAAAAATTTGTTGGCCATGTACGGTAGGCCAGGTTTGGACCGCCGTTGAAAGCTGAGAAAACTGTAATGGTCTGAAATCCATTGAATACGGGTAAGCTGGTTGCAGGATCCACATCATAATAATGGAATCTACGCATGTCGCTCCATTGCTCAATAAAATTCCAACCCCAGTTAGCAATGAACTTTTGTTGCATGATATCAGTCATATTGAGCGTTCCTGCATTTTGCTTTACCGCAGGTGAGGCCAAATAGTTATTCCGCTCAGCAGCATTAATAGGAACAAAGTTGGCAACTCCGACATTGTTTGCATTCACGAAATCAAAATGCGCACTAATGCCATTGATATAAGCAGTATATGCCGTAGCCCTGTCTCCTTTTCTAAATGCGGCTTCAGCTTTGATGAATTGCATTTCACTGTAGCTCATAATAGGCAAGGCCGCATTGTTACGAAAAACAAATTTTCCAATTGTTCTGTCAGTAAAATTATTGATGGCAGGATTCGTAATGGCACTATCTCCCCAAACAGTGGCGGGCGCTCTGCGGAAGGTAAGCGAACCAACTGTACCAATCGTATAACCTACGGAAGGCAATAAAAATCGATATCCACCATTCAATTCGGTCATATTGGGAGAAATGAATGAAGTATCCGGACTGAGCGTCAACATTCCTCTGATACGTGGATCACGATTGACAGATGCAGCACTACCGCGCAAAATGGTACCATCTAATAACTGAACGATGAATCTGGATTGACGGCGAATTGAGAAGTTATCACGGGCGGGTCCGAGTGGACTGCTATCGTCGTTTCTGGTGGCAGAGTGTGGAATGGCTGCATTGTCTGCATTGGAAGCAAGACTCAAATCAACATATTTGATAACAGAATCGGCTTTGTAATCCGCCTTGTTGGTTAGACGATGATAATTGCGTGCCATCAAGCCATAGACGAAGCGAATCCAGCGATCGCGTCTTCCCTGAAACATGATGTCTCCGCGGGCCAGTTGGGATTGATTAACTTTTCCATCTGTTCTATTCAGGAAAGTCAAAGCACGGCGGCAAATGGAATCAATACCCCTATAAACCGTCTCCTGGTTATCATAATCAAAATAAACACGATTGGGCTCCCAGGCCTGCCGGAAAACTATGTCACTGTGCATATCAGTGAGGTGTTGGAATCCCCAGGCACGCAATGCGAACGCAACGCCAACATAATCCCACTGTTCATTTTTACTTCCCTGCTGGATGATTAAGTCGATGGCCGGACCCTGCAATTGATACACATCTCTCCAACCTTGGTTGCCCGCTCCGGAGCCACCCTGGTTAGCATTGTGAATATCATTTGTTTCTTGTACTCCGGTGTTAGACCAGAATTGAGTGAAAGCACCCGTTGCACGACCATCGAAAACCAATGTTCTCGACATAACTGCCTGTGCGGGTGAAAGAAGTGCCGCTAAGGAGGGCACATTGGGTGACGCGGGGTCAGAGTTGATGTCCAGGTATTTTTTACAACCTGTCATACCTGCTACCAGCATCACCAGACAAATTATATATATTGACTTTTTCATGTTATACTGATTTAAGCATTAGAATTGGGCGCGTACACCAAAGTTGATACCAACCGGAGTTGCCATATTACCATAATCCATGCCTACACCTCCTATACCACCTCTGGAGGCAGCATTGTTGGCATTGGCTGCTGGATCAGCACCCCGATAATTGGTGAGGATGAACAAATCGGTACCAGTGAAGAATACGGAGGCGCTCTTGAAGAGGTTTTGGCGCTTGATCAATTTGTTGGGCAAACGATAGCTCAGCGTTACATCTCTTAAACGAACCCAGTTGACATTTCGCTCAATAAAATCTTCTTCAGCTACCCCTAAAGAGTAAAACTCACTACGGGCGAATGGCGTAAGAACAATTGTATTTTGCGTAGGGTTCGATGTATTTTCAAGACCATCCTGCAATACACCTCTTATAACACGTGGCGTCTCTCTGTCAAGGGTACGAACACTGGCACCCCTTGAATATAGGAACCATTCTGTACCATTGAAGATATCTCCACCTTTACGAATATCGAGGTTGAAAGAGAGATTCCAGTCATTCAGGAAGGTGAAACTGTTGATAAGACCCATATTCCAGTCCGGCTGACGACTGGCGACTTTAATGTAGTCGGATATACGAACCGGTAAACCTGAAGTAGGACTGATTAACACGTCACCACGGGTATTGCGGAGGAAACGGGTTGCAGCCAGGTCGAAGATGGAACCGCCCTTCGTGGCAATGTTACGGATACCGGCAATCCAGGTATCTGAATTATAGAAGAAGGGAAGATCAGAAGGCATCCGTAAAATTTCGTTGCGGTTACGTGCCCAGTTCACTGTCACATCCCACGTGAACTTTTTGCTTTTGATAGGAGTACCGGTAATCTGCATTTCCCAACCACGGTTCTCTACATCTCCACCATTGATCCATTTCAAAATGGCACCTGATGCATAGCTCAAGCGAGGATTGAGCAGTTGATCAACCGTTTTGTTGGAATAGTATGTCAGGTCAAAGCCCAGTCTTCCTTTTAAGAATTTAGCTTCTAAACCTGTTTCAAATTGTTGGCTGAACTCAGCGCGCAATTGAGGGTTACCCTGTGTAACGAAGGGTGAGAAACCGCCTCCCGTAAAAGTAGATTGGGCAAAACGGTTGGAAGTTACATAGGGTGTTCTGGGGTCACGACCTGTTGTAGCGTAGTTGATGCGGTACTTCAGGTAAGTAACTTGTTTGGGTAATTTGATGATATCACTGAGAATTAAGCTTGATCCGGCAGACCAATAGAAGTAGTAAGGTTTAGCAGGATCCCAGTTGGTAGGATCTACCAGACGGCTGGAACCATCCATTCTTCCTGCCAGTGAGAAGTTCAGGAAATTTTTATAACTGGCATTGTAGTTGATGAATGCGCCCAGTCGGTTGTTATTCTCAGCGGTAGTAATGCTTCCGATGGTGGTTGGATCTGCATTGTTCAGACTAACAAACTCCGGATCGAAAAGACGTTCTCCCCGCGTACCATTTACTTCATATTTTCTGGAATCAAACGTGAAAGCAGCTGTGATTACATTGTTGACGTTGCCGATTTTCTTCCGGATGGTAGCACGATAGGCACCGTTAATCAATAATTGTCTGGAACGATATTGAAGAATACTTCCCCCTACTGTTCTGGCAAGGTTACTTTGCGGATGTGTAAACCAGGTACCCAGGTCAGCGTAGAAGTCAACTCCCATGAGGGCAGTAAGGTTCAACCATTTGTAGGGGTCATAGCTGATTTGGAAATTACCCATCAAACGGTCATTCTGGTCAAAGTTTTGGTTTCTATTGAGATCCCAGAATGGATTATCATCCTCTGCTAATTGCAGGAAGTTACCATTGACAGAGCGACGATTACCATTCGCGTCTACAAAATTACGCGCATCATCATCTACCGGCCAAGTTAAGAGACTCAACAAAAAGCCACCTGCGCCCTTCGACCCCTTACGGGTTTTGGAAGAGATATAGGTGAATGAGTTTGTTACATTGAATTTTGGACTCAGTTTGAACGTAGTATTGAGTCGCAAATTGTAGCGATCAAATCCGGTATTAGGTACGACTCCATCATTATTAAATGTACTGGCAGTAAAGCGATAAGTGCTCATGTCAGTTCCTCCCTCAATAGCGAGGTTATGTTGCTGGGTCTTTCCGGTACGGAAGAAACTTCTGAGGTTATCGTATACTTTCACACCCTCAGGAATGCGGTTACCAAAAAACTGGCGTTGCGTATTATTAGTAATACCACCGAAGCCCTGATCATAAACGGTTTGGATTTCAGGTAAGCGAGTTACTTTTTCAAAGCGGAAGGAGTTATTGTAGCTAACTGATGCTCTGCCTTTTTTACCTTTCTTGGTTGTAATAATGATGGCACCATTTGCACCATCGGAACCATAAAGTGCGGTCGCCTCTGGTCCTTTTAATACGGTTACCGCATCAATGTCTTCCGGATTGATATCCATGGCACGGTTACCAAAGTCATTGTTTCTATTGGCCAGGTTGATGCCTCCTGATGCTGGCAACCTGTCTTGCATCTCAAATGAACTGTTATCAATGATCAAACCATCTACCACAAATAAAGGTTGGTTGGAACCATCGATAGAAGTTGGTCCGCGCAGTACGATGGTCGCAGAAGCTCCGGGCATACCTGTTGTAGCCGTAATCATCGCACCGGGAATACGTCCGGCAAGAGAATTAATAAAGTTGTCGCGGCGAGTAGAGGCGATTTCATCGCCACTTACCGTAAGTGCCTGGTAGGTCAACTCTCGCTTACTTTTCTTGATATCATAAGCAGTTACAACTACGTCTCCCAAACTTTTATCAGAAGTTACCAGACGAATACTTACTTTTTCTTCGTCTCCTACAGTTACTTCTTTAGCAGCATAACCCACATAATTGAACACGAGTACATGTCCCTTTAGTGCTGGGATGGAATAATAACCGACATTGTTAGCGGCTGTTTTCTTGCCGGTGTTTTTGTTGATAACGGTTACACCGAGCAATGGTGAACCATCATCGTCGGATACGATGGTTCCCGAAACCGTTTTTTCCTGTGCCATCAGGGAAGGGGATAAGATTAAAAGCATGGCTAAAACCATGATTTTCCCCAGGCAGGCAACTCTTCTCATAGTTGTTGTTTTGGTTCGTTGGTGAAGTAAATGTTTAAGAAAAAAGCATTTGTACATGCTAACATTAAACTTTATCTGAAAAATCTTGCAAAAAGCGGCAAACATGCACCGAAAGATTTACCCAGATTACAAAGCAATGTTAAAATATACGAAAGCAATTTAACACAATGTAGCCTTTTGTAATCATATTTTTTTTCTATAGATATCAACAATTCTGATTTATGCGGGAATTTGCGGTTTTAGGCGGTATTTGTCGCTTATTTTGACTTTTTAACCCCCGCCAATCATTTTTTTGGCTACCAACTTATCTTCTGACTAAAGATCGGCAACAGATGGACTGAAAAAGCTAGAACAGGCTCATAAACTAGTTTCAGCATCTTTATCCGTGTTTCCAGACTACAATCCATGCTTTATCAGGTAGGATATACTCAAACTTTCGTCTCTTATCGAAATGCAGCAATCTGCCGATTAAAGACGCTGACAAAAACATCCAATGGAGAATTCAAAACCAAAAAAACCCAGTAATTCTTAGAAGGATACTTCTTTTCATAACCCCGACCAGGTGTAGGGTAAGTATTTGGCGATTAAATTAAGTAGGATAATCTTAACGATTGAAAACTTTCTGTTTTCAGTTAAAGGCATATTGTAAGGAAACTGTCAAGGACCTGCCCATACCATTCACGCCTGATCCATGTTTTCTATAATCAGCGTTGGTCAGGTTATTCAGAAAAAATCTATACTGGAACTCTTTCCAAGACCCCCCCACATACCAATGTAGGACCATGAATCCGGGCGTTCCGCCCGCAGGTATTCTGTTATCATCTTTGTCGCCCTGTGCCAATCTTCGCTGCGTAAGTGCCTGTTCACAACTTATTCCGGTTCTGATTTTTTTAAGTTGATACTGCAGGCTAATAAAACTATTGAAGGGCGGAATTCGGCGCAGTGGTTCTGCCCGTGTAGTGTTTTGTCCAAACAAATAGGTCACCATGTTATTTAAACTCAATTGGGAACTTATTTGATAACGCGATTCGAATTCTAATCCCTGAATGAAGGCCCTTTCATTGTTTTCTTTGATATAAACATTGTAACCAGATATGACCTCGTTGGTTTTTACACGATTTATCAGATTTGTAAGATTGGTGTGAAAAAGCGAACTAGACCATCTCCACCTGTTGGAGTGGTACCTAATGCCAATTTCCTTGTTGATGGATCTTTCAGGCAGTAATCCATAGGAAGGAACTTCGTATCTGAAATCAATGATACCGAGTGTTCCCATATCATCAATATTCGGAGCCCTGTATCCGGAACTGATGTTACCAAAAAGAAACAGCTGCTCAGTAATGGCAAAAGATGCCCCTGATAGAAAAACCAATGCGTCGGGCTTTACGGTAACTTTTCCCAATGTTGCTTCCATCAGCTGAATGTTATATAAGTGGTAGCGCCATCCTCCTTCCAATTGCCATTTTCCCATTTTTAGCTGATGTATGTTGTAGAGTGCAGCATGCTGGTAGATGGAACCATCCGGGTAAAGGCCTCTTCTGGGAGTTGTGATTCCGGTACTCGTATTCAGCTGATTCCTTGAACTAGTAATATTATCACGGTTCCATTCTATACCCAATCGGCTGATCCAGTCTCCGGTAAATTTCCAAACCGCTTCTGCTTGAATGGCCATGCTTTTGATTCTGTCATATTCAAAACTGATGGTGGTGCCGGTGCCTGCTTGTGAAATTCGCTGCTCATTGATTTGTTGATTCGAAAATTGAATAGAGAGTTGCTGAATTTTTCTGCCCCGAAAAGATTTTTGTACCTGTGCATATATGAATCCTCTTTCCAATGGATCTGAAAAACTCTGTTTGAATCTTTCCATCTGGTATTTGTGAAACAGTGGAACCATACCTTGTCTCACTCCGGTGATGCCTGCATTCACCAGCCACCCTTTCCCGGCATTCAATTTGAATTTGGTTTCAACTGATTGTTGTAAATAACCCGAAGGTCGCTGGTATCCGGTGGTATCGCCACCCAGCAGGTCGCCAAAATCACTGTATCCGGCTGATAGCATCAGTGCAAATCGTTGACTACTAAAGTTCATCTGCTGGCGAAGACTTTTTTCCATTCCGCCGCTGGTCCACCTGAGGTCGGTTCTTCCAGACCATTTGCGTTCATTTGAAAAGGCAGGCATTTGGGTAATCACATTTATTACTCCACCCAACGCATCACTTCCATATTGAACAGAGCCGGTTCCTTTTACCACTTCAATGCGTTCTACAGAAAGGGGATCGAGTAATGTGAGGTACTGATTGGGGCCAAATCTGAAAATGGAATTATTGAGTCGGATGCCATCAATTAAAATCAGGTTCTGATTACCGGTTAAACCGCGAACAAATGGTGAACCCCCACCATGACTGGTTTTTTGAATGAAGACGCCGGCTGTTCCATCCAACAACTCGGGTACCGACCGACCATTTTGTCGTAAGATGGTGGAGCTGTCAACAATTGAATGGGAGAAGGGAATATGCCTTCCGTTCCGATTCATCCGACTGGTTTTAACTATTACTTCTTGTAATGAAGGAATAGTATCTTCTTGGGCATCCAGCCTTAAAATGAGCAGAGATGTAATACAAAGCACCAGTAATTTGTATATCATATCAGTTGCCGAAATTACTGGATAATTATAAAAGCAACATGCTATTACCCAACCTTAATTTAGATTTAATTCAACTTCTACTGCGAGGAAGGGATGGGTATCGTATGTATCCATAGGTGGCCGAAAGCGTTCTTACAGCAAAGACTCATTGGCCTGCTCCGAGCACATAGTTTGAAACATCTTTAAACACCGCTGGCAGTGCCTGTTCGATTCGTTGATAGGTAGCCGAAGAGATATTAGATCTGTCGAAAGGTACATACTTTACATACTGCTTATTTTCTCCTGCTTGTCGGCCATATTTATACCGATAAGTAAACCAGCCATCTTCCTGTAATTCAATTTCAGCCAAATCTTTATTGGGAATCGTTATAAAAAACAAATCCGATTTACGCTTGGTTGTATTGTCTTGAAGGTTCATATTTCTCAACACCCAATAGGCTTCTTTAGCAGTTTCGTAGGAAGGATCAATTAAGGCCACATCTTTTGCCAGGTAATTCCGGTATCTATATCCTCCTTCATCCGCGTAGTCATATAATTCTAATAACACCTCCTGAATAATAGGACGCATAAAAGGATAATGCGTACACCCCAAAATGAGGGTATTCATGGCAAGTTGTGTTTTGTTTTGCCGCATTTTTTCCAGCATGCTAACCAGGTGATACCTTACATAGTTTTCCGGATCATTCAATTGAATATCCTGACAAGCACCCTTGTCGTCATATTCGCACAATAACTTATTACCGGTTCTGTTAAATCGATAGATAGACATCAATGTGGTGTCAATCTTGTACTGCGCATTTTTCACCGAAGGACCCTTATATTCTTTTCTATATCGCGATGCTGTATCTACATAATAACTCCAGTCTCTGTCAATGCTTTCTGCCAGACCGGCACCCCCCTGGCTTGTAATGACTGGTTCAGGCATACCCAGTTGTGCAGACATTTCTATCAGGGTTCTGGGATATCCATTTGATGCAACGGTGCCTGCGGTCGCAAAAACACCAATGGCTCCCCTGCCTTTTTCTCTTTGTTGTTGTAAGGCAGCTTTTACGCCGGCATCAATCACGCCGATTACCTGTACTTCCTTATTTTCTTCCCTTAAAAATTGTCGGATATCTGTCAGTGCAAAGGCAGTAGCTGTATTGCAGGCCAGTACCAACATTTTTGCTGATTCCTTCCAGGTCGACTTCCAGGTTTCTTTCTCCAATCGTCTGAAAGAATTCCCCAACAGAAAGCGCATATTTTTAATTATATGCTCTTTGAGCAGGGGCGTTTTATTTTCCGCTGCATAGTTTCCATACGGCATATTGGCCTGATCGGCCAGGTACTGGAAATGTTCATTTTGAAAGTCAGGAATTCCGTCTTTACCGGGTGCACCGGTGGCATTGTTGAATTCATCCATGGTCAAAAGCGCTTCCAGCACTGTTAATCCGCCGGTGCCGGAATCAAAAACACCGATGGGTGAAGTGCGCTTTGCTTTTTTTACTTGTGCAAACAAAGAGCTAGAAGTTATAAGCAGCGGCATACAAATTATGAGCGATTGAATTAATTTCAGCCGGATGATTGGCATAATATGTTTTTTGGTACAAATAATTTTGATGATATCGGCGGGCAGCATAGTTTGTAGCACAATACAACTGATGAGTGGGATCGTAATTATATGGAGGGGGTTCAGTTGCCAGACTGCTTTGAAGTCAAGGTGCAGACAGGCAGCAACCCCACGTAAAAATCCGCAGCCATAACAATTACTGCCTGTAATATGGTGAAACAAGCAAAAGGTAAAATCCGGTTGTAGCTGTCGGTAGTCCAGATGCCAGATCCAGGCCATGAGGCATAGTAACAGCAACCAGCGAATGAATTTATTTGCGGTAAAGGGTATTTCCATTGCCATCTTTAAAACTACCTACTATAATCATAATCAGATCGACCAGGGCCCAAATACCACATCCGCCAAGTGTAAGCAATTGTGCTACACCGATGGCTGTTTTCTTGGTATAAAAGCTGTGTACACCCAGTGCTCCCAAGAAAAAGCACAGCAGGAGTGTTGTTAACCAGTCAAATCTGCCTTCGGGTATATCCATTGGCTGAAATCCGCTGCCGGTGGGAGATTTGTAATTAGGGGTGGGAACACCACAATGAATACAGATGGCGGCTTTGTTATCTATTTGCTGGCCGCAGTTGGTACAAAACATAGTAAGTAGATTATTTTCGCGAAATATTTTGGAGTATTTTCATCTCTAAATTAAGATAAATCGTGAAGTATTCACTGATTATTTGATGATCTCTACACCGTTGAGTTGCAGATAACTAAAATTGCCCCACCACGCACGCATACCCGATCCGGATTCATAACAATGTTCTGCCCGCACTTTTTGTACAGACCCGGCACAACGAAACCCCGTACCCCTGGCTTGAATACTGCTACAATTTTTAAAAGTAACTTCACTGCCTCCATACACTTCAAAGCAAGCCCTGCTGGGGTCATCCCCCTGGTAGTAAGCAATACAATTCTCTATCAAAACATTTCTGACATTTCCTTTGGATTCGTCAATCGCAACAGCAGAGACCCCTGCATCATAACTTGTTATATTTCCAATATAAATATTTTCAGTCAAGCTATTATTTTCATAGGATTGTATTAAAATAGTACCGCCTCTTTCAAAAGGATTCGCCGGATTGCCTTTGACAGTAACATGATTGACAGCGACTTCACTGGTTCGGCAGTTTTTATTTTCTGCAGACTTAACTATTACGGAAGTAAAGCCACAGGAAATAGCTTCTATACTGTCTACTTTGACTTTTCCGGAGCGAATGGCAATTCCATGATAAAAATTTTTGACAATAATATTTTTGATGAGGATTGATCTGCCTGTTTGGCAAAGTATTCCGTGATTAAAATCATGGTATCCGCCCCCTAGTAAACTAATGTGGTTAAAAGTCTGATTGAGTTCGCTGGAGTCAGCACCATCACCTGAAGTAAGTGCGGCTGCAACCGGATTGTCTCTTGCATCAATTCCCAAATACTGAATGGTGATATTTTTTTTATTATTACAATTGATAGAACCCATAATTATTGTTCCAAATTCGAATTTTTCAGAAGGTTGCTGTTTCCCCAACAGTGATAAATGATCATAGCTGATTTTAATATTCGCTTTGTATTTGCCTGTTGGAATAATTACGGGTACCTTAAGTGAATCAGCCACCCGCATCGCTTTTTCAAATGCAGGTGTGTCATCTGTTAAACCGTCACCCTTCGCGCCCTGCTGCATAACATTCACACCCTCCGGTAAACGCAGCAATGTTAAGCCCTCACTCACCTGTTCTTTATGACAGGAAAGACAGCTAACCAGCAGCAAGATTATCAGAAGCTTCTTCACGACCACTAAATTAAATTTTCTCATCGACTACAGCAAGAATGCTGCCAACGGATACCGAAAAAAGTCAAATGAGGAAAAATATTCCAGATTAAGTTGACGCTGATACTGATAATGAAGTAATTTTCTACAATCTTAGTTTTCGAAATTAATGTCAGATACACTTTATATCGCCGGTAGGGGAAAGCAGCAGCAGACGTATGATGCTATTATCGTTGGGTCGGGTATTAGTGGCGGATGGGCTGCAAAAGAATTGTGTGAACAGGGTCTCTCTACATTGGTATTAGAAAGAGGGCGTGATGTGGAACACCTGAAAGATTACCCGACCGCTAACAAGCCCCTTTGGGAATTTCCGCACCGGGGTGAATTAACACGGCAGGAACAGATCAATGATTCAATTATTGCCCGATGCTATGCGTATGGAGAAGCCACCCGACATTTTTTTGTAAATGACCATGAGCATCCCTATGTGCAGGAAAAGCCATTTGACTGGATTCGAGGCTATCAGGTAGGTGGAAAATCATTGATGTGGGCTCGCCAAACGCAGCGCTGGAGTCGTTTTGAATTTGAGGCCCCGGCTCTAGACGGTTTCGCTATAGACTGGCCCATCCGATACGATGACCTTGCACCTTGGTATTCTTATGTAGAAAAATTTGCGGGTATTAGTGGGAACAAAGACGGTTTGGAAACCTTACCTGATGGGGAGTTTCTGCCACCCTGGGAAATGAATTGCGTGGAAAAAGCATTGCAAGAAAAAATTATGCGGGCATTTCCCGGGCGTCATGTGGTGCAGGGCAGGTGTGCTCACCTTACCCAACCTGCTTCCATCCATTTGGAACAGGGTAGGGGACGATGTCAGGCACGTAATCTCTGCGATCGGGGTTGTCCATTTGGAGGATACTTCAGCTCCAACGCTGCTACATTGCCCTGGGCGAGGAAAACAGGTAAAATGACACTCCGCCCGCATGCAGTGGTGCATTCCGTTATTTATGATGATACTGCTCAGAAAGCAATAGGGGTAAGGGTTATAGATGCGGAGACCCAGGCAGTTACAGAATATTTTGCACGTATTATCTTCATCAATGCGGGTTGTTTGAATACCAATCTTTTGCTGTTACATTCAGTATCCAGCCGTTTTCCCAATGGATTGGGAAATGATAATGGCTTGATGGGGAAATTCATTGCTTTTCACAACTATCGCGGTTCTGTCGGAGCAAAATATGCGGGTCCGGCCGATCAATATTATTATGGGCGCCGACCCACGCAACTGATGATGCCCAACTTTCGAAATGTATACCGTCAGGAGACCGATTTTTTGAGAGGGTATATGGTGCATTTTGGGGCAGGCAGAAGAAGAGCAACAGCAGAAGGTATAGGCGGTGCTTTTAAGGAAGCTATCACAGAGGCAGGCGAGTGGGGCGTTTATATGATGATGCAGGGAGAAACCATCCCTAAAGAAACCAACCATGTTAGATTGAGCCCCAATGAAAAGGATGCATGGGGCATACCCTTACTGATTACTTCTGTTGCTTATGACGATAATGATGAAAAAATTGTAAAAGATTTCATGGAGCAGGGGACTTTCATGCTCGAAAAAGCCGGCTGTTCACATATCAATGCCAGTGACAGCCAGCAGGCACCGGGCTTGGATATACATGAGATGGGTGGTGTTCGAATGGGGAAAGATCCGGCTACCTCACTGCTCAATGCGAACAATCAACTACATCATTGTAAAAATGTATTTGTGACCGATGGCGCCTGTATGGTTTCCACTGGTACGCAAAATCCTTCTCTTACCTATATGGCAATGACGGCCCGGGCAGCGCATCATGCGGTGACTGAATTAAAAAAAGGCAATCTCTGATCAACGATTTGTTCCGTCAATCGAATCATATACCACTACCTTATTCCAAAGGTGGCCGCAGGAAGAAACAAATTCCAGGTGAAGGGTATGCTCCTGGTAACTGTCCTGGTCGGCCGCTGTTTTAAAAATCGCTAACCATGATAGTGAATAACTGCTATCAATTACTTCCCGGCGGGTAGCTGCCGGTTCACCAATATGAAAATGAACGATGTTGGGTATGGAAGTTAAATTTTTTAGGCCCTTCAGCAGCGAAGCATGGTCTTCTTGGTTATCCGGATTCGCCAACCAGAAATATACCTGATGGATGAAATGTTCTTGCATATTCGTCTTAAGTATAATTGCAATGAAGCAGGATGGCTGCAGGCAACCAAAGTTGTCAATGCAGCAGTTTACTGCACAATGTATTATTAGGAAATAATTTGTTCAGATATTTTTCCGGTATGCTTATTTTTTAAGATGAGTTTTTTTGCACCATAATGCGTCATTTCTTCTTTTACCAGATAATGATCTGCATCATATTCAACCAAATGACTCTCTTTGGTCAGTCCTGTTTTGCCTCTCCAAATATCGAGTTGTACTGGTTCCCAAAGCTTGGTTTTTGCTGAGCGATAGGCTGCATCGAGTATGGCATTGACAACATATCCGTCATAAAAAGTTTCTTTCGGAGCGACACCCTTTTCCATGGCATTAAACATATCCATAAACATGTGATTATAGCCTAACTCATTGAGTTCATCACCTACAGGGAAAAGCCAACCAGAATTACTTTCCGCTTTTTCCGCTACATAATCTGCTCCCTTGCCGGTGGTAAACATATCGAAACCGGTACGTAAAAAACTATTGATCCAGATGGTACCTTCTGTTCCCATTACTTCGTCGCGTAAGTCCAAACCACCCCGAAATGTCCAACTAACTTCAAATTGTCCGATGGCACCATTTTCATACTTTACCAAACCAATGGCATGGTCTTCCGCCTCGATTGGCTTTACTTGTGTATCGGCCCAACACATAACTTCTACCGGACGAATATCTTTTCCAATATAGCTTCTGGCGATCTCTACACAGTGACAACCGAGATCTAATATACATCCACCACCCGCCTGCTCAAGGTCCCAGAACCAGTCACTGTGCGGACCAGGGTGCGTTTCTCTTGATTTGGCCCAAAGTATTCTTCCCAGTGCACCGTTTTTTACACTTTCATGCGCCTTAATGAATTTCGGTGTATAAACCAAGTCTTCCAGGTAACCATTGAAAATGCCTGCTGCTTCTACAGCCAGTAACATTCTCTTTGCTTCTTCCGCATTTCTTCCCAAAGGTTTGGTGGTCATTACTGCTTTTTTATGCTTGCAGCAGAGCATTACAGCCTCCTCATGCAGGTTATTGGGAAGAGCAATACATACTATATCTACATCGGGGTGGGCGATGGATTCTTCCAGCTGAGTGGTCCAGTGGCTGCATCCATAGTCTTCGGCAAACTTTTTCGCACTTTCCTCGCGACGGGAGTATACACTCACCACTTTATCTTTATTCCGGTAACCCTGGAGTGAATCGGCATAAAAACGACCGATAAAGCCAGAACCGAGCATTGCAATTTTTTTCATAGCGCCAATTTTTTAAAGTTGTTGTGTTTTTAAAGTGGAATCATTTTTTTCTCTGAAGAACAAAATGAAATAAATCAGAACTCCGAGGGTAATATAGGCCGGAACCATCCAGATAGAGTTCCATGCATGCCCTGTTTTAGTTGCATATTTGTCAACGATCCAACCGGAGAAGCCTGTTCCTATGAACATACCTACACCATAAGTGGCGAAGGTAAACAGTCCCTGTGCAGCATTTTTGATCGATGCACCTGCTTTCTTTTCAGTATACATATAACCGGTAACAAAAAAGAAATCGTAGCAAATACCATGCAGTATGATGCCTGCATACAGCATCCACGTATGTACACCCGTATCGCCATAAGCAAAAAAGACATAGCGTAAGATCCAGGCTATCATACCCAGCAGCAGCATATTTTTTACTCCGATTCGGTTGAATAAAAACGGGATGGCAAGAATGAAAACAGCCTCTGATACCTGGCCAAGTGTCATTTTCCCTGCAGCCTGGCTAAAGGATAATTCATTGAGAAACGTATTGGCAAAGCCATAATAGAATGAAAGTGGGATACATACCAATATAGCTGCAATGAAAAAGATCAGATAAGGCTTGTCGCGTAACAATACCAGCGCGGGAGTGCCCATTGCCTCACCAGCTTCGGTAGTTTTACCTTTGGGAGGTGTATCGGGAAGCAGGAAGCTCATCAATCCTAAAATACCCGAAGATACAGCTGCCATCACAAAGGTGTAAGAAGTCTTTTCGATGCCTAGTTGTCCTATCAGCAAGCCGGCAACTATCCAGCCCAGGGTACCGAAAACACGAATCCAGGGAAATTGTGTGTCGGGATCTGACATCTGTGAAAAAGCTATGCTGTTACTCAAAGCTATGGTGGGCATGTACAGCAGCGAGTACAACAATATGACCCAGTAAAAGGTGCTGTTATGCTCGACATAAGTAACAGCCATCAGCAAGGCAGCACCACCCAAGTGTAGAATACCCATAATCTTTTGCGCTGCAAAGAATCGGTCGGCAACCAGACCAACAAAAAATGGCGAGATCATGGTGGCAATAGCCAGTGCCCCATAAGCTGCGCCTATTTCTATTCCCGTTGCCTTGAGATGTTCCCCCATGTAGGTGTTCATAGTTACATACCAGGCGCCCCAAATGAAGTATTCAAGAAACATCATAAGTGACAATAAGATACCCGTATTGTTTTTCATAACTGACCGATTCGTTGGTAATTATTTTGTATGTTTATTAAAGAAACGGCCTTCAATTTAAGTAATTTATGATTACTGCTGACGTCCAGATTTATTAGACCTGTTTTTATTGATTCCCGACATGAAAAAAAGTATACTAATTCTTTTGTTTGGCCCCCTTTTGCTGCACGCCGGTCATAGAAGTATGCCCGATCCATCTAAGAAAATATTGGTGTTCACGAAGACCCGTGGATTTTATCATACATCTATTGTTTCGGGTGTACGGGCCTTAGTAAAATTGGGTGTCGATCATGGCGTTGCTGTTGATACTACAACAGATGCAGCGTTGTTTACTGGTAAAAAGTTAAAGCAATATGCTGCCGTTGTCTTTTTGAGTACAACCGGTGATGTATTGAACGAAGAACAGCAGCAAGCATTTGAACGATACATCAATAAGGGTGGCGGTTTTGTTGGTATTCATGCAGCTGCAGATACAGAGTATGATTGGCCCTGGTATAATCGTTTGGTGGGCGCTTATTTTTTGAGTCACCCGCAACAGCAGGAGGCCTTATTGTCGATTCGGGATACTTTGCACCCGTCTACCCGTCATCTCGCATTGGAATGGAAAAGGCAGGATGAGTGGTACAACTATAAAAATATTCAGCCGCATCTTCAGGTACTGATCACTTTGGAAGAAAATAGTTATCAGGGAGGTGCCAATGGTTCCTTTCATCCTATTGCCTGGTGCCATGAAATTTTCGGCGGCAGGGCTTTTTATACAGGATTGGGTCACACCGATGCTGCTTATGCGGATCCTGTTTTTTTGCAGCACCTTTGGGGTGGAATTTCTTATGCCATGAAACAATAACAAATGCAGTTGCCTTTTCAGCTTCTCTCCAGTCTTCAGGGAATTGGCGGTTTTGATGTCGAGGCATTTACCGCTGCCCATGAACATCACCCTCCAGTTATATCGCTGCGGCTGAATCCCGGTAAACCTGCTGACCTGTCGCCAGATTGGGCGGTAACCCCAGTTCCCTGGTGTTCAGATGGTAGGTATCTGAAAGCTCGTCCGTCTTTTACAATGGACCCCCTGTTACATGCAGGTGCCTACTATGTGCAGGAAGCCAGCAGCATGTTTATATGGCATATTTTATCTGCTCTTTTTTCTCGGGAAGCTCCCCTGCGGGTTGCAGATATATGTGCAGCACCCGGCGGTAAATCCACTTTGCTCGCAGCCTATTTTGAGCAGGCTTTGGTGGTCGCCAATGAAGTTATTCGAACGCGTGTACCTATCCTGACCGAAAATCTGGTTAAATGGGGATCAGCCAATACAATTGTCACCAATAATGACCCCTCACATTTTCGTCAGTTGCCTGATTTTTTTGATCTGATGCTGGTAGATGCACCCTGCAGTGGAAGCGGATTGTTTCGGAAAGATCCCATGGTCATAGAGACCTGGCAACCTGATCAAGTGGAACTTTGCAACAGAAGACAGCAAAGGATTTTGTCAGATGTATTACCTGCGTTGCGGGAAGGGGGCTACCTGATTTATGCTACCTGTTCCTTTTCTCCGGAGGAGGATGAAGACATCACCCGCTGGCTGATGGAAGAAATGGATATGGAACCCCTGCCAATACCGGTAGTTGCTGACTGGGGAATTGTGGAAGGCCCTATCCCCGGTACCTTTCGCTTTTTTCCGGATAAGTTGCAGGGGGAAGGTTTTTATGCCTCCGTTCTTCGGAAAAAGCGTTCAGATGGATTTGTTACATCCCGAGAGGTATTGCCGGAAACTGTCGGACAGCAGATGGCTCAGCAGTTTCGTTCATTGTTTCATTTAACAGCTTCGCACCATCTCTTTTTACAATCCGGCACTGTTCGGTTTATACCCGCGCAACATTTGCAATCACTATCGCAACTCGCCGGCAGTTTATACATAAAAAAAGCCGGTGTGGCACTGGGAGAACAAAAAGGAAAAGATATCGTGCCCTCTCATGAGTGGGCCATGCTGCAGGGAAAAAAAGAAGGTTGGCCGTTGGTGCAGGTTGACCGGGAACAAGCTTTGTCTTTTCTTGCGCGGCAGACATTCGAACTTCCGCTAGACAAAGGATGGAGCCTGCTGACTTATAAAAATTGTGTCTTGGGTTGGGTTAAGAATGCCGGCTCGCGGTTGAATAATTATTATCCGGCTGAATGGCGTATCCGACGTTCGATAAACGGATAAACTTTGGTAGCTCTGCTGATTGGCAGTAATTTTAACACCTGAAACCAGCACGTTGAAAAAGTTGATTTTTATCAGTGGGCTTTTTTTACTACCCTGCCTGTCTTTTTCCCAATCCAAACTAATGGTCCTGGGAAAATGTCCGGATTGCTATGTTCAGTATAAAGCCAAAGCTGGTGAAACAATCGAACAAATAGCTTCCCTTGCCTCTTTATCAAAAGAAAAATTATTCGCATTCAACGGGGTTAAGACTTCAGATTATAATCGATTACCAACTTTCTGGCGTATTCCTGTTACTGCCGATAATCTTCAAAAAACCAGCACTGGCCAGCCTGTTTATCATGTAGTAGAAAAAGGGGATAATTTGTATCGCATCAACCTGCTTTACTTTCAGCCCGGCATTGCACAATTACAGGAATGGAATGGGTTAAGAAATAATGCATTGAAAGATGGAGAACTGTTGCTGGTTGGTTACTTGGGTGTTAAGCGACAGGAGGCTGTTACTTCCGGAACTGATGTGTTGTCAGCTGCTGTGCCATCTGCTCAGGCATCACCTGTAATGGGGGATGCAAAATCAACTTCGCCGCAAACGGCTTTACAGGCATCACCCGAAGAGGGTTTTTTTGCTGCTGCCTTTAATAGCACCGGTGGTGATAAGTTATTACAGGAAAAAACAGGTCTCTGTGCTGTATTTAAATCCATCACCGGCTGGAGCGATAAAAGATATTATGTATTGATGAATGATATTGCACCCGGAACAGTCGTACGTATCTCAGCAGGAGCAGATAAATTTGTTTGTGCCATTGTACTTGGTCCCTTACTGGATATAAAACCCAATAAAGGACTTCTAATTCGATTGAGTAATGCAGCCGCACAACAATTGGGTGTAGCAGAACAATTGTTTTCAGTATCCGTAAATTTTTTCCAATAAAAAAATTATGAAGTATAAATGCATCATGACCGGAATTGTATTGTCTTTGATAGGCTCGGTGTCTGCACAATATGGACTCATGAAAGCGCAGCAGTTCCGGCAGCAAATTACAACGGGTCAATATCAATTGTTGGATGTAAGAACCGCAGGGGAATATAAACAAATGCACCTGGCGAATGCGTTGCAGGCAGATTGGACAAAGCCGGAGGAATTTGCAGAGCGGGTGAAATATTTGGATAAGAGCAGGCCTATTTTAATTTATTGTGCCTCGGGTGGACGAAGTGTTTTGGCCGGTCAATGGCTGGTGCAGCAAGGATTTAACAAAGTAGATAATCTGGAAGGTGGCATCATTGCTTGGAATCAGGCTGGGTTTCCTACCATCAGTGATGCCGGATTAAGATCCATGTCCATGGAGGAATATCGAAGGATTATTGTATCTGCGCCGGTCGTACTGATTGATTTTGGTGCAGCTTGGTGCCCGCCTTGTAAAAAAATGGAGCCGGTTTTAGCGGATATACAGAAAGAGTTGAAGGGAAAATTTATGTTGGTAAAAGTAGACGGTGGAAAAGATACGGAAGTCATGCTGGCCAATCAAGTGAGCGCTCTACCTGTCTTTATCGTATATAAAAATGGTAAAGAGACATTTCGGAGACAAGGTGTTCTCGATAAGCAAACGCTCATGCAGCATTTACAGTAAGTTTTCCTGCGCCGGCCGATAGCCCCTTAAAAACTCTGTTGTCATCATCCTTTTTTTTCCCTCCAACTGTAACTCATGCAGGTGCAGCCAACCATCCACACAGGCATAGCGAAGTATGGATTTACCATCTGTCTCCATTTTCCCAACTGGCACTGAATGAATGCTTACCTCGGGTTGTGCAGCGAAAATTTTGAGGGTTTTACCATCCAGGCGTGTCATTGCCCCCGGGTGGGGCGATAAGCCCCTGATTTGGTTGTGTATCTCTTTTGTAGTTCGGTTCCAGTCTATCATGCAATCTTCCGTAAACAATTTAGGTGCATGGTGTAAAACGCCTTGAATCATCGATTCCTGTGGTTGTTCTTTCAGTTCACCTCTTGCTAGTAATTCCAGTGTTTTTACCAAAAGCATGGCCCCTTTTTTGCTTAAAACCTCATACACTTGACCGAGGGTATCATTTTCTCCTATGGGAATCGATTCCTGTAATAATATTCCACCTGTATCAATAGCATGTTGCAGTCGGAAGATGGTAACGCCGGTCATTTCCTCACCATTCATGATGGCACGGTGAATGGGAGCCGCTCCCCGGTATTGGGGCAGCAGGGAAGCATGCACATTGATGGTTCCCAGCGGGGGCATATTCCATACAACTTCCGGTAACATGCGAAAAGCTACGACAACTTGGATATCGGCCTCTAATTGTTGTAATTGCAGTAAAAACAACGGATCTTTTAGTTTTTCCGGCTGAAGTATGGTTAATTGTTTCGATTCAGCATATTTTTTTACTGCGCTTTGGGTAGGCAGAAGTCCCCTTCCTGCGGGCTTATCTGGTGCAGTAACGACGGCCACCACCTGCATACCGGCTGTTACCAGGGCCTCCAATGAAGCAACGGCAAAGTCAGGTGTACCCATAAAGACGATTCGCATAGATTGTGCCAGCATACCCCAAAATTACTATTTAACGACATACTGAATCGATGAAGGCTGAATTTAACAGCATGGCTTTTTTTAAAACAACCAGGCGGTAGTCGATAAAATATGACTGAAGCATTGTATTTTAGAGCCGGAATCCTTGTGAAACAGGTCGATGCATAAACTTTTGGCCATGCCGAAAGATGAGCAGGGGGTTGTTCTGCGATGGCCTCCATCATTTATCAAAAAAAATAAAGCATGCAACAAGTTAAACATGGTGATACAGTGCAAGTGCATTATCACGGTAAACTCCAAGACGGAACAACATTTGATTCATCAGCCGGCCGGGAGCCACTGGAATTTGAAGTAGGAAGTGGAATGGTTATTCCCGGTTTTGATGCCGGGGTTACCGGTATGATAGTTGGCGACAAAAAAACGATCGTGATTCCAGCCGATCAGGCGTACGGCCCTAAAATGGATGATCGTATCATGGATTTCCCTCGCTCGCAGTTTCCACCCGATATGATTCCTGAAGTCGGAATGCAATTGGCGATGAGTAATGGCAGCGGACAACAGTTGCCTGTTCGTATCATAGAAGTAAAAGAAGAGGTGGTTATTTTAGATGCTAATCATCCACTTGCAGGTGAGGCGCTGCATTTTGATTTGGAACTGGTGGCTATTACCAATTCTAAGTCGTTGATTATTCAGCCATAATCGTATGAAATTGTATAGTCCTACAATAGGTCCTGTATTTGCAGGACCTATTTTATTTGTGCTTGTTGTGGCATTCCATAGTTGAGATTTAGTGAGCTTAGTAGGTAGGAATCATAACTTTTTCATTGTTTTGTGTCAGAGAATTTTTATACAATAAGAAGAAATTATTTGATTAAACATTCAATTATGGGAAAAACAACTTTTTATTCAGTAGCCGATCGATTAATGCGCTATGTGCAAGTTGATACGACCAGCGATCCCGATAGTATATCTTTTCCCAGTACACTAAGGCAATTGGATCTGAGCCGGATCTTGGCTGATGAACTGAAGGGGTTGGGTGTAGCAGATGTTGTGTTAAATGAAAAAGGGTATGTAATCGCACGCATACCATCCAATATGACCGAATCTGTTCCGGTCATCTGTTTTTGTAGTCATGTGGATACCTCCTCAGATTGTTCAGGTACTGATGTCAGACCTATCCTGCATGAAAATTATTCCGGAGCTGATATCGTGTTACCAGATGATGTTAATCAGGTGCTTCGGGTGTCTGAGCATCCCTATTTAAGTTCGCATATTGGTAAGTCTATCATAACAGCTTCCGGTAAAACATTATTGGGGGCAGATGATAAGGCCGGTATAGCTATAATAATGAATACCATTGAACACCTGCTGCACGATCCTTCCATACCTCATGGACAACTGGTAATTTTGTTTACACCTGATGAAGAGACCGGGCGCGGCACTGAATTTCTAAAAGTGGAAGAAATCGGAGCTGATTTTGCCTATACCCTTGACGGCGGTGAATTGGGTACTTATGAGGAGGAAACATTTAATGCCGACGAATTAACGATAACCATTGCTGGTGTATCGGCGCATCCTGGATATGCAAAAGGGAAAATGATCAATGCTATCAAAGTAGCCGCTGACTTGCTGGAAAAGATTTCTGCGCAGCTGCCTGCTCCTGAACATACTGATTTACGGGAAGGGTTTGTTCATCCGCATACAATTTCCGGCACTGCTGAGTCAGCTGTCATTCGACTATTGCTAAGGGATTTCGATGTTGCAGCTTTAAAAAAGCAAGCTCAACAAATCGAGCAGTTGTCAATCGAGGTGTCCAGTCAATGGGGTGTAAAGTGTCAACTGCAACAAAAAGAACAATATCGTAGCATGAAATCAATTGTCGATCAATTTCCCCAAATAAAAGAAAAGACAGCAATTGCATATAGTAGGGCAGGTGTTCAGCTGCAACTAGTTCCGGTCAGGGGCGGTACCGATGGGAGTCGATTGAGTCACATGGGATTGCCGTGTACAAATATTTTTACAGGGATGCAGTCTATACACAGCCGCCACGAATGGGTTGGCGTCTCAGACATGGAGCGAGCGGTAGATGTTTTGGTTGAGTTGGTGCAGGTTTGGGCAGGAAGATGATTCTCTATTGCCTTCCTTTAGATTTCGTAACTTTAAAAGAAAATATATGCAGCTCATAGTTGATTTATGGTTTATTTGGTTGGCATTGATTTTTTTAGTCAGCGGTTTGGTTACCGTGAACCAGGGAAGCATTGCAGTAATTACCCTTTTTGGAAAGTACCGCAGAATATTACTGCCAGGATTGAACTTCAAAATACCACTCATTGAAAGGGTGTATAAGACCATCAGCATTCAGAATAGGTCCGTGGAACTTGAGTTTCAGGCAGTGACACTGGATCAGGCGAATGTGTATTTTAAAAGCATGCTGTTGTATTCCGTTATAAACCAGGAAGAACAGACCATCAAAAATGTTGCTTTCAAATTTATCAGCGAAAAAGACCTGATGCAGGCACTTATCAGAACTGTCGAGGGAAGTGTTCGTGGTTTTGTTGCAACTAAAAGACAAGCTGAGATTTTGGTTTTACGCAGAGAAATTGTTGAGTTTGTAAAAGATCAGATCGATCAATCACTCGAAAGCTGGGGCTATTATTTGCAAGACTTGCAAATCAATGATATTACATTTGATAAAGTCATCATGGATAGTATGAGTAAAGTGGTTGCCAGCAATAACCTTAAGGCTGCCGCTGAGAATGAAGGTCAGGCCCTGCTGATCACCAAAACCAAAGCTGCTGAGGCAGAAGGCAATGCCATTATGATATCTGCCAATGCTGAAAAAGAGGCAGCCCGCCTCCGCGGCCAGGGTGTTGCTTTATTCAGAGAGGAGGTGGCACGCGGTATGACGCAGGCAGCCGAGCAAATGAAGCAAGCCAATCTCGATACCAACGTAATTCTTTTCAGCATGTGGACCGAGGCGGTAAAAAATTTTGCTGAACTAGGGAAGGGTAATACCATTTTTTTAGATGGAAGTCCGAACGGCATGGAGCATACTATGAAGCAAATCATGGCTATGATGCAAATGAAAGAGAAAAAGTAAAATGCTTTTTATTACTTCTTCTTTTAGTAAGACTCAAGTGTCAATAATCATCCCCAGAACTGAAGATAGACCAGGGTAGCGGCAGCAATGGTCATAATTATACCGGCTGCAATGCCCAGTATATTTGTTATGGGTCCATTGACGAATTCACCCATGATCTTGCGGTTGTTGGAGATATGCAGAATAATGGCAATCAAAACGGGGGCAGTAATTCCATATAAAATGGCCGTATAGATGAGTGCCTGAATAGGAGAGATGCCTAAATAATTCATGCCTAATCCTACTAATAGCGAAATGGCTATAATGGTATAAAATCCCTTTGCCTCGTGAAATTTTTTACTCAGCCCTTGTTCCCAACCGAAGGTTTCTGCGAATATGTAGGAGAGTGATCCACTTAGTACGGGTATAGCTATAAGTCCAGTTCCAATGATTCCGGTTGAAAATAATAAATAGGCTGCATCTCCCGCCAGCGGTTGTAAGGCGCGGGCAGCATCTTCCACCGTTTGTATATTCGTGATTCCTCCCTGGTGTAGGACGGTTCCCGTGGTTAGGATAATAAAATACATAACGAGACCTGAAAAAGCCATTCCTACATCAACATCTTTGTCAACTTCTTGAATAAATTGTTTATCGACAATGATTCTGTTTTTTCGACTCTTCTGTTCCTCCACTTCTACGGAGGCTTGCCAGAAAAATAAGTAAGGCGAGATGGTGGTGCCTAAGATGCCCACCAGCATTGCCATAAATTCTTTGTTGAATTCTATATGGGGTACAAAGGTGCTCTTGATTATCTTACTAAAGTCTTGTTGATAAAGGAAGGGGACTATGAAATATACCAGCATTACAATGCACAGATACTTCAAAATGGAAGCCATTTTTCTGTAGGGCAAATAAATGATCAATATGAGTAAGAGTAGTGTAAAAAAAACACTGAAGAAGCCGGCATCGATAGACGGGATCAGTAAATTGCCTACTGCCCCCATACCGGCAATATCAGCACCTATATTCATTACGATAGCCGGAAAACTAAATAAGAGCATTATATAAAGTACTGGCCGGGGGTAATACTTTTTCAATGTGCCGGTTAATCCCTGTTCTGTTACAATGCCAATACGAGCGCACATTTGCTGTATAGACGCCATCAGCGGAAAAGCCAGCAGCGAGGTCCATAAAGTTGAAAGCCCATAAGCAGCACCAGCCTGTGAATAGGTGGCAATACCAGAGGGATCGTCGTCGCTCGCCCCGGTTACCAACCCAGGCCCTATTAAACGACCAACTTTTTTCCACTTGGTTTTCAGCGACATACGCTTTTTTTTGGTGGGGGTGGTTGCAGACATTGGATACCGGGGTGGTTGATAAATGCAATTTACATTTAAATTAAGTGTAATTTGGATTGAAAATGATGTGGATATCTTTCAATAAGAAATGAACGATACATAACATTTATAACTGAAATTTGGAAAAACTAACACTTATTTGTAAATTAATCTCATGGAAATGGTAGCTGCATACGAACAAAAATTACCCTCCCTGGCACTGGATGCACTCCGTGGCGATGATTTTTTTGGTGCTCGATTGCTCGATTTTGAATCCGAGCTCTTTACATTGGATTGGAAAAACTATATGCCATCTGTAGATATTAGTGCAGATGAAAAGTATTTCTATATTACTATGCCTGTCAGCGGGTTTGATCAGCAGGATTTCTCATTTGAGTGTGAGGATGGTATACTTTTCATAGCTGCTGAAAAGACCATCCATGCCCCGCAGGAAGAAAATCTTTTATTCCGCCGGTCATTTTCTTTACCTGAAAATGCTGCTACCGAAGGTATTCAGTCCACGGTGGCCAGTGGTCGCTTAAACGTTGCGATACCTAAGTTGTAATTGCTATCCCTCCCTATTGCTGTTTGCAGATTTCCTTTCTCTATTGTAAGTTAGCTAAGGAAGGCCGGTTCCTCATTGAATGAAGTCGCTTCTTTTTCATCCAGTATCCAGTCTTTCAAAGCCATTAGCATAGACCGATTCGCGCTAAAACACTCTCTGCTGAAATTAGTCAAAGTCGTTATTTCCATTTCTGACAAGTTGGAATCTGCGGCTTCCTTGTAAAAACGATTGAGTAGCTCACTATAATTTTTTTCAATTCCTCTGCTGGCAGTAAGCAGCTCTTGGTAAGATGGCTTTTCAAGTTGTTGCATCCAAGCAATAATCGAAGTGTTCAGGGTTTCAGCTTGTTGCTGGAAGGCTGTAAAAAAATCAAATTTGAGAGATTTGGACGACCTGCTCAGGTTATCAATATTGTCAGTGATATCCTTTATACTTTTAGCTGCATGCATGGCATTTCTGATGGAAGATATGTACAAGGGCAGATAGGTATTTTCTGCAGGAAGGTTTAATTGTGAGAACCTGAAATAAACCGCTTGTATTTCACCATGTAATTCCTTGATCCAGTCATAATGTTCCTCCCTACTCATGGATTCAAATTTGTATCGCTCATTCTTCTCCTCATAACTGGGTATACGAGGATAGTTTTCGGGCGCCATTTGAAGTAATTGATTATTGAATAACATAGTATTATACATAAAATATCCTGCCTCTTTTTGTAAAAGATCGGCGGCTGTATCAGCGTCAATATTTTCCCGTGGCAATAAATAACCGGTTTTATGATGATTGCCGGCAGGATATAATCTCTTCAAAAGTTTTGCATACGGTTGTAGGATCGGAATAAAGAGAATGACACCTGCCAAATTGATCAGACTTGAAAAACTAACCAGTGCAATCAATGGTTGACTGATACCGCAGATCTTGGTAATGAAATGAATGATCGTTGGCATGAAGATGAGTGCCAGAATGGTAAGCGACAGATTAAAAAAGAAATTACCCGCAGCAACCTGCTTTTTTGCTGAACTGCCACCCAGCGATGCTAGCCATATTTTAATCGTTGTTCCTGTCTCACTTCCCAGCACAATATAAACAGCTTTATCAAGTGGCAAAATTCCACTGTGTATGGCAGTCAGTACAATTGCCATGGTAACGGAACTTGATTGCATTAAAAATGTGATGACAAAGCCAATAAGCAGGAAAAGGTAGTGACTCGACTGTAAGTAACTTTCAATGTTGAATTGCTGAACAGCTGCTTCCATGGATGATCTCATCAGGTGAATCGATAGAAACAACAAACCAAATCCTAAGAGAAAGAAAGATACTTGACTGAATTGTTTTCGCTTTCCGCCGATCAGTAATAGTAAAGCTCCCAGAAAAATTGCGGGGAATGCTGCTTTTTCAATATTTACCTGAAATCCAAAAACCGCTATGATCCAACTATCCAGTGTTGTACCGAGGTTGGCACCTAATATCAGCGCTAGTGATTGTTCCAGTGAGAATACACCTGCCCCAAGGAAAGCCAGCACCAGTAAGCTTACCATTGAGCTGCTTTGCAGAATACCTGTGATCAGCGCACTACCTGCCACGGCACTGATGGGCCGGGCTGCCATTTTTTGCAGAAAAAGTTTGAATCTTCTTCCCGATAGTTCTCTCAGCGATGTTTCCAGAAAATGCATCGCAAACAGAAACAATCCGATACCGGCCAACAATTCGGTAAGTTGAAGCATGCTGTTTTTTTCGGGCTAGTTTATGGATTTGAACAATCAGAAGTTAACTTTAATTCTTTTTCACTGCTCGTATCATTCTGTCATTCCCCTGCAAGTCCTTTCGCAAAGTTACCTGAAAGTCCATTTGCTCCAGTAATGAAGTGGTTGCAGCTCCAAAAGCCTGATTGATTTCAAGGTATAGCATACCACCGGGTAAAAGATAATTTTTTGCGGCTAAGCCAAGTGCCTCATAAAACAACAGTGGATGATCGTCTGGAACGAAAAGGGCTCTCTCTGGCTCGAATCTGCTAACATGGGTTGCCAGCCATTCCTTTTCACTGATAGGAATGTAGGGTGGGTTACTCACAATGATATCACAGCCAGTTCGCCACGCCGGATGATTGATATCTAAAATATCTATTTCCTGCGTCTCTACTTCTGCTGCTAATCTGGAAGCATTTTCCTTCACTATAGAAAGGGCATCGCGGCTGATATCAGCGGCTATAATTTGCCATCCTGATCGGTTGATTTTCAATGCAATGGCGATACATCCACTGCCTGTTCCTGCATCTAATACTTGAAGTTTTTTTGCAGAAGAGTGATCTGATAGTATCCATGCCACCAATTCTTCTGTCTCGGGTCTGGGTATGAGGGTAGATCGATTTACTGAGAATATCCATTCCAGAAAAGGGGCTTCGTTCAACACATACTGAATGGGCTCACCCTGTAGTAACCTATCTTTTATACCCCGCCAGTTGGCCCTTTCCGTTTCATTCAACTCTTGTCTGACGGCTACCAGTCTTTCGCTTTTCTTTTTTCCGGTAATGTGCTCCATTACCCAGGCTGCTATTTGTACGGATTCGCGTTGATCGTACAAGTTCTTTAGTTCATCAGTTAAAATCGTTTCTGCTTCCCGGAATGTCATGCTGCAAAGTAACTACCATTTGTCTATTTTTGTTATATCTATGCATGCTGCTACCCAATATATGCAACGTTGTCTGCAACTGGCTCAACTGGGTAGCGGTCTTACAGCTCCCAATCCAATGGTAGGGGCTGTATTGGTGTATGAAGATAAAATCATTGGGGAAGGTTATCATGCCCGTTACGGCGGTGTTCATGCTGAAGTAGATTGCCTGCAGCGCGTATTGCCGGAAAATAAGCAGCTCATTCCTTCCTCCACCCTATATGTTTCGCTGGAACCCTGCTGCCATCATGGTAAAACACCTCCCTGCACCGATCTGATTCTGCAAGCACAAATTAAAAAAGTAGTGGTAGCTGCTGCCGACCCCTTTCCTGCCGTGAACAGCGGGGGAATTAGACGGTTGCAGGCTGCCGGAGTGGAAGTAGAACTAGGGTTGCTGGAGAAAGAAAGCCGGTGGCTGAATAGAAGGTTTTTTACTTTTCATGAAAAACACAGGCCATATATCATGTTGAAATGGGCGCAGACCAAGCGTGGTTATATGGGTGGCCTGAAAGGGGAAAGATGGCAGATATCCAATACGATGACGCAGCGTATGGTGCATCAATGGAGATGTGAAGCACAGTCTATTTTAGTTGGGTATCGAACGGCATTACTGGATGATCCAAAGCTTACAACGCGGTTGGTGCCGGGAAACAATCCTTTGCGTTTTGTGATAGATCCGCATGGAGACCTGCCGCAACATTTGCAGGTTTTCCGCGATGGTGAGCCCACCATCGTATTCAATCAAAAAGAGCATCGTCAGTCAGAGGCAGTAACCTGGTGGAAGTATACTGGTGATACTATTTTCGAAAGTATGGTTGCCTACTGCCGAACGCATGCTATTCAAAGTATCCTGGTAGAAGGTGGCTCAGCTACAATTCAATCTTTTCTGGCCGCTGGTCATTGGGATGAAATCCGGCGCATCACCTCTCCGGATAGAGAATATAAAGTGGGGATAGCTGCACCCGATATGCGAGGTCTGAAACCGCAAGTATCCTACTTGAATAAGGATGACCTCTTGGACATATTTTATAACTCCAATTGAGCCGCGACAGTCATTTCTTTCCTGGTGCTAGTGAAAGAATCCTTTTAGTGTGTCTAAATTAACTTGCAACCAATTCTCTGCAGGATAATGGCATCTTGGGTCGATGGCATGAATGGCATAGGCAAAGCGCGAACGTCCACTGGTATTTGGCAAACTGTAATGAGGTAATAAGCCATTTAATACGATGCAGGTGCCTTTTTTTACTTCCAATGGAATCATTCCTTCCATTTCATAGGTTGTTGTATTCAGCAGTTCCATTTCTGTTCCGCCACCAGCTTTCCGTTTAAATCGACTGTGCAGACTGGTTTTATGTCCGCCAGGTTTGGCCCAAAGACAGCCATTCTCCTGCGTTGCATCTTCCAGGGCAAACCAGAAACCAATGCAAGAATTCGGATCTGTGTAAAGAAAAGTCGAGTCTTGGTGCACATCTACTTCTCCGCCGATACGGGCGTGTTTGCAGATTAACATACTTTGAATTAAAACATGGTGATTCAATTCTAATGCCTGCGCCAGTTCCTGCAGTTTGGGGGAGCGTGAAAATTGAGCAAAAGTGGGATCCAGATCGTGAAGTGCATGCCCTATCTTATTGAGGGAATGGAATACATCATTTTTGAGTTGCCCCTCTTGATCAAAAGCATCTTTTTCGAAGAAAAAAGCAATTGTATCACCCGAATTTAAAAAATAGTCATCCGTAGTTTTAGATTGCTCTTTTGTTTGGAAAATACTTCGGTGCCCCTGGATGTCATAAGCCTTTGACAGTGCTTTTGTTCTTTCAATCAGTTCATCACAGGCTGCAGCGCTTGCCATATTTTCCAGTATGAGAAAGCCGTCTTGTTGGAATTGCCTGAGCAGACTGTGCATGGTATGCTTTTATATACAGGTGCAATTTAAGCTTTTCCTGTAAGGCGATAGACAACTATTCCCACCCATTCTTTGATCAGATCTTCCCAGTCAGAAAGATTCGCTATGTCTGGATAGAAAGTATTTTTGAAATCGCCTGCCTGCTGGTAAACCCTGTAATCACAGGGATATGCAATGAATGGGATGCCTGCTTTGGTAAAAACTTTTTTTGCCCGGGGCATATGGATGGCTGATGTAATCAGCAGGAACGGTCCCTTTAAGTGCAGACTGTCGATGAATCGACGGGTAAACGCAGCATTTTCAAAAGTGTTTCTGGATAAGGTTTCTGCTAGCAGGGATGAATCAGGAATTCCTTGCAGCATGAGTTGTTCACGAATGAACAACGACTCCGTTTTTTCTTTTCTCCAGAAGTTTCCCGAGCCACCTGAAATGATCAGCTTTGTAATTTTTCCTGTATGCAGCAGTTGGGCCGCTTGTATAAAACGATCGGCGGATCTGCCGAAATAGCCATGACCAGCTGCATCGAATCCTGCAATGCCTGTAAGTAGAATAGCTGTTTTTGGCAGAATGGTATCAGCTGAATCGATTGGCTTTTCCTGATAATACATCATGGCTTTTCGATAGAGCCATGGGTTCGAAAAAACCACCAGCAGCAATAAGCAAGACACCAATAAAACTTTTCTTTTTTTAGGGAACAGCAAGGCTGCCAATAGGAGCAGCATTAACCAGCAAAATGGCGTGATGAAGAAATACAGCAGTTTGGAGAGAAAGAAGAACATGCTGAATAATTAAACGAATCGGGCACTAACTTTTTTCTGGTCAGCTCCTGCGGAGTAATCATAAAAGCCTTCGCCGGATTTTATCCCCAGCTTCCCTGCTTTAACCATATTGACCAATAAAGGACAAGGAGCATATTTCGGTTGTCCAAATCCGTTGTGTAATACTTCTAAAATACTCAGACAAACATCCAATCCGATAAAGTCTGCCAATTGTAAGGGGCCCATTGGGTGGGCCATACCCAGTTTCATGATATTGTCTATCGATTCTACGCCTGCCACTCCCTCATATAAACTGGAGATGGCTTCATTGATCATGGGCATCAGGATGCGGTTGGCGATGAATCCGGGATAGTCATTCACCACGCAGGGTATTTTTCCAAGGCGACGCGATAATTCCAGAATCTGATCGGTTACCGACTCACTGGTTTGGTAGGCATTGATTACCTCCACCAGCTTCATTACAGGTACCGGATTCATGAAGTGCATGCCGATTACTTTATCAGCACGATTCGTCACTGCTGCCAACGCGGTAATGGAGATGGAAGAGGTATTGGTTGCCAGAATACAATGTTCAGGTGCTACTTTATCCATCTCGCGGAAGATAGATTCCTTTAAAGCTTGTTTCTCTGTGGCAGCTTCAATCACTAAGTCGCAGTCGATAACAGATTCGGTCAATTGAGTAGATAAACGAAGGCGATTCAAGGCTGCATTGGTTTGATCGCTGGAAAGGGTTCCCTTTTTTACCTGCCGCTCCATGTTTTTCTCTATGGTCTGTCTTGCCTTTTCAAGGGCCGCTGCTGAAACATCAATGAGAACAACATCTAACTCATTTTGTATACAAACATGGGCTATTCCATTTCCCATGGTACCCGCACCAATAACTGCTATACGCTGTAATGACATAAAATGTGATGTATTAGATGAATGGGGTAGGAAGTGAGAAGGGGGTGATTTACTTCTTTTTCCTTTTAAAGTCGCCACGTTTCCAGGACTGAATAAAACTTGCCCAGGCTGCCGGGTTAAAAATATTTTGTGGAGGAATTTGACCACCGGCATAGTAGGCTTTGTTAGCTTGTGCGCGTATTTGAAAATTAAATGCCTCTTTACCATCCGATGGCAGGTTGGCAAGTAACATTCTGCGCTGGGTTTCATCGGTATTTTTCCGCGCTGTTTCATAGAGATCGTCCGGTGCCGTCATGTTTACGAAATCTCTTTCAAACTGTTCACGCGTGGGACGCGGTTTTAAGATGGTCGCCGGCAGATAAGCCGTGTCGCTTACGAGCAATTGAATCACACTGTATTGGTTGTCATTCAAATTCCTCGGAATTTCTATCGTCTTGTCCTTAAAGCCAATACTGGAGAATGTGATTTGATCTCCTTTTACAACGACTATGGAAAAAACCCCATCATAGCTGGTGATGGTTCCTCTACCTTTTCCTAATACGATAACACTACAGGAAGGAATGCCTATCAGACTGTCTGCCGTCATCACCACCCCAAACAGCTGTACGATCGAGTCGTTGGGATTTTTCTGCTGCGCAAACAATGAGTGCCCGCCGGCGAGGATGAGCAAACAAATAAATATTATTTTTTTCATATTTGTTGGCAAAGGTACAATGTCTTCCCGGAAGGAAGGAGAACCGTTAATTTTTTCGGTCAGGTGAATGATTTAACAAAGTACGGCAGGCAGGGTTTAACTTTGCACCCAGATATTTCATTTTAACAAAAACTTTCGTGATGACAGAAGCGGATATTTTGAAGGCATTGGGTCAGGTGCAGGAGCCGGATTTGGGCAAGGATCTGGTCACTCTTAATATGATAAAGGACATCCGGATAGCTGGTGATGATGTTAGTTTTACCCTGGTGCTCACCACCCCTGCTTGTCCGATGAAAGATATGATGCGCACAGCTTGTGAGAATGCCATCCGTTTATTGGTCAATAAGGCTGCCAAAGTGCAGGTGAATTTTACAGCGCAAACGACTACAGGGAGAAAAGGGGAGCAACAGGTATTGTCGGGGGTAAAAAATATCATAGCAGTAGTTAGTGGAAAGGGTGGGGTGGGAAAAAGCACCATCTCTGCTAACCTGGCGCTGGCGCTCTCCGAAGGTGGTGCTAAGGTGGGGTTGATGGATGCTGATATTTATGGTCCCAGTGTGCCCATTATGTTCGGTGTTCGGGGGGAGCGACCGCTGATGCGGGAAGTGAATGGCAAGGGTATAATCGTGCCCCTGGAAAAGATGGGTATTCGTTTGATGAGTATCGGACTATTAGTCGATGAAAAAAATGCGGTGGTATGGAGGGGACCGATGGCCAGCAGTGCTATTCGGCAGTTCGTAACAGAAGTAGATTGGGGGGAATTAGATTACCTGATTATCGATATGCCTCCGGGAACCGGTGATATTCACCTGACGCTGATGCAGACGGTTCCTGTAACTGGAATTGTGATTGTGACAACGCCCCAATTGGTTGCATTGGCAGATGCTAAGAAAGCCATCGCCATGTTCGGACAGGCACAGATCAATGTGCCGGTGATCGGACTTGTGGAGAACATGGCTTATTTTACCCCTGCAGAATTACCGAATAACAAGTATTATCTTTTTGGTAAGGAGGGGGGTAAGAACCTGGCTTCAGAATATGAGTTGCCATTTTTAGGCCAGGTACCTTTGGTTCAGGGTATCATGGAGGGTGGCGATGCGGGTATACCAGCAATGGCTGGACAAGATCAGTTGAGCAAGCAGGCATTTAGAGAAATCACTGCACAGGCGGTGCGTAATATTGCCAGAAGGAATGCCAGTATGCCTGCTACCAAGCCGGTAATCATAAATAGTTAGCAGCTTCATAAGATTATTCTATATGCTGTTTGAAAGCAAAAAGTTTGTGATTGGATGTTTCATCATCATCCTCTTCTTTTCCGGATGTTTTCATGCGAATCACTTTCCTCAAAAAGATATGCCTTCATTCGATCAACAAGGTCACCGGGGCTGCAGGGGCCTGCGCCCCGAGAATACCATTCCCGCCATGATCTATGCGCTGGAACTCGGCGTTACCACCCTGGAAACAGATGTGGTCATCTCGAAAGATAAACAGGTAGTGCTGAGTCACGAACCTTTTTTCAATCATGAAATTTCCACTACACCCGACGGAAAAAGAGTAACAATAGCCGAGGAGAAAAGCCTGAACCTGTATCAAATGACGTATGAAGAGATACAGAAGTTTGACGTTGGTCTGGCCCCTCATCCGCGTTTCCCCCGTCAACAGAAAATGCCGGCTATTAAACCACGACTGGAAGATATGATTGATAGTGTAGTCAGTTATTGTCAGCAGCGAAACCGCCCCTTACCTTTTTTTAATATCGAGACAAAAAGCGAAGCTGCCGGTGATACGATTTATCACCCTGAACCGGCTGAGTTTGTAGATTTATTGGTATCTATTATTCAGAAGAAAAAAATCGCTCCCTATGTCATTATCCAGTCATTTGATCCCCGCACCCTACAATACCTGCATAAAAAATATCCGAATTTTAAGACAGCACTTCTAATTGAGGATTATGACAAGCTGTCTTTGGATAGTCAATTGAAAAACCTGGGTTTCATTCCTTCTATTTATAGTCCGGCGCACCAATTGGTAACACCTGCTCTTGTGCAGCAGTGCAAAGAAAGAAAGATGGTACTAATACCCTGGACGGTCAATGACTTGCCAACGCTTCAGCGATTAAAAGATATGGGTGTCAATGGTATCATCAGCGATTATCCCCAGTTGTTTGCTGAGTTAAAATGATGCGGTCTGCTATATTGTTTTCCCCCCAAATTAGTTCACCTTTGTAGCTGGGAATATAACATAACCCTTTCTGTATGTCTATCATAATAACCATCGACGGTTACTCTTCTTGTGGTAAAAGTACCTTGGCACGTCAGCTGGCCAGATCATTGAACTATCTCTACATTGACAGTGGTGCTATGTATCGCGCCATTACGCTTTATTTTTTACGTAACCACATCGATTGGACACAGACTGCTCAGGTGAAAAAGGCATTGGCTGAAATCAATCTCCATTTTGAATATAATTCCCAAACCGGACAAAGTGATATGCTCCTGAATGATGAAAATGTGGAGGCGCTGATCAGGGATATGCTGGTAAGTGAACACGTGAGTGAAGTGGCTGCTATTAAGGAGGTACGTGAATTCTCGGTTGCCCAGCAACAAAAGATGGGGGAACACAAGGGAATTGTAATGGATGGTCGGGACATTGGTACTACTGTATTTCCCCAAGCAGAATTAAAAATCTTTGTAACAGCTGATCCGGCAGTACGGGTGGAACGTCGCTTTAAGGAATTGATTGATAGAAATCCGAATCTCACAATTGAGGAAGTAAAAACCAATCTCGAACTGCGGGATTATACGGATAGCCACCGTGAGTTCAGTCCCCTTCGAAAAGCTACTGATGCCATTGAACTCGATAATACCTCTATAACCCGCGATGAACAGCTGGCCATTGCTTTGGACTGGGCCAAGGGGCACATCTGATTTTATTCTCCTAATA
>Ga0208361_1000082_pt1 | contig 36486 bp, 36 predicted proteins | sample LakMenEpi05Aug10_FD_150670 | JGI IMG/M metagenome (GOLD analysis project Ga0208361, IMG submission 150670) | Freshwater microbial communities from Lake Mendota, WI - 05AUG2010 deep hole epilimnion (SPAdes) | ecosystem: Environmental > Aquatic > Freshwater > Lake > Epilimnion/Euphotic zone ... | reverse complement strand
CGTGCCCTGCTTGGGCCGGGCGGGTCGTTAGCTCAGCGGTAGAGCACTCGGCTTTTAACCGATTGGTCCTGAGTTCGAATCTCAGACGACCCATTTTTTGAGATCGCGCCCTTGCTGCCGGTCCCCGTGCTGTGCGTGGATGGTGCTTCTTCCGTTGCGATGACACCCGATCTCGCGGCCTGCGTTCTCGAGGGGTTGCTGCTCCTCCATGAGGAGTTGTCAGTGGATCCGCAGGCCCCCTGGTATGTGGGAATGCCGGATCAGACCCAGGTGCTCCATGACGAGCTCTGGATCCTGGCCGGAGAGCTGATGCCCCGCTCCAGCCAGGCACTGGTTGAAGCCTGGTATTGCGCTGGCCGCTCCAGCCTGTTGCCCGTGGCCTGCACCGGTGCTCTGGTGAGTGATCGACACCAGGCGGCCTGATCCGGCGGTTTCCGCTCGGTTCCAACAGCTTGAGCCCTGGCAACGAATCTCGCTTGCGTCGCCGCGCGATGGCACCTCGATTTCAGCGCCTCGCCGCCAACCAGCCGGGGCCCTTCTACGTCGACAGCCGCTGCATCGATTGCGGCACCTGCTGGCAGTTCGATCCGCTGCACTTCGCTCCTGCAGGCAGCACCGCCTGCGTGCAGCGGCAGCCGGTGGGTGAGGACGAGAACCACCAGGCGCTGCTTGCGCTTCAGGCCTGCCCCGTGGCAGCGATCAATACCGGCCTTGAGCAGAGGCGGGCAATGCCCGTGGCTGGCTTCCCGGTGCTCATCACGCGCCATGCGGCGGGTGACATCTACTACTGCGGTTGGGCTTCGCGGCGGAGCTTCGGGGCGAGCAGCTGGCTGGTGGTGCGCCCGGGCGGCAATGTGCTGGTGGATTCGCCCCGCTGGAGTGCACCGCTGGCCCGGCGGATGGCAGAGCTTGGTGGTGTGGCGACGATCGTGCTCACCCACCGCGATGATGTGGCCGATCACGACCGATGGGCCAAGGCCTTCGGCGCGCCGCGCTGGATTCATCGTGCCGATGCCGACGCGGCGCCCGAGGCGGAGCAGCGCGTTGAGGGGCTGCAACCGGTGGCGCTCCGTGGAGACCTGCAATTGATTCCGGTGCCAGGTCACACCGAAGGTTCGATGGTGGCGGTGCTCGGACAGCAGGAGCAGGTGCTCTTCAGTGGCGATCACCTCTGGTGGAATCCGGAGCAGCAGGTTGTGGTCGCTTCGGAGCGCTACTGCTGGTGGAACTGGCAAGAGCAGCTGCGTTCCGTTGAGCGGCTGCTGGATCTGGATGTGACCTGGCTGCTTCCTGGCCATGGCCACCGCCATGTCTTTGCTAGGGGCCAATGGCGCCGGGCGCTGGAGCAGACCCTGGCCTGGGCTGGGCGAGGCAGTTGAACTGAACTGCCTTGGCAAGGGCTACAGCGTCAGTCTCTCTGGCATTAGACGGAACGCTTGCCCTTGAGTAAATAGACCTTGGTCGGCCCCTTGCTTTTGATATCAACAAAACCGCGTTCCTCGAAGTGGTAGTTGGCCTCAAGCAGTGCGCGGGTGGTTGCAGTGACTTGTATTTCGCCAGGCAGGCCATGCGATTCCATCCTGGCGGCGGTATTGACGGTGTCACCCCATAGGTCGTAGGAAAATTTCTGTTTGCCGATCACCCCGGCAACCACCGGCCCCGAATGGAGCCCAATCCTGATCTGAAGCGATTGGCCCGCCTTGCGGTTGTGCCGCGCAATGAATGTCTGCATATCCAATGCCATTGCAGCCATCTGAATGGCATGATTGGGGCTTCGTATCGGCAGGCCTGCTACTGCCATGTAGGCATCACCGATTGTTTTGATTTTCTCGGCTCGATGCTTTTGGCTGAGGTCGTCAAACGCAGTAAAAATAGAGTTCAGTATCGTGACCAGCTGTTGCGGGCTGACCGACTCGGTGTAACGCGTGAAATCAACGATGTCTGCAAAGAGAACCGTGGTTTCGTTGAAGTCTTCGGCGATGAGGTCGTGGCTTTGCTTCAGACGCTCTGCAACGGGAACTGGGAGAATATTTCTCAACAGCTGATCGGAGCGGTCGCGTTCAATGGCCAGATTGCGTTCGGCTCGGTTGATGACTTGAAAAGCCACACCCCCCATGGCAATACCGCAGAAGAGGAAACCTGCCAAGTTGCCAGCCATTGCCATCGACCAATAACTGGCTGAGAGATTTTGCATGAGGCCCTTCGGCGGCACTTGAAGGGCAAAATCAACAGCAAAGAAACAGATCCCTGTGAAGATCATCACCGCAAGCATCCAGCGGCGTTGCGATGCCGGGAACATCAGGCACTGCAAAAACACGCAGACGACAAGAAACACATCCCAGCGTGATGCTGTTCCCATCAACACCTGATAGGTGCTCAGGAAGAGGGTTGCGGCCACTGCAAACCAGACCCTGGCGAGCAGGTAAAGCCTGAGATTGTTCCACAGGAGGACAACGCCGATAAACAGCCCATGGGCCGCGAAAAGTGCCAGTAATGAGGCTGGCACCTGATAGATCAATCCCAGCCCAATGTTTTGGGCGACGAGGATGAGTACCAGTAGCACAACAGCATTCAGGAAAACGATCTGCCGTGTCTCGTTCTCGGCGGTTCGCCGGTCAATTCCGATTCTTGTGAGCTTGCTCCAGTTGTTCTGGTGCGTTGATGTTGTCTCATGCATCATTGGATTCCGCATCTGGTGCATGCTTCAAAAAGCCCACGAACAGTAGAAACCACGCGATAATCAGTCCTAATCCTGCGCTGATGTGCGTCAGCTTGAGGATGAGCTCTTGCCAGGATTCTCCGCCGATTGCCCCTGCCTGACTGGCTGCTATCGACAACGGCTGAATCGTTCCCCACCAGGAATTGGCGGCCTCGGATAGGGCCATCGTCCATGTCAACCATGCCGCTACGACCATCACCCGGATGGACTTGGCTCCCACGCTGTGCGGCAGCGCCAGCAGGCAAGTCGCCTGGATGATGAACAGCATGCCGTTCGACACCAGCTGGATGTGTGCTCCCAGGGCGAGCCTTGGGTGCGGCGTGCTTGGCACGACAAGTCCCCACACCAATCCGACCAGAACCAGAACCATGCCATGGATCAGAAGTTGTCGACTGCCGCTGTGCACGTTCATGCCTGATTCCATCGTTATATCGCTTGATGCTAGATCGAGTCTGTGCTGGGCCCAGCAGACGATGTTCAAGGGCAGGCCAGCTCGCGGACCCCTTTCGCGACGGCGCAGCGTCTTGGCCATGGGCCTGCACCCACCCGACAGGCTTCGAGTTTGAGGAGACTGAGCGACTGTTCGCAGCCTTGGAACAGTGGTGATCGACGTTGCCGTGATGTTTCGGCAAAGCCGGCTGTACCACCGGCAAGTCCCGTCCGGCGCTGCCCTCTGGGCTTGCTGGCGCTGAGCCTCAGCCCAGCGCGTCCCTGGAGAGTTCACGGAAGGTGTCGTTCAGCAGCACCACCTCGGCGAACGACTGCTCCAGTGCGGTGAGGCGCTGGGGATCAAAGACCTGATCGAGATCAAAGTTCAGGATCGGCCGGATGCCATCGGGGACGCTGAGAAAGTCGTGCAGCTTGCGCAGCATCTCGCCGGCGCTGTGGTTGGCCTCCTGCAGCTTGTCCCGCTCCGCGTTGAAGGCGGCCAGGGCTTGCTGCAGCTGCGGGATGGCCGCTTGCAGCAGTTCGTTGCCCTCGGCTTTGGCCAGGGTGTCGATCACTGAGCCGCGTAGTTCATCCAGCTTGGCCAGCGCTCCGCTGGTCCACTCCCGCTCCCGCAGGCAGTCCATGGCGGCCCTGACGGCCCTGGCCTCCACGGAGAGATCCTCCAGCCGGGTGATGCCACCGGCCCGTAGCCAGCTGGCCGCTCCGCCGGTTGAACGCAGTTGCAATCGCTCCGCCGGCGGGCTGAGGCTGATGCGGATCGCGTCGGTCACGAGACGTTCGTGCCGGGAGCCGATCGTCTGGCACCGCACATCGATCCGGGGATACTGCAGGTCACCCGCCAGGGTGAGCGACTGGATCACGCCGAACTGTCCCCGCACCTGGCAGGGGTCGTTGCGGACACGCCGCTCCGCCGTGCTCACCAAGGCCCTGAGCTGCTGCTGGTTCTGCCGCAGAACCACGTAGGCCAGGCCGATGATGCACAGCGCCACGAGCCCCACGGCCAGGAACAGCTTCCAATAGGCCAGCACAAAGCCCAGGGCCAGCAGGGCGAGCAGGGTGCCGAAACCGGCGGTGGATTCGTGGTTCTGCTGGGCCATTGAACGGCAGTGTTGCTTGGCGTTTCCACCAATGCCATCAGCATCAGGCTTTCCTCGGCGCAGCGCCACCTCCGCACCGCCGCAAGCCTCAGCACAACCCCGTTGCGACAGGATCTGTTCATGAGTGCCGACCCCGCTGTGGAATCTCCCGCTGAGCTCAGCGCCGACGACCGTCGTCGGATCTGCGACGCCCTGCGCTACCTCGGCCGGGACCTGCATCACCGCTCCTTCGCCGTCACGCCGGAACGTCGGGATCTGCTCTGGCAGGAGATGGATCAGTGCCTGGCCCTGGCCGATCGGCTGGCCGTGCCGCCGAACGCCTGAACAGAGCCCGCCGCTGTGCCGAGGACGGTGCCAATGGCGGTGCCAATGGCGGCAGTCCGGTGGGAGTCGCCTGGGCTATGCCGGTGTTTTCCGTTGTTGATGAGCCCGATCTTTCCCTGCAAGGGCTGCGGCACCTTCATCGAGCGATCGGCTCAGCACTACCGCCGGATGAGCGGCCAGGTGCTCTGCTCCACCTGTGCTGATGCCCGGCGCGAGAGCGAGGCCCGCAGTCGGCTCCATCCCCTGCAGCGCCTGCTGGCCTCACTGCGGCAGCGGCTGAGCGGTTCCGGGCGCTGAGGCGCCGTACCACTGCCGATACCACTGCTCCATCTGCCGGATCTCCCGGCTCTGGGCGCTCACCATGGCGGCCTGCAGCGCGCGCAGCTCGGCATGGCGGGTGTTCCACTGCGCATGGGAGGCCATCATCACGCCCATGTGGTGATGCGGAATCATCTGCTCGATGAAGGCCCGATCGAAATCGCTGGCGCGCTTCAGCTCGTCCAGGCTGGAGGCCATGCCTGAGCGGGACCCTGCCATCCACCCCATTCCCGGCATGGCGCCCTGTGCCGCTCCGGCGGGGATGGGCACCTCACCGCCATACCACTGCTGCCACCAGCGGCGCATCTGGGCATTCTCCGCGCGCTGACTGGTTTCGATCTGTTGGGCCAGCGCCTTGATCTCGGCACGCCTGGCCCTGGTGCGGGCCAGTTCCGCCATCGCGATGGCGCCATCGTGATGGGGAAGCATCATCACGATGAAGCGCTGGTCGGTGGGGCCCATGCCCTGCATGCCACGGCCCATCGGCCAGGTCTGCGTTTCATCGGCAGGGGCGGCGGCCAGCCACGCCGCTGGCTGGAGCAGAACCATGCCGCACAGCACCCCTGCGCCGATCGCCACCTGGCAGTTCAACGACGATGCATTGATCCAGAAGCCAACGGCCACACGGCACCATCCAGGCGGAGCTGAGTTCCCTGCCTAGCCACAAATGGGCCCCCCGGCGCGGCTGGGGCCGGGGGAGCGGCTTCAGCGCACGAACAGCAGCTCCTGGTAGGTGGGCAGCGGCCAGGAGGCCTCGTCGACCAGGGTTTCCAGGCCATCGACGGCGGCTCGCACCTCGCCCATCAGGGGCAGGAGCACATCGGCGCAGTGGCGCAGGTGGCCCTGGCTGTCGTGGGGAGGGTTGTTGATCGCCGCCTCGAGGGCGCCGCACTGGCTGATCAGCGCCTGGTTGAGGCTGGCCACGCTGCTGGCCAGGGAGCGATCCGGCGAGAGCCCAAGCAGTTCCTGATCCTTCAGGGAGCGGCTGAGGCGCTCGAGCACATCCATCACCACCGGATAGATCTGGGTGCGGGCGATGCGCAGCACCAGACGGGCCTCCACCTCGATCGCCTGGACGTACTGCTCGGTGTACACCTCGTAGCGGCTCTGCAGTTCCACCGCGCTGAGCACCCCCTGGCGCTGGAACAGATCGCGGATCTCCTGCCGCTCGAGCACCGGCAGGGCATCGGCGCTGGTGCGCAGGTTTTCGAGGCCCCGCTCCTCCACGGCGATGCGATGCCATTCGCTGGAGTAGCCGTCGCCGCCAAACACCACGGCGCCGTGGTTCTCCATGGTCTGCCGCAGCACCGCGAAGGCGGCCTCCTCAATCGGCTGGCCGCCGGCGAGCATCGGCTCCAGCTGATCGCTGATCCACTGCAGCGAATCGGCCAGGATCGTGTTCAGCACCACCAGGGGGCCGGCCACCGACTGGCCCGAGCCGACAGCGCGGAACTCGAAGCGGTTGCCGGTGAAGGCGAAGGGGGAGGTGCGGTTGCGGTCGCCGGGATCCTTGTTGAGATCCGGCAGCGTGTCGACGCCGAGCGACATCAGTGCCGCCTGGGCGGAACCCTCCAGCCGGCCGCTGCGGATCTGGTTGAACACATCCCCCAGCTGACTGCCGAGGTACACCGAGATGATCGCCGGCGGCGCTTCATTGGCGCCGAGCCGGTGGTCGTTGCTGGCGGTGGCGATGGCGGCCCGCATCAGCGGTCCGAAGCGGTGCACGCCGCGGATGATCGCGCCACAGAACAGCAGGAACTGCAGGTTGGCGTGGGGTGTGTTGCCCGGATCCAGCAGGTTGCCCTGGGTGCTGTTGCCGATCGACCAGTTCACGTGCTTGCCGCTGCCGTTGACGCCGGCGAACGGCTTCTCGTGCAGCAGGCAGGTGAAGCCGTGCTTCTTGGCCGTGGTCTTGAGCACGGTCATCGTCAGCTGCTGGTGGTCGGTGGCGACGTTGGCAGCCTCGAAGTAGGGGGCGATCTCGAACTGACCGGGCGCCACTTCGTTGTGGCGGGTCTTGGCAGGAACACCCAGCTTGTAGAGCTGGGTTTCCACGTCCTGCATGAACACCTGAACCCGCTCGGGGATGGCGCCGAAGTAGTGGTCGTCGAACTGCTGCCCCTTGGCCGGAGCCGCACCGAACAGGGTGCGGCCGGAGAGCTGCAGATCACTGCGCAGGGCCGTGAACGCCGCATCCACCAGGAAGTACTCCTGCTCGGCACCGCAGCTGGAATTCACCGGCGCGATCTTGGTTTCGCCGAGCAGGCGCAGCAGCCGCTGCGCCTGGGCGTTCATGGCCGAATTGGAGCGCAGCAGGGGTGTCTTCTTGTCGAGCGCCTCTCCGGTCCAGCTCACGAACACGGTGGGGATGCACAGGGTGACGCCGTTGGGCGTCTCCATCAGCCAGGCCGGGCTGGTGACATCCCAGGCGGTGTAGCCGCGGGCCTCGAAGGTGGTGCGCAGGCCGCCGTTGGGGAAGGAGGAGCCATCCGGCTCACCCTGCACCAGCAGCTTGCCGGTGAACTCGGTGATCGCCTTGCCATCTCTCTGGGGTGAGATGAAGCCGTCGTGCTTCTCGGCGGTGAGGTTGGTGAGCGGATAGAAAACGTGGGCGTAATACAGGGCGCCGCGGCTGGTGGCCCAGTCCTTCATCGCCTGAGCCACCACATCGGCCACCGAGCTCTCGAGCTTGCTGCCTTCACGGATCGAACGTTCGATCGACTTGAACACGGCCTTGGGCAGGGCCGATTTCATCGTGTCGAGGCTGAAGACATTGCAGCCCCACAGCTCGCTCAGTGGCGCTGTGGGTTCAACGCTGACCGCCTGGCGCTGCAGGATCGTGCTGATGGCCTGGAGGCGTGCGGGAGAGGGCATGCTGAAAGGGTCTGGTTAGGGTCACCCAACTCGCCGGCTCACCCCCTGTGTTGTCGGCATGGCTACCGAATGGTGCATGCAGGCGAGACGACGGGTGGCGCCTGCCGGCACTGGGGCGCATGTGCTGATTCTCAGCGGATCACGGCGCAAGCGCAATAAGTTTTGCCCGTCCTGTCGCATTGGCGGCAGATCAGGGCTCTGCCGCGGTTGTCGACTGAGCTCCTACGCAACACCGTTCGCTGGAAACGGGTGGCCATGACCTGTTCGCTTCCCTTGTCTTTGCTCACGCTTCAGAACGAAAAAGCTCCCTATCGCGGCCACTGGCACTTCGAGCGCAGCAGTGCCGACAACCTAGAAGCCATTCACACCACCGATCATCCCGATCGGCTGCCGCAATGTGTGATTGAGCGCATGCAGTTCCATGGTCGCAGTCAGGCCACCCTGTTCGCGCGGCATCTGCTCAACCACGGCTGGGCCGTGCAGCAGCTGCATGAGGCTGGCGAAGCCCTGTTGATGTCTGCCGAGGCTGGTGATGACCATCGCCACTGATCTCGATGCGCCATCCACGTTCGCAGCCATCGCCCTCGCTGCCGTCTCCTGGGATGGGGTGCTTACGCCGGCCGGTTCGCGGGCGCTGCGCCACGCGCTGGATTACCGCCATCCGTTTGCCGATTACGACAATGAACGCATGGTGAAACTGATGGATCATCTGCTGCATCGTCTGCAGAGAATCGGTGCCCAGCATCTGATGGTGGAAGCGGCTGCCGTGCTCAGCCCGGAGCAGCGCAGCACCGCTTATGCCGTGGCGGCGGAAATCATGCGATCCGATGGCCATCTCCAGGCTGACGAGCGGAATATCCTCGACAACCTGGCAACGGTGCTCGAGCTGGATGCTGCACTGGCTGCCCAGATTCTCAGCGTGATGAACCTGCTGCACGCCGACATCAGCCGCTGATCAGGCGGATGGCCTCAGGGATGGCCTCAGAAGAGCTCCTCTTCCACCCCGGTCCGAATGGTGCAGTCCGACTGGGGATAGCTCACGCAGAGCAGGGCGTAGCCCTGACGCATCTGGTCGTCGTCGAGGAAGGATTGATCGGCCTGATCCACACTGCCGCTCACCAGTTGTGCCGCACAGGTGCTGCAGGCGCCGGCCCGGCAGGAATAGGGCAGGTCGATACCCTGATCCTCGGCCGCATCGAGGATATAGGTGTCGTCGCTGCAGGTGAAGCTGCTGCCCGCTTCGAGCTGGATGGTGTAGGTGGCCATTGGATGGAGGCGTTGAATCTCGATCTCCAAAGCCTGCTGATCAGCTCCTGGGCCAGGATGTGCGGATCGCTACGGACGTGTGTGATTGTGTTGAACTCTGAGCAGATCCAGAGCCTGGAGGTGCTGCTGTTGGCGATGTTGCCGGTGGCACTGCTCTGGTGGTTGTGGATCCGGATGCTGCGCTGGTGATCAGCCCGGCGCTCCCTTCGGCGCCAGGAAGCGGATCGCCGGCGCCGGTTGCAGCTGGCGGGTCACATTGCCCTGCAGCGTGTCGTTGCCCTCGATCTTGATGGCGCGCACGCCGCTGCCGGGGCCCAGATCGATCTGGTTGAGGTTCAGCCAGACCATCTGCGGGGAGAGGGCTGAATCGAAGTAATACACCCGGTTTTTCTGATCGATCAGGGTGCGCCACCAGGTGGGCGAGATGTTCGGATGCTCCGGATCCGGCGTGCCCCAGGGCACCGAGATGTTGCGCATCACGCTCATCACCCCCGCCAGGGCCTGGCGGGGATCGCTGGTGGGGGGCAGCTGCTCCAGGTAGAAGGCGCCGCGCACGAAGCGATCCGGCGACTGGATCGACCCCGGCAGTTCATGGGTGCGGTCCTTGGTGCTCCAGAAGGCGTTGAGTTTGAGCTGCTCGCTGTACACAGGGCTGTTGGTCATCACCTGGTACTGGCGGCCGTGGTGAATCACCGGTTTGCCCTTGAGGTACTCGATCACGGCGGAATCGCCGCTGGCATCCGAGACGGCCATGTGCACGGTGGCCTTGGCCTTGCCGCCGGGGCCGAACGGCACCGGCACGATCTGGATCCGATCGGCCTGCACCGCCTGCACCAGCTCCTTCACCGTGCCGTACTGGCTGAGCAGGTAGAGCGTCCAGGCGGCGAAGGAGAGGCGCGGGCGGCCGGCCGGTGCTGTGGCCAGGCCGAAATCGTTCTCGGCCAGATAGAGCAGGTTGGCGGCCAGGCCGCGCTCGTTCACGCCGTCGAACACCGCATCGATGGCACCGCCGGGTTCGGTGCTGCCGCTCACCAGCACCGAGCCGTAGCGGCTGGTCCAGCGCAGGGAGTTGGAGCCGCCGGCGCCATCAAGGCGTTCACCGCGCGGGATCACATGGAAGTGCGAATTGAAGCCGTAGGGCCAGTCCATCGAACGGCCGGTGATCACCTGCTGGGCTGGCCCCACCCAGGTGATGCGTGAGCAGGCGAGAGCCGCCGGGGCGGCGGCCGTGAGCCCAAGGGCGGTGAGGGCGGCAGCGGCCGTCAGGCGGTTGCGCAGGGACATGGGGCGATCGATGACGCTCTGCCCGGATTGTGCACAGCGGCGCCGCCTTTGGCTTCAGCTCAGATACCAGCGCAGCACCGCCAGCAGCTGGCCCGCCGGGCCATGGCCGGTGAGCCACTCGCCGATCAGGGCTGCGGCGAAGCCGAGCATCGCCACGCGGCCATTGAGGCGCTCCACCCCTGCCAGGGCTTCCGTGTTCCAGGGGCGGCGCGTGGTGAGCCCTTCGCCGAACTTCTCAAGCGGCTCGTACTGGAACTCGGGCTGGGGCAAGGGAGCGAATCGCTGCGAGCCAGAGCCTATTGGAAACGGGGTGAAGCGGGCCCAGACAGTCCATCCTCATGCCGCTGGCGCGGCGCTGCAATGCGTGTAATGGCCGATTGTGCGCGTGCGCTCGCGGAGCGATGGTGAGTGCAACGAACACGGAGGCGTCCCCGATGGACGACACGCCACCCCGCCACCGGCCAGAAGCACGCTGACTCCAGGCCCCTGCTCCAACAGTCTTCACCCAACCATGGGCGGCTCGTCGGTTCGGACACTGTGTTGGGACGTCTGAACTGTCGAGGCTCCATTCGCACCGCCTGAGGTGCCACGGAGCTGACCCCGCCCGCCCCCAGGATCGCTTGGCCCCAGGCGCCACCGCCAGCCGCTTCGCCCCGGTCGATACGCCCGACCAACGGGCAACGTTCTCAACAACGCTCAACCAACCACGCAATCCACAGAATCAAGGTTCAACGTTCAGCTTCACAGTCCAGCTTCAAGCTTCAGCTTCAAAGTTCACGATCAGTTGAAACAGCAGGACCCCCGGGTGCTCCCCGGGGGGTTTTGCTGCCTGCCGCTGAAGCTGCCGCCAGCATGCGGATGTTTCCCGCTGCAGACGTTGTGACTTGGCGGACCGCTCACCACTCTGGGCGCAGGCGCTCAGGGCTCCTGCGCTGGCTGCAGCGGACCCTCGGGCTCCTGGTGCTGAGCCTGACCCTGCTGACTGCCGCTGGGCTCGCGGCTGAACCCACCAGCCCCGCGGCGGAGCCGATCGAGGCGCTCGGCAGTTACGACGTGGCGCCGGTGCGGATCCTTGGCATTCCGGCCATCAGCGTGGCGGCGCCGGTGGTGAGCCGCGGAGAGGATGCGCCGGATGCGCGTCAGCGCGCCGCGGTGATTGAAGGCAATCTCAGCCTGCTCTACGAGCCCCATACCCTCTGCAGCGGTGGTGAGGGGATCGCCGAAGCCATCCTGGAGGGCCTTGTTCTGGGTGGTCCGTCCACTCAACGCCTCTGCAGCGGGGATCCCTGGTCGGTCCTCGGCCCACCCCAGGATCTGGCCGTCGCCGTGAGCAGCGGAGCCGATGGCCAGCTGCAGCTGCAGGCCCGGATCAAGGGACGCTCCACCGCCCTGCCGCTGCTCACGGTGACGGAGGCCGATGCGCAATTGCACGGCCTGAGCCGCGACCAACTCGCCCAACGCTGGCAGCAGGTGCTGCAGCGACGTCTGCGCCATGCCCGCTTCACCATGCAGGAGAGCCAGCTCGCCCTGCGGCTGAAGATCGTGCTGATCTCGGCCCTGCTGTTGGCGGGCACCTGCGCCATCACGCTCGGTTTCTGGGCGAGGCTGCGACGGCAGCTGCAGCGCCAGAGCGATCAGGTTGCATCCGATGGATCAGCGGTGTTCAGCCGCCCGTGGCGGATTCAGTGGCTGCTGCGCCTGTTGTTTGTGGCGGTTCTTGCGCAGCTGGTGATGATGGCTGGCCTGTTGGTCAGCGCCATCCCGGGCCGGATCCCTGTGGCGATCGCGGTGCTGATGCAGCCCCTGTCGATCCTGTTCAAGATCGCTCTGCTCGGCTTGTGCGCCGCCGCCCTGCGCTGGCTGGCGCGGTTCGTGCTGCGCCAGTGGGTCAGCAGCCTGGCGGTGCCTCTGGCGGAGCGGGCGCGCCGGAAGCAGCGCTACCTCAACCTCAGCCAGGTCAGCCATCGCCTGATCGATCTGGGATGCATCGGGGCGCTGGTGGTGCTTGTGCTGGCTGATGTTCCGGGAATCCGTCAACTCACCGTCGGCGCCTGGCTGGCTGGCGGCGCCCTGCTGGGCGGCCTGGCGATCGCTTTCCAGGGGCTGCTGCGTGATGGGGTGGCCGGCCTGGTTGCGCTGCTTGATGATCACTACGCCGTTGGCGACGTGGTGGAGGTGAACGGCGTGATGGGCGAGGTGGTGGATGTCGGCATCCTGATGACGGAGCTGCGCACCAGTGATCAGCGCGCGGTGCAGTTCGCCAACAGCGCGCCGCAGCAGCTGATCAACCACACCAAGCTTCGCTCCGGCATCGAGGTGCTGATCCCCCTGGAGCCGCAGCATGCCCAGATTGAGCGGGCCCTGGCCCTGCTGGCCCGTGAATGCGAGGTGTTTGCCGCTGATCCGCACTGGAGCGATCAGCTGCTCGCTCCGCCCTGGTTGCGCGGTGTGAAACAGGTCACGCCTACGGCCATCGACCTCAGCATCGTGCTCACCACCAAGGCCGGCGGGCAATGGGCCGCCCAGCGGGAGCTGCTGCGGCGGATCTTGGTGGCGATGCAGGAGGAGGGCCTGGTCCTGGCCAGCAGTGGTGCCGGTGGCCGTTTCGATGGGGCCTGAAGGCGGTTCAGAGAATGGTGAACAGCAGCTGGATCAGCACCAGGCCCAGGAGGCAGAAACCGCTGAGCAGGGAGAGGGTTGCGGCCATCGGCAGCCTCCGAGTGCCCGCTTTCTAAAGCAAACCTTAAGGGGCTGGGGGATTGTTGCGGAACCTGTTGCGCCGTCGGGGGTGGCCGGCGTAGTCGATCGCCGCCGCGGTGTGTTTCGGATCAGGCAAGGGAGCCAAGGCGGCCGCCAGGGAAGCGCGGTTTCAGCCACAGCGACACATACACCAGCGACACCAGGACCGGCACCTCGATCAGCGGACCGATCACGCCGGCCAGGGCCTGCTGGGAGGTGACGCCCCAGATGCTGATGCAGACGGCAATCGCCAGCTCGAAGTTGTTGCCCGCCGCCGTGAACGCGAGGGCCGTGGTTCGTGGGTAGTCGAGGCCGCTCCTCTTGCCCACAGCGAAAGCGATGCTCCACATCAACACGAAGTAGAGCAGCAGAGGAATCGCCACCTTGATCACCTGGGCCGGATCCGAGGTGATGGCCTGCCCCTGCAGGGCGAACATCACCACGATCGTGAACAGCAGGCCGTAGAGGGCCAGGGGGCCGATCCGCGGCAGAAAGACCTGCTCATACCAGCGAATCCCCTTGAGGCGTACGCCGAGCAGACGGGTGAGGAAGCCAGCCACCAATGGGATGCCCAGAAAAATCAGCACCGCCCGGGCGATTTCGGCGAACGAGAAGCGCACGATCTGGCTATCCAGCCCCAGCCAGGCCGGCAGAATCTGCAGGTAGAAAGTGCCCAGCACGGCATAGATCAACACCTGCAGGATCGAATTGATCGCCACCAGCAGGGCTGCGGCTTCCCGGTTCCCCTGGGCCAGATCGATCCAGATCAGCACCATGGCGATGCAGGGCGCGATGCCGATCAGGATCAGTCCAGTGCGGAACGCAGGCTGATCAGGAAGGAACAACCAGGCCAGGCTGAACATCAGCAGCGGTCCCACGCCCCAGGTCAACCCCAGGGTGAGCGTCAGCAGGCGCCGATCGCCGGCCATGGAGCTCAGCTCGCCGTAGCGCACCTTGGCGAGCACGGGATACATCATCAGCAGCAGGCCCAGGGCAATGGGCAGGGAGGTGTGATCCACCTGCACCGCACTTAGCAGCGCCTGAAGGCCGGGCACCATGCGGCCCAACAGCAAGCCTGCGGCCATGGCCAGCAGGATCCACACCGGCAATAACCGATCGAGCCAGGAGAGCTGCACGAGGACGGCAGGGTCCTGACTCGTTCGCAAGCGGGGCTCAGGCACTGGCTTGGGCATGGCGCATCAGGATCATGGGCGCGTTTGGCTCCACTGGCTGATGGCCTGGGTCAACACCACGTCAACCGGTTCTGGCTGGTGCAGGAAGTAGCCCTGGGCGTAGTCCACGCCGATCTCGCGGAGCCGTTCAAGCACCGGAGCCGACTCCACGAACTCCGCCACGGTTGTCAGCCCAATCACCTCCGCAGCTTCCACGAACGAGCGCACGGCAACATCGTCGAGAGGATCGTCGATCACACCCGTCACGAACTGTCCGTCGATCTTCAGATGGGTCATCTCCAGGCTCTTCAGGGTGCCGAACGAGGCGGTGCCGGCACCGAAGTCATCGATGGCCACCGTGGCACCGCGTCGGCGCACCATGGAGATGAATCCGAGGGCCGAGGTCACACTGGTGATCACTGCCGTTTCGGTGATCTCGAAGCAGAGGCGCCGGCTGATCTCCGGGCCGGCCTTGGCCAGCAGTCGATCGACCGTCTGCAGAAAGCTGGCGTCGACCACCGACTGGCCCGAAACATTGAGAGCGAGGTGACTGATGCAATCGAGGTTGCTCAGCTCAGCAAGACGGCTGAGGGTTGTCTCCAGAACCCACTGGTCCAGACGGGTGGCGATCTGGAAGCGCTCCGCCGGTGGCAGGAAGGCGCCGGGCATCACCAGGGAACCATCGTGTTCGCGCAGGCGTAGGAGCAGTTCGGCCCGCAGTGATGGGTCGGCGGCCGGATCGAGGGGAAGGATTCGCTGGGCGTAGAGCACCAGTCGTTGCTCATCCAGTGCGTCCTGCAGCCGGGTCACCCAGCGCATCGCCTGGTTACGCCGCACCATGTCGGCATTGCCTTCAACCCAGGTGTGCCAACGGTTGCGGCCTGTCTCCTTGGCGATGAAGCAGCTGGTGTCCGCTGCCTGCATCACGGCATCCGTGGGTACGCCCTGCTCCACCAGAGGCACCACGCCGATGCTCACTCCAATCCGAAAGTGTTGATCGCGCGCCTGAAAGCGGAACACTTCGAACGTCTCGATGATGCGTTGGGCTGTTGCCTCGGCTTGCGGCACATCACAGTGGGGCAGGAGCAGGGCAAACTCGTCTCCCCCCAGGCGGGCGAGGCACGTTTCGCGGTTCTGGAAGGCCCTCAGCAGTCCTGCCACCTCCACCAGCAGTCGATCACCGGCGGCATGTCCGGCGGCGTCGTTGACGATCTTGAACTGATCAAGATCGATGTACAGGAGCGCATGGCCCGGATCTTCGGGCTGTCTGGGCTGCGCCAGGCACTGGCTCAGGCGGTGTTCAAAGGCCCGCCGATTGAGCAGCCGGGTCTGATTGTCGTGGTTTGCCTGGTAGAGGATCTCGGCATTCAGTTCCGCTTCCGTGGTGATGTCTTGAACGAAGCCGAGGAAGCGTGTGATGGTGCCGTCGTCATCCCGCTGGGCTTTCGCCTGGGACTGCACGTGGATGACACTGCCATCGCGGCGGAGCAGCCGGAATGTCTTCTGAAAGTGACGCTGTTCTTCTGCCGCTTGGATCCATTCGGCGAAGACGGCTGAGCGATCTTCAGGATGAAGGGTTTCGGCCCAGCCGTCGCCCAGGCTCTCCTCCAGGCTGAGGCCATAGATCTCCTGCCAGCGTTCATTGGTGTAGATGCAGGCTCCATTGGCATCAGTGGCGTAGAGGCCGATCGGCATGTCCGCACTGATGCGCTCGGCATCTTGGCGCGATCTCGCCTCCATGCGAAGAGCGCGGCGCCCCTCCAGCAGATGGACCGCCGTCTGACTGAGCTTGCACAAGATCTCGCGCTGTTTCGCGTCGAGATGCATCGGCTCTCGGGCAATCACACACAGCGTGCCAACGGTGGCACCGCAGGCCAATTGCAGGGGCGCACCGGCATAGAAGCGGATGTGTGGATCGCCTGTGACGAGGGGGTTGCCGGCGAAGCCTGGATTGAGCTGGGCGTCTTCGACGACGAAGAGTTCCGGCTGTTCAATCGCGTGGGTGCAGAACGAAATGCTGCGGGGTGTTTCGCTCACCCCCTCAAGGCCCACGTTGGCCTTGAACCACTGGCGGTCGTGATCGATCAGGCTGATCAGGGCAATCGGCGTGCCACAGATGGCGGAAGCGGCCTGCACCAAGCCGTCGAAGGCTGATTCGTTATCGCTGTCGAGAATGTCCAGCACATCCAAAGCCTGCTGGCGCAACAGCTCAGACTGTTCGACGGGATTCGAATGGTGTGGCAAGACCCTGATCAGTGAATCTCAGTGAGGCCGCAGTGCTGTCAGCTTTCGCGGCGTAGCGGGTGCAACGTCAAGTTGCTGGGTGGAGATGCTGGGTTGAGTTGCTGCTTGAGTTCGAATCTTGCAGCTGCCATCATCAAAGTGATGTTAATCGCAGCACGGTTTGTTTGCCAACCCCTCAGGCCGGTGGTTGATCGTGTTGATTTCGTCGTGGTTTCCACCCCCTTCCGGCTGAGTCGCTTTCCGCCCTCACTGGGTTTCGCCGGTGCCGGGGGCCACCGGGCCTCCGCGGCTCAGGCGGCTGAGCCCCTCGCGAGCAGGGGAGTGTGCAGTCAGGTGGGTCCGTTAAGGTTGATCCAATGGCACTCACGTTCGACTGCGCGGCCCTGTCATGTCCTTGGTTTCCACCGGATTCCAGCCTGCTCGATATCGCTGTTGCGTCTGAGATCCCAACCGTGGCGGCCTGCGGCGGCAACGGCATCTGCTCCACCTGCCGGGTGGAGGTGATTGAAGGCCTGGATCAGCTGGCACCGCGCAGTGATGCGGAAATGCTGCTGGCGGAGCGTCGCCGCTGGCCGGACAACATCCGCCTGGCCTGTACCACGCGCATCACGGGCCCAGGGCGCGTCACCGTGAAGCGGCTGATCACGCCGCCGGAGGAAAAGAAGCGTCAGCGACGGCTGGAGAAGCAGGAGGGGCTCGGTCAGATCCGCTCTCTGGCGGTGTTGTTTGCGGATATGCGCAACTTCACGCCGATCACCGAATCATGCCCAGCCTTCGATGTGATCTATATCCTCAACCGCTACTTCTCTGCTCTCAAGCAGGTGATCGTCAAGCATGGTGGCCTGGTGAATCTCTACGTCGGCGATGAGATCAGTGCCGTCTTTGGCCTGGAGACCGACCCGCGCATCGGTTGCCGCCAGGCGGTGGATGCCGGCCTGGACATGCTGGAGCGAATCCAGACGCTCTCCCGGGTGATGGAGCGTGATTTCGATGTGAAACTGGCCATCGGTGTGGGCATTCATTTCGGCCCGGTGATCGTGGGCAAGGTGGGCCCCAGTGATGACCTGCGCTTCGGGCTGGTGGGCGACACGGTGAACATCGCCAGCCGGCTTGAGGGGCAGACCAAGGTGTTGCACAAGCCGCTGCTGGCATCGCAGGCACTGGTGGACCAGCTCAGCGATGACAGCGGCCTGCGGATCGGCCCTGCGCAGCAGATCGCGCTCAAGGGCGTGGAAAGTCTGTTCAGCGTGCGGCCGATTGAGGCGAGCCACTTGCCGCAGATCACAGGTTGAGTCTGCTAAACGGCTCATCCCTTGGATGGCGCTTGCATCTGATTTCGAACCGAATCCCAGCGATCATTACAACGTAGATTTGTTACTGATTAATCGCTGGAAGAAGCATCGTTACTGCTGCTCCCCCCAGTTTCCTGCTCTTGCCGAGAATTAATGAACCTGAGTGATTTTCCAGCGTAAGCCGACACAAGAAAAGCCCAATCCCACTGCCTTCAGGCTTTGTTGTTGGAAGCTCCAATTTGTTGAGGCAGTCTTCTGGGAAGCCAGGACCATTGTCTGCAACCTGCAGCTCAATTTGATTTGAGCTGCAGGTCAGGCTGATTTCAATCTGAGGTATTGAGCTGCTAGCAGCGTTGATGGCCTCGCTGGCATTACGTATGAGGTTGTGTAATGCCATTTGAAGTTGACCAGCATCTCCGAGTAGCTTTGGACTACTGTCCAATCCGCTGATTGTGATACGCGTATTTCTCGAAGCCAGACAGGCCCTCTCCTGCAGCAAAGCAGTGTTAATCACATCTGCCAAGTTAACGATGGTGTGGTCCGTTTGAACCGTCCGCAATAAGTTGCGCATGACTGCAATGGTCGAAACCACTCGCTTTGAATCGGATGCGATCTGAGAGCATCGCTGATAAATTAGATTTGTTTGTGGGTTGGCATTGCTCATCTCTTTGCGCATCAATTCAACATTAAGGAGAATTGTACTCAGAGGCTGATTGATTTCGTGAGCAACTCCTGATGCCTGCATGCTGGCACGCAGTTTGTTTTTTAACTCGATCCTTGCGTCTTCTAGTTGATTCACGTGTTTCCGTTCTGTGAATTGGAAAGCGCTTATCAATTGGTTTAGAATGGCGCTAAAAAGAAGAAACTGAATGCTCAGCGATACTATGAAAGAATAGGTTTCGCCGGTTTGGCCTTGCGCATTATGATCGATTATCAAGTTAAGCTCTTTGAACAACCTTGCAGCACTTAGTCCTACTTGGCACCATAACCACAATTTTAGTTTCGTCATCGGTATTCCCGTTTGGCGCGCCGCGCGGCTTGATGCTTCGGTGATCGCCCAGCCCGAAAGCACGAGCTCTAAAATGGGAATCAGAAAATGTTGTGATTTATTTAGCCCATAGATTTCCAGTAGTGCAAGCCAGCTTGTAGTTCCAAATTGAAATCCGGAGATTATGCCAATAATCCGTAGTGGAGAAATTGATAAGTTGGGAGCCTTGCTGATGAGAGCTTTAGCCATATCCCATGGGGATGACGCTGTTCTTGAAGCGTGAATATTCATATTCCCTTATTGATACGGCGATTCTTCTCAATTGATAAGAGCAGTATTCTCCTTAGGCGCTCATCCCATTCTCTTTGGCAAGACGCTCGAATGACCTGGCATTCAATTTTGAATGCTGGTATTATACGCTCCTTCAAGATATTGCTTGCCAGGGTATCGTCTTTTGGGTCAATCGTGCTGATTGTTCCCTTGTATTGCGGACCACTCCTGCATCTCATTCCGATATAGCACTTTCCGGTATCGACATATAAAAATTCCGAGTAATGCCAGATATCTCTGATGTGTGTATTGAATGCTTCTCGCAGCCTGGCTTGCTGATGGTGACTTAGCGAGTTCCATTTGGCCAGTGTTATTGCATAGCCATTGAGACCAAACTGAATTGGGAACGGGTAATTATATTTGGCGTATTTTGGCCATCCTGCACTGTTAGCGCTGGCTCCACTGGTGATAGCGCAGCCCACCATCCCATCTCTTAGAGCGCCCAGCGTTTCACTGAATTCGATCACTGCTGGCTTCCCTCCTAGTTCGGCTATAAAGAGGGACATCTGCTTGCTAGAGGTGCCAACTCTACGTCCTCTGATGTCCTGGAGACGCCTAATCGGGTCCGTACAAAAAAGTTCTTGCGGGCCGAATGACCAAATACCCAGCAGTTTGGCCCTGAAGTTTTTCTGGAGGTTCTTGTCTATAACGTCTGAGTAGGCGGCAGCTACTTCCTTTGCTTCGGCAAAGTCACTAACAAAGCTGGCTAGGTCGATGGCTTGGAGTGATGGCTCATCGTGGCTATTCTGGGGGAAGCGAAGCGATACTATATCTGCTTTGCCTTGCTTGAGAATCTGTAACTCATGAGTATCATGATACCCTGCTTTATTGACTGGAGTATATTCTGTCCGAAAGTTGACTTTTGCCTTTTCTTTCAGTTGCCTGAAAAAAGGTTCTTCAAGTGCTGATTGTATCTTTCCGGTCATGTTTGGTTGACCAATCACGACAAGTGGAATTTCCTCAAAAGCTGTCCATGCGATGGCGAACGTGGATGTAATCGCGATCACTGCAACCAGTCGCTTCATGGCTCAGCGTATTGTGTCTGCATTGGCAGTTTGCCGACAGATAGCTTCATGGTTATCGTCGCACAGTGACTCGCCTGGTTAAGTTGAATTGTAGCTCGATTCATTAATCTGACTGGACTCATTCTTCAATTAGGCCGTGTTCAGCTTTAAAGCAATGAATGGCGGCTATGCGTACCAAGTCGGCTCCACTGGTGCCGAGGCATTGAGCAATTGCTTTGCGATGGCTTTCCACGGTTGATAGGCCAATGTTTAAGATTGAACATATCTCTCGACTGCTTTTGCCTTTGCCAATTAACAGGAAGACCTCTTGTTCCCGGGCAGACATTATTCGGCATTTTGCCTGGATTCCCTCAGGCTCTACTCTTTCTCGATGGATCGAACATGCATCTCCAATGGCATGCGCCAGCTCTTTGTAGGCCGATGTCTTGTCTACGACAGAGTGAATAAAAGGTAGAAGTCTTGGGTCGCAGATGAAGTCGTTTAGTTTGGCTGAAAGAATAATGATGCTTGGGTTTTGGTGGCTGCTGATTAGGTGCAGCGCCACGTCTTGTCCATCGCCGTCGGGCAGGTCTAAGTCAAGCACCAGGATGTCGGGCGGATTCCTGCTGATCATTCGCTTGGCTTGTTGCACAGATTTGGCGATATGTGCCGAAATCAGCGCTGCCGACGCGCGCAGCATGCTGCAAAGAAGTTCTGCCAAGAGAGCCTCGTCTTCAACCAGAAGGCAACGCAAACCTTCGCGAGTGTCTGCCAAGCTCTGCCTTTCCACTCTTGCTGCACACTGATGCATTATGCACCATGCGCTCTCGCCTGAGCCTACACCCCCCCCTGAATCCCTGTTTCTGGGGATGCGCTTGTCGCTCTATGGGCTGATGCTTGTACTAGTAACGCAACGAACGTGCTCATCCCATTGCGACGGCTGGTGATTGGCTGTTACTTTTTGGCGGATCCGGAGACTGATGGCACAGCTGACTAGGCTTTTGGGGCGATCCTCCCGTCTCAGGAGCCAGTGTTGGTGGTGGAGCCGACCTGTTCTCGCGGCCATGTTGGCCACTGTTGCTGTCGGGGCGCTGGTCTATGGCTTTGATCGCAGCCGCCAGCACGACGGTGACTCTGATTCGGCGGCTACTTCCCCTTCTCATTTCACCCAACGTTTGCGTGCTCAGCGGACTCTGAATCTCCATTGGAGGTTGGATTCCCTTGCGCCGGTGCGCTACACCCACCCAATGGGGGCAATGCCAGCCCAGTCGGTGCTTGAGGCTGTTGAAACCACAGTCCGCGACCCCGTCGGCATGATTGGCCATGCTTTGTCACTGCAGCCGCTGCTGCCGCACGCTAGTGGTTTTAACCTCACTGGACTGAAGGAGTCGCTGATACGGCCCGAAGAGATAATTCACCCACTTAACAGGCATTCGAGCAGCACTCTGTTGCCTATTTCGCTGGCATTAGTTGTTTCTACAGGCATGGCTTTTGCCATCATTGATGCCAGAAATGCGCTGAGTCGAGCTCAGCAAGACATCCGTAGGCTTCGCAAGGCCACAGTTAAGGCAATGACTCTGGTGGCCAGTGCCCATGATGATGAAACCGGCGCCCATCTTCAGCGCTGCTCTCTTTATGCAAAAGTCATGGGGCAGCAGCTTCAGTTTGAGGGCATGCCTATCGATGATGATTATGTTGAGGCCTTGGCAGTCGCCGTTCCGCTCCATGATATTGGTAAGGTTGGCATCCCCGACAGTGTTCTAAAAAAGCCAGGCAAGCACAACATCGAAGAGCAGATCACTATGCGTCTTCATCCCGAGATTGGATGTAAGATTATTGCCCTCCTCGGCGAGGAGGCTGATATTAAGGAGAAGCTTGTTTTTGAAATCGCCAAGGATGTAACCATCGCCCATCATGAGAATTGGGATGGCAGTGGCTATCCGGCCGGGCTGCGAGGCGAGAGCATTCCCTTGGCGGCTCGCATCATGGCGATTATTGATGTCTATGATGCTGTCTCATCGAGACGCTGTTATAAGGAAGGGCGCTCCCATGAAGAGGTTGTTCGGATCATTCGTGACCTCTCTTGGAGTAAGTTCGACCCCATGCTTGTGGATTCGTTTCTGTCTGTGAGTGATCAGTTCAGGCGGATCTTTGAGGAAAATCCAGATCATTCACTCATTAGCGAATCCTCACGAGGCGCGCTTGCTGGGCCTGCTGTCGCCGATCCGGTCGGCCGGTTGTGACTCGCTCGTCGATTTAGTGATCAGCAGCTTTGCGTTGTCTGCTAACCGCCTACCTCAGCGCGGTGTGCCGTTGTACTCAACGTTCACGACGCTGCTGCCATCGGGCGAGATCAGGATGCGGGTTTCCACGCTGGCGGCCTGCTCGTTCACCTCCCAGCCAGGGGCGCCGCCGAGGAAGTTGAACAGGTAGCCGTTGGGGCCCGCGTTCACCATGCAGCTGCCGCCACCGCGCTGGTGCATGCAGCTGGCGGTGAAATAGCGGCTGAGGCCGCCATTGATCCGCTCGGCTTCCATGCGCGCCAGGTTGGCGGCACGCATCTGACTGACCGGCATCTCGGCCCGGGCGGGCATCGCCACCAGTCCGGAAGCCAGTCCGGAAGCCAGTGCGGCAACTGCTGTGGCTGTTGCCAGACGTTTGCGGAGCATCAGAGGCAGGCAGACATCCCTGTTGTAGCCAGCTTCAGTGCCGCTGGCGCTGCCGGGGGCGTTCGCCGTCATGGCGGCCTTGGACCCTCACCTCCAGGTGTGGTCGGCCATGACTAGCGTGAGTGCAATCCCATGCTATGGGTGCTGGCTTGAGCTTCTGTCTCAGCTGCAGGCATTTCACCAGTCCGCTTGGCCCGCAGGGAGCCTGCCGGATCTGGCAGCGCACCTTCTCATCGGCGGAGGCCTCGATCCACCGTTGCAGTCTCTGGGAACTGCGCCGCCGGCCTGCTCCGGTGGTCCCACCCGAATACGACTACAAGCCGGAGGCCTGATCCGCCTGGCTTGGCTCCGTTCGTTCCGGGTTTGCGTGGCCGCTGCTGGAGCGGGCTTCGCGCAGCAGCACCGACGGCTTGATGTGAAAGCGTTGCTGGAACTCGATGCTGAACAGGCTCATGGAGCGATAGCCGCAGGCCTGGGCGATGCTGGCCACGCTTTCGCCGGGCGCTGCATGGCCCAGCAGTCTGTGGGCCTTGTCCAGCCGCTGGCCGCGAATCCACTGGGTGGCGGTGCAACCCAGTCGCTGGCGGAAGGCATATTGCAGCGCCCGCCTGGAGTAATGGATGTGGTTCTGCAGCAGTGTCAGGTTGAGGGGCTGATCGAGGTTGGCGTTGATGTAAGCGATCAGCGCTTCGAAGGCATCCCGGTCGAACAGTTGTTCCGCTTCCATCTCGGTTGAGGTGTCATCTGACCCGTTCGCCAGGCGCCGCTGCTCCATCGGCACACGTCGGGCGGCTGGAACGGCCAGCAAGGTCAGGATCCGGCAGAGCTGCTCATCAAGGCCCAGCGTTTCGATCAAGGCCGATCGACCATCTGCCAGCTCCGCCATGGTCTGCAGATTGCGCTCCAGCGCAGCGATCAAGGCGGCCTCGTCGCTGCCTGGCTGGGGATGCAGCAACGTTGGCACCTGCGGCGGCCATGGCTGGTTGCCCTGCCCGCTCGAACGCTGCAGCATCGGCCGGAGCAGATCTGCCAGATAGGGGGCCGCAGCCATCACACAGACCACGCTGAAGGCTGTGCTCTGCCAGTGGATGGTCCGTTCAGGCACCAGCAGACAGCCCCCTGCTGCACAGGGATAGCGGTGGTTGTCCAGCTGCAGGCAGATTGCGCCCGCCTTCACCTGGATCAGCCCGATCCAGGGGCGCGCTGCCAGCTGCGTTGTGATCGCTGGGCCGCTCAGGGCGATCACCTGGGCATGGCGGCAGGGCTGGTGAAAGCCCCACCATGCCGCTGAGTCGGCGTCGGTTGATGCGTCTCGGCTCGTTTGGTGGCCTGGCCGAGGCAGCGGCGCCTCCTCAACGATGGCGGGCAGCGGCTCCTCACTCAGTGGGCGCAGGAGCTGAGCGAACGGACGCGTGAAACCGGGCGATGTGGCGGAATTGCGGATCGCATCCTCGCCGGGGGACATCGCGGCTAAGAGTTGTTCTGACGAAGTGATCCCTCAATCAGATAGGCCGCCAGGTTGGAGAGGGAGCGGCCCTGCTCATCACTTTTGCGTTCCAGTTCCAAGTAGATGGAATGGGCCAGCGTGATCGAGATGCGAACGGGCTTGCGAAACATCGTGTGGCGTTCAGCCGTAGCGTTGTTCATGGTGTGACCCGATAAGACGTTGTGAGAGCTGTGCTGTGGAAAGGCCGCACTGGCTGGATGGGCCTGCGTATCTGACGCCCATGTCTGGTGGTCGTGTCAGATCGACTTGCCGGGTGCGGTTGTTGGTTGTGTGATCGGGTGAGTGATAGCTCCTGCGATCAGATTGGCAACAGAACAGCAATGCTGTCGTGCCGGTTGTTTTCTGCGGGAAGTCGCCTGTCCCCGCGGAATGATTCTGAATCTCCCCTGCTGCGAATACGCTAGCAATCTGCGGTGCTCAATTCCTTGAGCTTGCACCTGTCTTACAGGCGTGCACTCCTCTGATAATTCGCGGCCTTTGCGTCCTGGCTAGGTTCGGCTGGCGCCTGCCCATCCGCTGAGGTTTCCATGGATTCCAGTGCAGCAGGCCTCGACCGTGTGGTCGTCATCGGAGCGTCGGCGGGTGGGCTGGAGGCGATTCAGGAGTTGCTGGGACCGCTGCCGCCGGGTGGCACTGCCACTTACGTGGTGGCTCAGCATCTCGCGCCTGAGCATCCCAGCCAGCTGGTGGAGCTGCTCAGGCGCTGCACGCGGTTGCCGGTGGTCGCCGCCGCAGACCTGACCCCGCTGCAGCCTGGGCAGATCGTTGTGCTGCCGCCGAACTGCGATGCCAGCTTTGACGACGGAAGTTTGCGCCTGGTGCCGCCTGAGCCGCGGTTCGGGCCGAGCCCTTCCATTGATGCACTGTTCGAATCGCTGGCGGCCAGCTGGGGCGAGCGGGGGGTGGCCGTGGTGCTCTCCGGCACCGGCTCGGATGGGGCCTGTGGGCTGCGGGCGGTGGGCGGTGCTGGCGGACTCACGCTGGTGCAGGCACCCGAAAGCGCTCGCTTCGATGGCATGCCGCGGGCGGCGATCGCCCTGGGCCGTGTGGATCTGGTGGCTGATCCGGCCGCCCTCGGCGCCCAGCTCTGCGCCTGGTTCAGTAGTGGCCGCGACTGGACCAGCCGCCTGGAGGACGACACGGCGCCGCTGCTGCTCACCAGCGCCGCCGCACAGCTGAAGCAGTGCACCGGCGTGGATTTCTCCCAATACAAGGAATCGACGCTGCGGCGCCAGGTGCAGCGGCGCATGGCGATCCGCGGCGTGCACAACCTTGAGGACTACCTGCCGTTGCTGTCCACGGATCCCAGCGAGGGGCAGGCCCTGCTGCAGAACCTGCTGGTGACGGTGACCTCCTTCTTCCGCAATCCGGATGCCTTCGCCGCCCTCGGCCGCCAACTGGAGCCGCTGCTCGCTCGCCGTGATCCCGGCGACTGTCTGCGGGTGTGGGTGCCGGCCTGCGCCACCGGCGAGGAGGCCTACTCGATCGGCATGCTCGTGAGCGAGGTGCTGGGGCATCCAGCCGACCTCAGCCAGCAGCTCAAGATCTTCGCCACCGATCTTGATGAGCAGAGCCTGGCGATCGGCCGCCGGGGGCTCTACCCGATCTCTGCGGCCAAGGCGATCCCGGAGGCGTTGTTCGAGCGCTTCGCCGTGCGCCACGAGAACAACTTTGAGATCGGCAAGGAGCTGCGCAGCTGCATCGTGTTCGCGCGCCACAACGTCAGCGAGGATCCGCCCTTCCCCAGCATCGACCTGATCTCCTGCCGCAATGCGCTGATCTATTTCACGGCGCCCCTGCAGGAGCGGGTGATCGATCTGTTCGGCTTCTCCCTGCACAACGGTGGACTGCTGTTCCTGGGCAGCTCCGAATCCCTCGGGCGCACCTCGGGGTTCTCGGTGGTCAACCCGCTGCATCGCATCTACGCGCGCAGCCGCCAGGGGCGTGCCCGCGCCCGGCTCACCCTGGCCAAGCCGATGCAGGCCGCATCGCTGCCGCCACGGCCTGTCCATGCCCTGGTCGCTGCGCGCGAAACGGTTCCGGAACAGCACATCCGCTTGCTGGAGGCTCTGATCCGCACCCTTGCCCATCCCTGCCTCGTGGTGGATGAAAACCACGATCTGGTGGAGGTGGTCGGTGATGTCTCCCCGTACTGCAAGCTGCCGGAAGGACGGATGACCGCCGCCGCCGGGGCCTTTCTGCGCGATGAGCTGCAGTCGGAGGCGCGGGCCCTGTTGCTGCTGGTGCGGGCCGATCGCGCCGCCGCCAGCAGCGGCAGTCTGCAGTTCGCGGGCCTGGCCGGCCCGATCCGCCTGGAGGCGGCACCACTGCAGGTGGGCGAACGGGCGCTCACGGTGCTCTCCTTTGTGCGGCAGGAACGCGACACGGTGTCGCCCCTGGCCGGCCTGGGCATCACCGAGCGGGATGCCGCCTTCGCCCGTGAGATTGAACGGCTCGAACGCGAACTGCTCGCCAGCCAGGATTCGCTGCGGCGCTCCATGGCGGATCTGGAGCAGGCCAATGAGGAACTGGAAGCCTCCTCGGAGGAGCTGCAGGCGTCGTCGGAGGAGTTGCAGTCCTCGAATGAGGAGCTGGAGGCCTCGAATGAGGAGTTGCAGGCCACCAATGAGGAGCTGGGGGGGGTGAATCAGCAGCTGCGCACCCGCAGCGATCAGCTCGAGCACCTCAACAACGATCTCGAGAACATCCAGAGCTCCCTGAGCCAAGGGATGGTGATCGTGGATCGCGAGCTGCGCATCAGCCGCTTCTCACCGCTGGCGGTGCGGGTGTTCGGACTGGTGGACAGCGATGTGGGTCAGCCGCTGATCGGCGTGCCCACCACCGTGCCGCTGCCGGGGCTGCGCGATGCCCTGCTGGCGGTGGTGAACGGCGACGAGCGGCGCAGCATCGAAGCCGCCAGCGAGGAGGTGGCCTACCTGGCGCAGATCATGCCCTACCGCGACCGCCACGGCGGCCGACTCGGCGCCATCCTCACCCTCACGGATGTCTCCGAGCTGGTGGCTCTGCGGCGGGTGGCGGAAGCCTCCCTGCGCGAGTTCGCGAGCCTGGCCGATGCCCTCGATCAGGTGGTCTGGAAGCGGGATCACACGATGCGGCGCATCCTGTATCTCAGCCGACGCATTGAGGGCCTCACGGGCTGGAGTGCTGAGGAGCTCTGCCGCAATCCAGCGCTGCTGGACGACGCCATTCACCCGGACGACCGCCTCGCGGTGGCTGCGGCGCGCGGCATGCAACAGGTGGGCTGGAGCGTGACCTATCGCCTGATCCGGCGCGACGGGCAGGAGCGAACCCTGCAGGAGATGGCCACGGTGCTGGAGGACAGCAACGATCACGGCGTGGTCGGCACCCTCGCCGATGTGACCCGCCAGACCCAGCTTTCCCGGACCACCGAGCTGCTGGCCGCCGGCTTCAAGACCCTGGCGGCTGGGGAGGCCTCCCCGCTGGCACTGCTTGATGGGGCGCTGCGGTTGGCCCACAGCAATGCCGGCTTCGCCGAAGCCCTGGGGGTGGGGGCCGGTGCTGCGTTGCAGCCGCTGTTGGATCAGCTGGCGCTGGAGGTTGAACCGGCAGCCGCCGGCGTCGCGTCGCTCCAGCAGCCGCTCTCCCTGCGTCAGCAGGCCGGGCAGGTGCTGCAGTCTGGAGAAGCTCTCCTCGGGCTGACGGCCTGGTTGCCCCTCGATGGGCAACGGCTGGGCCCCTACCGGCTTGATCTGCTGCCGCTTGGCCAGGAGCGGCCGGCGTGTGGCGTTCTGGTGCGTCTGCAGCGCCCTGGCGCCTGAGCTAACGGTGCCGCGGATCTGCGGCAGCCCGCCCAGAGCCGGGCAGCCGCTCCAGCATGGACAACGGAGAGAAGCTGAGGAGACATGCGCGAAATCGTGTTCCATCTGCGCCAGCAGCTGTGCTGTGGGGCCAGCGGTCCACTCATCGCCCAGGCCGCCGGCTATCCGCTGCGCATCAGTGCGGCGAGCCTTGAGGAGCTGCAGCACGAGGCCCGCGATGCGGTGATGGCGCACTTCGGCGCGAGCCACGCCACCTACCGCGTGCGGCTGCGGCGTGCCGTTGCGGCGTGAAGGCCTGGCTGAACCGCAAGAACCGTGGCCGGTCAGCATGGCGGGCTGATCAGCCTGGTGGCCCTGAATGATGCAGCGGATGGTTTCGGCATGAATCCGGCCGAGCTCCTCGCCTGGGTTCTGCTGCTGCTGACCGGCTCCGCTGCGCTGGGGTTGGTGATCCTGCTCGCCGGCCTGGCGCGCGTGTTTGCGCGGGCGCCGCGGTTGGCCCAGGCGCCGGAGCTCCCCGTTGATGGCTCCCTCACGGTGGTGGTGCCCGCCTACAACGAGGCCGCCAACATCGCCGCCTGCCTCGGCAGCGTGCTGCGCAGCCAGTCGCCCTGCGGCGCCTGGCGGGTGCTGCTGGTCGATGACCGATCCAGCGATGCCACTGTGGCGATCGCCCACGAGGCGGTGCGTGAGCTGGAGCAGGAGTTGGAGCAAGAGTGGGGTGCGGCGGACGCCCGCTTTGCGCTGCTCGATGCCGGGCCGCGGCCGGCGGGCGAGCGCTGGGTGGGCAAGAACTGGGCCTGCAGCCGTGCCATGGAGCAGGTGGACAGCGATTGGGTGCTGTTCATCGATGCCGATGTGCGCCTGCAGCCCGCCACGCTGCGGCGTGCCCTGGCTCAGGCCACGGCCGATGGGGCGGATCTGCTCAGCCTGGCGCCGCGGCTGAGTTGCGGCTGCCTGGCGGAGTGGCTGGTGCAGCCGATCATGGCCAGCCTGCTGGGGCTGGGCTTCCCGATCGAGGCCGCCAATGATCCCGCCAGTCCGGTGGCCTTCGCCGCCGGGCCGTTCATGTTGTTTCGCCGCAGCGCCTATGAGGCGATCGGCGGCCACCGCGTCCTGGCGGCGGAGGTGGTGGAAGATCTGGCCCTGGCGCGGCGGATCAAGGCCGGCGGCCATCGCCTGCGCTACCTGCTGGCGCTCGACGCGCTCGACCTGCGCATGTACGCAGACTTCGCCTCGCTCTGGGAGGGCTGGACCAAGAACTGGCTGCTGGGTCTGGAGGGCAGCGTGGCCCGGGCGTTGCTGGCGGCCGGGGTGGTGCTGCTGATGTTCAGCGGCCCCTGGCTGCTCACGCCGGCGGCGGCGATCGCGGCGGCGCTGCTGCCCGCCCAGCGCCCGCTGCTGCTGGCGGCCCTCGCCCTCGCCCTGGCGGGCATCGGCCTGCAACTGGCCCTGCGGCTGTGGACCCGCCGCCAGTTCCAGCTGCCGCTCACCCTGTGGTGGCTGATGGGGGCCGGCGGCCTGGTGGTGGCGGCGATCGGCCCCACCTCCGTGTGGCGCACCCTCAGCGGCCGCGGCTGGACCTGGAAGGGCCGCCCGCTGGCCTGAGCTTGGGCGGGGCCACTAGCTTGGCGCCCATTGATGCCAGTCGTTGTCGTGGATGTCGCCAGCCTGCGGGCCCTGTTCACCAAGCCCTACGGCGCCCCCGCCCCGAGCGAGGCACAGTGGCGCGAGCTCTATGCCGACGACGTTCACTTCCAGGACCCCACCCAGGAGAAGCGCGGCATCGCCGCCTACATCGCGGCCCAGGAGGGGTTGCTGCGCCGCTGCGACGACGTGTACCTGACCACCGGCGCCATCGCCATCGCTGACGATGCGGCCTTCGTGGAGTGGGAGATGGGGCTGAAGATCAAGGGGATCGAGTTCATCTACCCCGGCACCAGCCGGCTGCTGTTCAACAGCGAGGGCCTGATCTGCGATCACCGCGACTATTTCGACTTCGTCGGCCCGACCTTCGAGCCGGTGCCGGTGGTGGGTGGCTTCGTGCGCTGGCTCTACAAGCGCTTCGTGGCCTGATCACCAACAGGCCGCCCACCCTGGCGGGCGCGCTCAGCCCAGCTCCAGGCAGGCCAGGCCGTAGACGTCCTGCAGCGACACGGCTGGCGCCGCCCCGCGGTACATGCGCAACGTTTGGGAGATGGGGCTGAAGCCCTGCTGCTCCAGCACGGCGGCGGCCTGGGCATTGGCGGCCGGGGCATCGATCAGCACCACCCCCGCATGCCGGAGCAGCAATCCCTGCAGCAATCGGGCGGCGGCCTCGGGTGTTTCGGCCATCAGCGGACCGATTCGCCAACCCTCACCGCGATGCAGCAGGCAGGGGCGGATCCGCCCGAAGCCATGGCAGCTGCCCTGCTCGTCCACCAGGGCCAGCACCGTGCCAGCGCGATGGTTCAGCCACTGGGCCAGGAAGTGGGGCCGCGGGCTCGGCTCGCGCTGGGCATCAAACCACTGCACCGCTTGCGGTGGGATGGCGTCTCCTGCCAGCAGCTGCCAGGGGCCGCCGGGTTCCGGGCTGACGGCTGGTTCCCCGTCGCTGATCGCCTGCCAGCGCACCGTGGCCGAGGCCGGCTGGAAGCCCCAGCTGGCGTAGTCGTCCGCTCGATCCGGCGCCGCTTCCACGCCGATGCAGGCGAGATCCTGCAGGTGCTCAAGGGCGTGGCGCCAGAGCTGCAGGCCATAGCCCTGGCCCCGCCAGGGCGGACGCACCAGGTAGAGCCCGATGAAGCCGTAAGCGGCGTTGTAGCGCACGCCGGTGATGCAGCCGATCCGCTCATTGCCCAGCCAGCCCACCCAGATGCCCTGGCGATCGGTGTGGCGGTAGATCGCCACATCGCCGAGCCCGGGTGCGAAGCCCTCCTGCCGTGCCCAGGCGGTCACCGCCGGGATGTCGTCCGTCTCCAGCGGCAGGATTCGGAGAAAGGAGGGCATCAGGGCAGGTCGTCCGGATGCCGGTGCAGTTGTTCGGCCTGCTGCAGCAGTTCCTGGGCCTGCCAGAGCCCGTTCACCTCGCGGCAGTGCCGGCTGATGTCGCAGACCCGATAGGTGCCTGGGCCCACCGCCTCGATGGTTGAGCCTCTCGGCGTGGCGGCGACCAGGCGTGAATCGGACATGAAGCGGGCTTCCGGCTTTCTTCCATTTGTTTATGGCACCGGAAGCGCGGCGGCTTCAAGGGGGCTGGCGGACCTTCGTGATTCAGAGCTGGCGCCGGTCGAGTGCGTCGGCCAGGCGGGTGGCGGCGGCGGCCAGCTGGGCCTGGGGATCGGGTGCGGCCTCGGCGTTCTCGCGGCGGCGCATGCCCTCGATCGCCCGCACGATCAGGAACACCACGAAGGCGATCAGAACGAAATTGATCAGGGCCACCAGCACCGCTCCGGCGGGCCAGCGGGCGATGTCGTCCACGTTGGCGGCCTTGAGGGCCGGCTGCAGCAGCGAGCCCATCACCAGGCTCACCACCGCATCCACCACCTTGCCGAAGGCCGCGCCGATCACCACGGCTACCGCGAGTTCAACGACGTTGCCCTGGTTGATGAACGCCTTGAAATCGGAAAGGAACGAGGAGCGGGACCTGGACATGGCGCGTGGACCAAAGCGGCGATCCCATCAGTCAAGCCAGGGCTTCCTTGGCTGCCAACCGGCTGTCGCGGCAGCAAGGCAATGGAACGGCAGAGTCCCGGATCAGTCCGGTCCGGTGCGGCACAGCCTGGCCACGGAGCCCCGCTCGCCGGTGCTGATAGCGATACCGGCCCGGATCCGCTCCTTCAGCGCGCCAACGTGGCTGATCACGCCGATCATGCGCCCGCCGTCGCGCAGGCGGTCGAGTTCATCCATGGCCAGTTGCAGGCTGTCGGGATCGAGGCTGCCGAAGCCCTCGTCGATGAACAGGGCATCGAGGTGCACGCCACCGGAGTGGGCCTGCACCGTGTCGGCCACGCCGAGGGCCAGGGCCAGGGAGGCCTGAAACGTCTCGCCGCCCGAGAGGCTGCTCACCTCGCGCTCCTCGCCGGTGTAGGCATCCAGCACCCGCAGGCCGAGGCCGGCATTGCGGCCGCCGCGACCGCCCTCATCGCTGAGGCGCAACTGGTAGCGGCCGGAGGTCATCAGCTCCAGCCGTTGGTTGGCATAGCGGCAGATCTCCGCCAGGTAGGTGGAGAGCACCCAGCGCTGCAGAGAGATGTAGGGGGCCGTTCGCCCCAGGCAGCGATCGGCCACGGCGCTCAGCAGGCTGGCCCGCTCCTGCGCTGTCTGCACAGCGGCCTCCACCTGCCGATGCTCCGCTGCCAGCTGGTCGATCGCGTTGCGGGCCGTGCGGGCTTCGCTGTGGCGCTCCACCGCTGCGGTGCGCTCGGCATCGGTGGCGATCAAGGCCGCCTCGGCGGCGGCGGTATCGGGCCGCTCTGGCGGCAGGTCGGCCAGATCGGCGGCGCCCAGCACCGCCCGCGCCTCGATCAGTTGCCGTTCAACCTTGGCGATCCGCTCCGCCAGCTCCAGCCGCCAGCGCTCCTCCTTCAGGGCCGCCCGCACCGCCAGCGCATCGGCGAACTCCGTTCCGCTCAGCTCCCGCACCAGGCGCGCGCTGGCCTGCTCCAGTCGGGTGCCGGCACTGGCGCTGGCCTCGGCGCCCTGGGCCAGTTCCTTCAGGGCCGCCTCGAGGGTTGTGAAGCCTTCGAGTACCGCTCGGGGATCCACAGCTTCTCCCAGCTCCAGGGCGATCTCGGCCCGCAGCGCCCTCGCCCGGCCAAGGTCAGCGGCGGCGGCGCTGCTGTGCACCGCCTGTTCCGTGGCGGCGGCCTGCAGGTTGCTCTGCAGGGCCTGCAGCTCGCGTTCATGGCCCTGGATGGCCCGCTGCAGACGCTCCACCTCGGCGGCCAGCCCGCTGGCGTTCTGCAGGCTGTCGCGGGCCTGGTGGGCGGCCAGGCGGGCGGCGGCCGGGTCGTCGACCGCCGTTCCCGCCTTCTCGGCCAGCGCCTTCAGCTCGCTCGCCACGGTGGCGAGCGCTGCGGCTGCCCGGCGGGCTGCCGCGCCGGCGGTGCTCAGCTGCTGTTCGGCGGCCGTCAGTGTCGCGTCGGCCACGGCGTCGTTCGACGGGAGCGCCGGGGCCGGATGGTGCGCTGAGCCGCACACCGGGCAGGGGGCGCCGTCGTCCAGATCGCCGGCCAGCCGTGCGGCCATGCCGGCGATCTGGCGCTGGCGCAGCTCCAGCAGTGCCGCCTGGGCCGCATTGAGCTGGGCATCGGCACTGTTCTGGGCGGTGATCGCCTCGCGCTGCCGCGTCTGGGCGGCCAGCAGTGCCTCACTGGCAGCAGCTCGATCCGCCGCTGCCTGGGCCGCCCGCTGCAGGCCATCGAGCTGGTCGCGGGCGGAGCAGGCCTGGCGCCAGGCCTCCGTTGCGGCCTGCAGCTGCTTCTGCCTGGCCTCGAGGGCGGCGCGATCGCGGTTCAGGTTGGCGGTGGCGTCGGCCGCCAGGTGTGCAGCCTGCTGCGCGGCGTTCTCGGCCTGGGCGGCCTCCTGGGCCTTGTTGCTCAGGGCCGTCACCTCCGCCCGTCGGGCCGCCAGGGCGCTGCGGGCATTGCCCAGGGCTTCCAGGCCCGGCGGCGTGAGCAGATCGAGCAGCACCAGCTCCTGCGGCAGGGCCTGGGCGGCGTCCCTGGCCCGGATCGTGCGGCGCAGCTGGCTGCCGAGCTGCTCCTGCCTCCGCTGCAGCTCCTGCCGGGCGGCATCCTCGGCCTCGAGGCTGGCCCGCAGGGTTTCCGCCTGCTGGGCCCGTTGCAGGCGCTGGCGGTACTCGTCCACCAGCGGCTGCTTGGCCTCCAGATCGGCGAGCGTGGCTGCCGCATTGGCGCGCCGATCCCAGCGCTCCGCCTGGCGGTCCACCGCCGCCTTCGCCTGCTGGGCCGCCTCCAGGGCGGTGCTGCTCTGGTCGAGCCGCTTGGCCGCGGCTGCCACCACCGCGGCGATCCGTGCCTGCAGCTCCGGCAGGCTCAGGGGCTGCGGCGGCTCGGGTACGGCGGCTTCGGTTGGTTCCGTTGTTGCCGTGGCATCGGCCGCCGGCGCGTACGGACTCCAGGTCTGCGCGGCCTGGCGCTGCAGCTGCTCGAGGTTGCGGTTCTGTTCGGTCAGCTCCAGGCGTGCCGCCTTGGCCCGCTCGTCGAGCCAGAAGCTCGCCTGCTCGAAGCGCACGCTGTCGAACAGGGTCTTGAGCAGGGCCTCGCGGTCTTCCGCCCGGGCGCGCAGCACCTCGGCAAAGCGGCCCTGGGGCAGCAGGATCACCTGGCGGAACTGGGAGCCGTTGAGGCCCACCAGCTGTTCCACCTCGCGGCTCACCTCCGTGGTGCGGCTGGCGATCGGCTCCGCCTCCGAGCCGTTCAGCCGCCACAGCACCGCCTGGGCAGCCTTGTCGGTGAAGCCCTGGCCGCGGGCCTTGGGGGCGGTGTAGGCGGGGCAGCGCTCCACCCGGTAGCGGGCGCCGCCGCAGGAGAACTCCAGCTGCACCCGCGGCACGGCTGCTGGTGCGGCGTGATCCGACTTCAACGACCGCACGTTGCGATCGCCCGACACCTCGCCGTAGAGCGCGAAGCTGAGGGCATCGAGCAGGAAGGTCTTGCCGGCGCCGGTGCTGCCGTGGATCAGGAACAGCCCTTCGTCGCTGAGGGTGTCGAAGTCGATCGCGGTGGGTTCGGCGTAGGGCCCGAACGCCTCCAGCTCCAGCCGATGGGGTTTCAACGCTCCCCTCCGCGGATGGCGGCCTCGATGGCGCGGCGCAGCAGCTCGGCTTCCGCCGCTTCAGCACGTCGGCCCTGCTGATCACTGAAGAACGCCAGGGCCAGATCCAGCGGTGAACCGGCCTGGCGCACCTGCTCTTGCCGCTCGCCGAGCGTGGCCCGCAGCCGCTCCGCTGGCCGATGCCGCAGTTCGGCCACGTGGGGGAAGCGCTGGCGCAGCCGCGCCATGGCCTGCAGTGGCAGGTCGTCATCCGTGAGGATCACCCGCACCCAGGCGTGGCGGGCCTCCTCGTGGCGAGGATCGCTGCAGAGCGCCTCGATCGGCCCCTCGAGGGTGCGCAGCGGCCGGCCCACCCCCAGGGGCACGATCTCCACCGCTGCCGCCCCGCCGGCATCGAGCTCGATGATTCGCACCGATTTGCTGTGATGCTGCTCGGAGAAGGAGTAGGGCAGCGGTGTGCCGGAGTAGGCCACCCGCGGGCCGTCGAGTTGCTGGGAGCCGTGCAGATGCCCCAGCGCCACGTAGTCGAAGCCGGCAAACGTGTCGACGCTCACCCGGTCGACGTTGCCGACCGTCAGCTCCCGTTCCGATTCGGACGTCTCCCCGCCGGCCACGAAGGTGTGGGCCACCAGCACGGAGCGCTGCTGCGGCCGGCTGGCTCGGTCGTGGTCGATCCGCGCCAGGGCCCGGCGCGTCACCTCCTGGTGGCTGAGCCGCGCCGGGCTGCCCTCCTCCGCCAGGAGCGGTCCATCCACCGACGGCTCCAGGTAGGGCAGCGGGTAGATCGCCACCGGCTCACCACCCCGCCGCGGCGTCACCAGCACCGGCTCGGCGGCCCGCCGCACATCGCCGCGGATCGTCACCCCGAAGGCCGAGAGCAGCGGGTCGTAGATCGACACGCGCACATGCGAATCGTGGTTGCCGGCGATCGCCACCACCGCCGCCCCGGCCCGGCTCAGGCGGGCCAGGGTGTCGTTGAACAGCTGCACCGCCTCTGCTGGTGGGATGGCGCGGTCGTAGAGGTCGCCGGCGATCAGCACCGCATCCACCTCGGCCTCCGCCGCCAGCGCCACGATCCGGTCCATCGCCGCCGCCTGCTCCTGCAGCAGCGATGCCCCGTGGAACTGCCGGCCGAGGTGCCAGTCGGAGGTGTGCAGCAGGCGCATCGGTTCAGCCTGGCGGATGGCCCCAGGAGTCAGTGACCCGGGGGTCAGAGACCAGGAGGTCAGAGACCCGGCGTGGCATCCACCAGTGGCATCTGTGCATTCCCCCATGGCCCCTGGCGGAGCAGGGGTGTCGCCCCCGGGCCGGGCCGGGCGGCATCGCCGGCGGCGAAGGCCGCGTTCGTCCAGCTCAGCAGCAGCGCGCCGAGCACACCACCATCCGCCTGCGTTCCAGGGCGCAGGTTGAAGTGGTCGCCGCCCTGCACCAGCACCAGCTGGTTGCCCTGGGTCTTGCCCCTGCGCATGGGATCGACGGCCTCCGGATCAGGGGGCACCACCCAGTCGCGGCTGCCGCTCACCAGCAGCACCCGGGCGCTGAGGTCGAGGCCGGAGCCGCGCGGAAACAGCAACGACATCGGCGGGCTCACCGCACCGACGGCGATCACCCGGCGGTCCTGAATGGCGG
>Ga0208361_1000081_pt1 | contig 36546 bp, 28 predicted proteins | sample LakMenEpi05Aug10_FD_150670 | JGI IMG/M metagenome (GOLD analysis project Ga0208361, IMG submission 150670) | Freshwater microbial communities from Lake Mendota, WI - 05AUG2010 deep hole epilimnion (SPAdes) | ecosystem: Environmental > Aquatic > Freshwater > Lake > Epilimnion/Euphotic zone ... | reverse complement strand
CCGTTGGCAATCGGTCTCACACAGGTTGGCCAGAAGGAGGTCTTGATGGTACTCCCAACCTTCTTTGCCCCTGACGGCGGGCTGTAAACACTCGTCAGACAAACCTCAGGGTTCTGGGGGATGTAGAGTGTCGTTAGATGTAAAAGGCGGTCTGCGCTCTTGTGCACACTCACCGAGACAGATGATCCAAGGAAATCTTGGGACGGTGGCGTCACCGGCGAGCCGACCTGCGGAACAGCCTGCGCCATGAGCAGCAACCGTTGCGATGGTCGACAAACTCATGCGCAATGCCTCCTACCTCGCGTAGGCTCGGCGCGCGAACAGCAGCGTCAAATACGGGATCATGTTTCGCTTTTGGGGAATCAAGCTGAAGATCCGGTACAGCCGCTTGGGATTCCAATAGAACTTGCGATAGGCCTTCTTGCGCAGTTCAAAAATACGTTCTTCTGGCACAGCCGAGAGGTTGATTTCGCTCTTGTACGGTTCGTAGGCCGACCAGTCCGTGGGCAGCGGATGGCCAGCTTCCTCGACCTGACTGAAGAGCTTGGTGCCCTTGAAGGGGATCACGCGGAAAAACGCCGCCGTGTGGAAGCTCGAAGTCGCTGCCCACTCGATGGTCTCGTTCATCTCCTCTTCGGTTTCGCTGGGAAAGCCGAGCATGAAGGCGCCGTGCACCATCACCCCTTGGCTAGCGATGAAGTCGACGATCTTGCGGACTTTGTCGATCTTCAAGTTCTTCTGCATCACCTTTTGCAGGCGCGGCGAAGCACTTTCGACGGCGACCATGCAGCGGTACATGCCAGCCTTCTTGAGCAGCACGACCAGTTCCTCGTCGAGGATGTCGCCGCGGAAGCCGTTGGGGAAGGTCAGCGCGAGCTTGTAACCGCGGTCGATGATGCCCTGAGCGATGGCCTTGGCGCGGGCCGGGCGGAAGTTGAAGATGTCGTCCATGAAGACGAGTTCCTTCACGCCGTACTTCGTGACAAGCAAATCGATCTCGGCCAGCACATGCTCGGCGGAGCGCTCGCGGAAGACCTTGCCGTAGGAGTTGTGGCAGTAGGTGCAGCGCCAGGGGCACGCGCGCGAGGAGAACATGGTCGCGAACTCCTTGTGCGCGTAGATCACGCCGCCGCGCGGCACCTTGTGGTACTTCGCGTGGTCGATCAGATCCCAGGTCGGAAAGGGCATCTCATCGAGCTTCTGCGGCGGCGGACGGTCGGGATTGTGGGTGACGACCCCGTCCTTGCGCCAGGACAGGCCCATGCACTCGCTCCAGTCTGTGCGGCCCTGCTCGAGACCCTTGAGCAGTTCGGCGAAGGTGAACTCGCCCTCTCCCCGCACGACGAAGTCCACGGAAGGATCCTTGAGCACGTCTTCGGCCGCGACGCTGGGGTGGGGGCCACCCGCGACGACGATCGTGTCGGGCAGGCGCTGCTTCAGGAGCTTCGCCACCTCGTGCAGGCAGCCCGCCTCGTAGGTCATGGCCGAGAGGCCGACCACAGCCGGGGCCAGCTTGACGAGCTCGTCCACGCAGCGCTCGGGCATCCAGTCCTCGACCTTCATGTCGAGGATGTGCATGTCGGGGAAGCCCTCCTGCCGCGCCACGGCCGCGATCATCATGATGCCCAGCGGGTGGACATGGGTGAACTGCGTGTAGGGGTGGTAGGTCTGGACGAGCGCCGTGCGCATGACCCCCTTATATTACGGGGAATCGGAGCCTTGCGGGAAGGGTCGAAAAAGGCTCAAGGCGCGCATGGAACCCGACGCAGGCCTGTTCCGTCTCCTGCGGCGAGCCGCGGCGAGGTATGCTCTGGGATACACAGCCCGCTCGCCGGCACCCTCCGCCCATCAAATCTTCACCATGGCACGCGTCGCCTTCATCGTCACCACCTGCCACGAGTTCGAGGGCATCAAGGTGCTCTCCTCGATCCTGAAGAAGCACGGACACCAGGCCGACTGCTTCGTGCACTCCGAGGAGAAGGACTACTACCAGGCCGTCCTCGACTGGAAGCCGGATGTCGTCGGCATCTACGCCACCACCGGCCAGGAAGCCTGGGCCTACGGCTACATCCGGCGCTGGAAGCAGGAGCTGAAGCACCTCAAGGTCGTGATGGGCGGTCCGCACCCCAGCCACGATCTCGAGCCGCTGCTGCACACCGATGTCGTCGACGCGACGACCAAGGGCGAAGCCGAGTACGCGATCCTCGATCTGGTGCACGCCTGGGAAGCTGGCCGTCCGATCCGCGAGATCCCCAATGTCGGCTGGCTGGGCGATGACGGCCGGCCGGTGCAGAACCCGATCCGTCCGGTGATCCACGACCTCGACTCGCTGCCGTTCCCCGATGTCGACGTCTTCTACAAATATCCCTTCCTGCGCGGCAAGCGCGTAATGCAGGTGCACGTCAGCCGCGGCTGCCAGAATTCCTGCACCTACTGCAGCGTCGGCCTGATGAAGAAGGACTGGGTCTCGGGCCGGCGTGGTGAGAAGTTCAACCGCCAGAAGTCGGTCGATTATGTCTGCGAGGAGATGAACGACATCCTCGCGCGCTACCCGGGCTTCCGCATGGTCAACTTCGGCGACGCGGCGCTCAACATGACGCGCGGCTGGATCGAGGAATTCGCCGAAAAGTGGCCCAAACGCGTCGGCCTGCCCTTCGCCTGCAACATCAACATCAACTACCTGCGCGAGAGCGACATCATCGCGCTCAAGCAGGCGGGCTGCGTCTCGGTGCAATTCGGCCTCGAGTCGGGCAGCGAGAAGGTGCGGCTGGAGATCTACAAGAAGGGCTACACCGACGACATCGTTTATTCGATCCCGAAGCTCCTGCGCAAGCACAAGATCACCTACCGCACGAACAACATCATGGGCTCGCCGGCGGAGACGCTGGAGGACATGTTCGAGACCGCACGCGTCAACAAGCGCATCAAGCCCAACGGCTGCACGGTGCTGATCTACCGTCCGTTCCGCTCCACGGTGCTCGGCCAGGAGGACTTCAAGCTCGGGCGCGTCGACGAGCAGAAGGACATCGGTCCCTCGATCCAGAACGACTCGATGATGAAGCGTGCCGATGTGCGCGAAGTCGTCAACCTGCAGAAGCTGTTCAACGTCGCGGTCTACGTTCCGGGCGGTGAGACGATCGTCCGCCAGCTGATCAAGCTGCCGCGCAATCCCGCCTTCGACTTCACGCTGCTGTCCTTCCTTTGGTACCAGCACGCGGTGGTCTCGGGCTACGGCATGCTCGATGACTTCAAGCTGGGGCTGAAGAACGTGCGTAACATCTTCGGCAAGTCCGGCGAGAAGCGCAAACAGAGCTTCCTCGACACAATCGACACCGGTGGCGAAGCGTCGGTGCGCTGAGAACGGCGTTAGCGCTCGAGGGCTTCGAATCGCAGCTTCCTGAAATCGAAGACGCCGCTGTCGAAGGCCGGTCCGAAGTGCGTGTTGCGCACCGGGACGCGCTGCACTTCCGTCCCGTCGAGCCGGATGACGGCCTGCAGCGAGCCGTCCTCGGCCATGGCGCGCTCCAGGCGCACTGTGCGCGTTCCAAAGGCCGGCTGGTCGTCCTTGGCGGGAATCGCGAAGGCATGGACCAGATTGACCCAGCCCTTGTCCGGAGTCATGCGCTGGAGAAAGGCCGTGCCGCCAGCCGTGACGAGCAACACCGTGTGGTCGTTCGTCGCCAGCCAATCGAGCTGTGCGCCGACGCGGCCGCCTTGCGCGGGAAAACCGACTTCGAATTCCAGCCACTGCGCCTGCTCGCGCGTGCGCGCGGCGCTCACAACTCCCGAAGCCGTCCCGCGCAGCTCGAAAAGGGGCTTATTTTCGACCCAATCCAGCCGCCGCGAGTCCCAGTCGACGAAGCTCACCAGGAACGGCTGCTGGTTTTCCGCAATCAGTCGCCTGAGCGCGGCTTCAAGCGCGTCGACTGCTCCGAAGCTCGCCACCCATTCCGCCTTCTGGATGCGCTGGCCGTCATCGAGCCGCCTGCGGGCGTTCGCGAAGCGCCTGGCATAGCTCTTCTCCGTGCGCAGGAGGCGCACCAGATGCATGCCCACCGGGCGCTCGATTCCGCCAGCATCCTCCTTCCACTTGTTGAGATCGAATTCCGGCTTCGAGACCAACTCCAGCGCCTGAGCGGGGTAGTTCTCGAGCGAAATCGGCGCGACGATGGCCGTCAGCAGCCGCTCGCCGTCCCAGGCGTGTTGCGCGAGATCCTCGGCAACGCCCTCGACGTACCAGCTCGCCATCATCTGGTTTCCGTGCAGGCGATGGTGAAACTGATGGGCGCACTCGTGGATCATCAGCGCACGCGTGTAGTAGGCGCTGGGCTGCCGGAAGAAATAGGCTTTGCTCGTCCGGAAGGCGTAGAATCCGCCGCCGCCGGGATCCCCGACACCGTCCGCCTCGCATCCGGCCTTGTAGGCGGCGTGGGAGTTGTAGAGGAGCACCTGCATACGCTCCTCCGGCTTCAGCCGGGGCTCGGCGCCGAAGTAGTCGACGAACTGCGGCCAGGCGGCCTCGAGCACCCCCAGCCATTCCCGTGCTTCCGCCGGCTCGCCCTCGGAGCGGACCTCGTAGTGTGGTCCGCGAATGGGCTCGCGGAGCTGGGCTCTCACAGGCGGTCCGATCAGGAGCAGGATCCAGCACCCTCTCGCGACGCTCATCACGGCAAACTACACCTTGAGCAGCCTGCCCGCTACGCCTCCCTGCGTATCGCCACGCTTGCGGGCACCGGCGATCGTGAGGGCATGCGAATCGCCCTGCTCTCTCTTGTGCTCTCCAGTCCGAGCGTTCTTGCCCAGCAGCCTGTCACCACGGTCGCCGCGCGCACCGAGCATGGCGCGCAACCGGCACATGGAATCCACACCGGAAGCGTCTCTTCGGATGGACGCTGGACGCTGTTTGACTCCGATAGCGACGACATTGTGCGAGGGGATACCAACGGCGTGGTCGATAGCTTCCTGCACGATCGTGTGACCGGGAAAACGGAGCGGGTCAGCGTGAGCTCCTCGGGAGTCCAGTTGTCCCGCGACACCTATGCCGTGCAGGTCAGCGCAGATGGACGTTGGGTGTTGATGAACAGTGAGGCGGATGAACTTGCGCCGGGAGGTTCGGCGCTGGACATGGATGGCGCTCTGCGAGATCGGCAGACCGGAGCCATTGCCGTGCTCTTGACAGGGGTTGGAGCTTCGCGCCTCGACAGCCAGAGCATGGCGGTGGCCATGACGCCGGATGCTCGCTATGTCGTTGTGGACAGTCCAGCGACGAACGTGCTCCCGGGCACACCGCTCGGCGTCAGCAATGTATATGTGATCGACCGAATCGCCGGGGTCGTCACCTACGAAGGCAGGAACACTGCCGGGCAGCCGGCGGATGGGGGAACCTACGGTGGCGCCATCACCGCGGACGGCCGCTACCTGATGTTCTCCAGTGATGCTGGCAATCTTTCAGCCAATGACACCAACGGTGAGTACGATGCCTACCTGCGCGATCGTCTGCTCGGGACGACGACGCTGGTGAGTGCCAACAGCCTAGGGAACGCGGGAACGGGGTATGCGGGGTTCCTCAGTTCAGATGCAAGATACGCGAGCTTCGTTTCCTTTTCAGATCTGGTTGTTCCCGGCGACGACAACCGGTTCGAGGACATATTCGTCCGCGACATGTGGTCGGGAACGGTAGAACTGGTCAGCCGCAATGCCGCAGGGCAAATCGGCAACGGTCCTACAGTCGGCGGATTCCTCAGTGCAGACGGCCGCAAGATTGGATTGCTGAGTTTCGCCTCTAACTTCGCTCCAGGCGTCGCTGGCAACTGGCAAGCTTATGTCAAGGATCGGGTAACGGGAGCGATCGAGTGTGTATCTGTCTCCACGCAGGGGGTTCCTGCTCCTGAGTCGGTCAACCTCACGGCCATGAGTCCCGATGGCCGTCGGTTCTCCTTCACCAGCAACGATGCGCTCATCGGAAGCGCCGATCTCAATGGCATCCAACAGGACCTGCTGCTGCGGGATCTGGATGGGGGTGCGCCCACTGTCGGCAGCTACTGCATCGCGGGGGCCAACTCCGCGGGCTGTGCGGGATTGCTCGAGGGATTCGGCATCCCGGATGCCAACGCGGGCTCGGGCTTCTCGCTGGTCGCGAGCGGCGTGCAGGGAAAATCGGTGGCGATCGTGCACTACGGCGTCAGCGGGCCGTACATCGTGCCCTTCGGCGCCAGTTATTCGGTGCGCTGCGTGCGGCCACCGCTGCAACGCACGCGCGTGCTGCCGACGGGCGGGACGGCCGGATCCTGCAGCGGGAAGGTCAGCTTGGACTGGAACGAGTTCATCGCCACGAATCCACAAGCGCTGGGCGCTCCCTTCCTCGGCAGCGAGGGTGTCTGGGCGCAGGTCTGGGTGCGCGATCCCGGCAGCATGATCGGGGGAGTCTTCACCAACGCGGTCTGGTTCACGGTGGCCCCGTAGTGAAGGTGGCGGGAATTGTCGCGGGTGGGGGAGTTTCGACCCTGAAACGGGTATCCTCCTACCCCGCAATGCAGATCGATCCCGAGCGCTGGCGCCCGCTGTTTCCGATCACGGCGTCGACCACCTATCTCGTCAACCACAGTCTTGGCGCCATGCCGACCACGGCAGCGGACAAGCTGCGCGAATTCACGGAGCAGTGGGCGACGCGCGGCGTGCGCGCTTGGGCCGAGGGCTGGTGGGAGATGCCGGTGATCGCTGGCAACGTACTGGGGCGGTTGATGAATGCGCCCAAGGACAGCGTCGTCCTGCACCAGAACGTCTCGCTGATCACGAGCGTCATCGCCACCTGTCTCGACTTCTCAGGACCGCGCAACAAGGTCGTGTACACCGATCAGGAATTTCCCACGAACATGTACGTGTGGGAGGGCTTCCGCAAGCTGGGTGCTCGCATTGAGGTCGTGCCCACAAACGGCATCGAGGTCGATATGCAGCGACTGCTGGATGCGATCGACGAGCGCACGAAGATCGTTCCGCTGAGCCATGTGTGCTTCAAGAGCCACTATCTGGTCGACGCCCGAGCCGTGGTGGAGAAGGCGCACCAAGTCGGCGCGCTGGTGCTGCTGGACACCTACCAGTCTCTGGGCACGGTGCCTTTCGATGTGCAGCAGCTGGGCGTCGACATGGTCTGCGGCGGATCGGTGAAGTGGCTGTGCGGCGGTCCCGGCGCCGGTTATCTGTACGTCCGGCCGGATCTGGTCGATTCGCTGGAGCCTAGAATCACCGGCTGGGCCGCGCACGCGGCGCCTTTTGCCTTCGAGACCGGACCGCAGCGCTACGCCAAAGGCATCCGGCGCATGCTCAACGGCTCGCCTGCCGTTCCGAGCTTCATGGCGGCCACCGCCGGCTATGAGGCCGTGCACGAAGCCGGAGTGAAGGCCATTCGAAGCTGGTCACAGGCTCTCACGGCCCGACTGCGGGAGGAGGTGCTCGAGGCAGGCTTCACGGTCAACAGCCCCGAGCATCCCGAGCGGCGCGGCGGAACGCTCACGGTGGGACTGCGTCCCGACGAGGATGCTCCGGCCTTTGTGCGCGCGCTGGAAGCACGCGGAATTCTGGTCGACCAACGGCCCAATGCAGGCATCCGCGTCAGCCCGCACTTCTACACGCTTCCGGACGAGCTCAGCGAGTTCGTGGAGGTGCTGGTCGAACTGCGCAACAAGGGCAAGTGGAAGGACCACCTCAACCAGAAGGCCGCTTACTAGCGGATCCGGACGGAAGGATCCGCTAGAATCGAGCGCATGGCATCCCAAGCGCTCAGTCTGTTCGACCTAGTTCCCGGCAAAACCCTGCTGGGGCAGTACACCATTCGCCGCAGCCATCGTCACGGCGGCATGTCGACGACATTTGAAGTCGACGACCTCAAGGGCGGCGGGCCGGGCGAGATGCAGATCTTCCCCGCGGGCCTGTTCGAGAAGCGCGAGCAGGCTCTGGAATTCGCCGGAAGCCTGCGCCAGTGGACTCGCGTTCACGACAAGCATGTGGTGGCTGTGCGCGATGTCCACAATCTGGACGATGGCTCCGTGCTGTTCGTGACGGACATGCCCAAGGGCGAGTCGCTGCGGATCTGGCAGCGAGCGCACCCGGTCACGACGCCCCACGACGTGGTCGAGATCGGCAAGCAACTGCTCGACGGTCTCGACGCGATTCATGGCGCCGGGCTGGTGCACGGAGACATCAAGCCCCACACGATCCACGTCGACGTGCTGAAGAAGCCGCATGTGCAACTCGTCGATGGTGGGGTCACGCCCGGGTTGTGGACTGCCAAGCATCTGGGCGACAAGACGGCCCTGATCGGCACACCCTTCTACGCTCCGATCGAGCAGTTCGGCGGCGAATCGCCGAATGTGTCCTCTGACATCTACAACGTGGCCACCGTGCTCTACGAACTCGCCTGCGGCGTGATCCCGTGGAAGGGCAAGAGCTTCATCGAGGTGTTCCAGGCGAAGCTCGAGCCCCGTCCGCCGACGATGAAGGTGCGTGCGCCCAAGGTGACCGTGCCCCACGAGCTCGAGGAAGTCATCATGGGCGGCCTCATGGCGAAGAGCGAGCAGCGTTTCGCCTCCGCCGAGGAATTCCGCAAGCATCTCGCCGCCCTGAAGTTTCCGTGAGCGCCGGCGAGGATCTCTACTCGGCGGTCGCTCCGTTTCCGGAGCGCTTCAACCTGTGCGAGTATTTTCTCGAGCGCAACCTCCACGAAGGGCGCGGCGCCAAGGTCGCAATCCGCTGCGGAGATCGCAGCGTGACTTTCGCGCAGTTGAGCGTGCGGGCGCGGCAAGTCGCAGCCGCACTCCGACGCCTAGGGGTGCGGCCGGAGGAGCGGGTGCTGCTCGCGCTGCCGGACATTCCGGAATACGCGGAGAGCTGGTTTGGCATCTTGCGTGCGGGTGCTGTCTTCGCGATGGTCAGTCCGCTCAACCACCGCGAGGCGTTTGAGAATTATCTGGCCTACACCCGCTGCCGGGTGGTGATCACGCACAGCGACTGCCTGCCCGAGATCGGCCCCGCGCTGCGCTCGTCGCGACTGCCCGTGCAGGCCGTGGTAGTCGGTCCCGATTCGGGAGGCTTTGCGGCTTACGAGGCTCTGCTGGAGGCGGAGCAGCCGGACTCGGCGCTCGCCGCCATGGAGCCGACCGGACCGGATGATCTCGCTGGCTGGCTGTTCACTTCGGGCTCGACGGGGCTGCCCAAGGCCTGCGTCCACACGCACGCGGACTTTGCCTACAACACGGAAACCTATGCGCTTCAGGTTGCGGGCTATCGCGAGAGTGATGTGTGCCTCTCGGTTCCCAAGCTGTTCTTCGGGTACGCAACGGGCACCAACCTGATGTTTCCCTTCCGCGTCGGAGCCAGCGTCGTGCTGTTCCCCGCTCGAGCGACCGCGGACGAGCTTTTCGATCAGATCGAGCGTTTTCGCCCGACTTTCCTGACGCATGTGCCGACGATGATCAACAATATGCTGCGCTCGCCTCGCATCGCGGACGCGGACCTTTCCAGCCTGCGCATCTGTCTCTCGGCCGGCGAAGCGCTGCCTGCGCGGCTCTACGAGGAGTGGAAGGCCCGCACAGGCGTCGAGATTCTCGATGGCATCGGCTCAGCCGAGATGTTTCACATCTACATCTCGAACCATCCGGGCGATGTGAAGCTCGGCAGTCTGGGACGGATCGTTCCCGGCTACGAAGCGCAGATCGTCGATCCGGAGGGCCGGATCGTGCCTGAGGGCGAACCGGGTCGCTTGCGCATCCGCGGAGGTTCGACGGCGCTGTGCTATTGGGGCGACAAGGCCAAATCGCGCGCGACTTTTCAGGGCGAGTGGTGCACGACAGCCGACATCTTCCGCCGCGACAGCCAGGGCTACTACTTCTACGAAGGCCGCGATGACGACCTGCTCAAGGTCAGCGGCATCTGGGTTTCGCCGCTCGAGATCGAGAATGTGCTGCTGGAGCATCCCGCCGTCGCCGAAGTCTGCGTGGTGGGCCGCGAGGACGAGGACAAGCTGACCAAGCCGCATGCCTTCGTCGTGCTCAAGCCCGGTCATCAGGGCGGCGAGCAGCTCGCCGCGGAGCTCAAGGCGCACATTCAGGCGCGTCTGACGCCGCACAAGTACCCGCGCTGGTTCGAATGGCGCGAGAGCCTGCCCAAGAACGATCGGGGCAAGATTGCCCGCAAGGAACTCAAGGCACGGCTTTAGTATCCTGTGCTGGCGTGACCGAACTTGCCAAGCTGACCTCTCCCGAAGCCCAGGCGTACTTCCGCGCGGGCACGATCGCCCTGCTGCCCTGCGGCGCGACCGAGCCGCATGGGCCGCATCTGCCGCTCGATACCGACGTCACCATCGCGCAGCATCAGGCTCGAGTCGCCAGCAGCAGGCTGGAGAGCCTCGGCGTCCGCACGCTGGTGCTGCCTGCGCTGTCCTACGGCATCACCAACTACACGCACGGTTTCAAAGGGCGCATTTCGCTCCGCGCCGGGTCGCTGTTCGCGCTCCTCGAGGACATCCTCAGCGCGCTCGACTACGAGGGCATCCGCCATCTGGTGCTGCTCAACGCGCATCTGGAGCCGGACAACGTGCGCGTCCTGCGCAATGCGCTGCTCGACTGGTCCGAGCCCGGCAAGGATCGCCTGCACGCGATCTTCGCCGACGTCACGCGCCGCAAACTGGCCGCCGAGCTGGGCTCTGAATTCCAGAGCGGCGACTGCCACGCCGGAAGCTACGAGACGAGCCTCGTGCTGGCCGCTGATCCCGCCGCCGTGCGTCCGCATGCCGGGCTGCCCGCAGTGCGGATCGACCTGATGCAGAAGATGCAGCAGGGCGTGAAGACCTTCCAGGAGGCCGGCGCCGATCAGGCCTACTGCGGCGAACCCGCCCGCTCCAGCCGCGAAGAGGGGGAGCGGCTCTACGAAATCCTCGGGAGCCAGGTGGTGCGACTGGCGCGCGAAAACTGGCCTCAGCTCTTCCAGCCGGTATCCTGAGCCTCAGTGCCGAACCAGTCCTTCACGACCGTAATCCAAGTCCGCTTCGGGCATGTCGACCCGGCGGGGATCGCTTACTTCCCGCGCATCTACGACTACGTTCACGACGTGTTCGAGGAACTGTGGGAGCGCCATGTCGGCGTGCCCTACTACCGGCTCCTGTGCGAGCAGAAGATCGGCTTCCCCCTGGTCCATTCCGAGGTGGACTTCACGCATCCTCTGCGCTTCGGCGACCGGCCCGTCGTGCGCGTTACCTGCTATCGTCTCGGCCATACTTCGATCGGTCTGCGCTACCGCATCTCGCTGGGAGACGCATTGTGCGTCGATGCCCGCATGGTCACGACCTGCGTCAATTTGGACACCATGAAGCCCCTGCCGATCTCGGATGAGTTCCGCAGGCGCTTCGAACTCATCCGGGAGGATCTGTGAGAGTACGCGAGGTCTTCGGCCGCGGCTGGCCCGTGTTCAGCTTCGAGTTCTTTCCGCCCAAGACGGACGAGGGAGCGCACGCGCTGATGAACACCGTCGCGGACCTCAACGAGGTCTGGAAGCCGGATTTTGTCTCCGTCACCTACGGTGCGGGCGGCGGAACGCGTGAGCGCACGCTCGATGTCGTCACCAGCATCCAGTCGCGCCTCGGCATCCGCACCATGGCACACCTCACCTGCGTGGGAGCTACCCGCGAACAGACCGCCGCGGTCGCGCAGCGCCTCGCCGACAGCGGCATCCGCAACATCCTCGCCCTGCGCGGCGATGCGCCCAAGGATGCCCCAGCTCTCCCGCTGGAACTCGGCTTCGCCCATGCCAGCGATCTGATCGAGTTTCTTCGCAGCCGCTGGAGCTTCGACATCGGCGGCGCCTGCTACCCCGAGACGCACATCGAGTCGCGCAGCGCCGATCTGGATCTCGCCTACACCCGGCTCAAGGTCGACAAGGGCGCCTCGTTTTTGATCTCGCAGCTGTTCTTCGACAATCAGCTGTACTTTGATTTCGTGGCGCGCGCTCGCGCCGCGGGCATCACGGTGCCGATCCTGCCGGGCATCATGCCGATCACCAATGTCGCCCAGGTCGAGCGCTTCACGCAGCTGTGCGGCGCCTCGATACCCAAGGAACTCTCGGCGCGCCTCGCGCGCGTGCGCGAGGACCCGGCGCTGGTGATGGCGACCGGCATCGAGCACGCCATTCGCCAGTGCCGCAACCTGCTGGAGCGCGGCGCGCCCGGTCTGCACTTCTACACGCTCAACAAGAGCTACGCGACCCGCTGCATCCTCGCCGCGGTGCGGCGCGACTGAACTGGCGAGCGCGCTCGCTCAACGGCCGTACAGCACGCGCCAGGGGAGCCTCGGCAGATCCTCATCCCGGATGGCGCTCGCTCGCGGTCGCGGGATCTCGCATGGAATCAGTTCCGGCAGCGACGCGGTCAGCCCGTCCTGCTCGACGAGCAGCGGGACGGTCCCGGCGATCATCATCACCCTGACGACGTGCTCCTCGCTGTCCTCGAACTTGCGACGGTGGTCGGCATAACAGCGCATCAGCCGGGCATGCGACTGCTGCGTGCGGGCCTCGATCGCCTGCCAGGACAGGCCGCACATGTCGCGCAGCAGAACGATCCGCAGGCTCTCGCGATCCCGGTAGTACGGATTCCGGCGCTGTCCGCCCGGATAGATCTTCGCGAGTTCCGCCTCCAGCGCTTCCACGGTGCACAGGCTCGCGCCCGCTGGAGCCTGCGGGCCACAGGCCACTCGCCTGCGCAGTTCGGCCAGAATTTCTTCCCGCTTGGCCTGCTTTCGCTGCTGGCCCAGGGGAGTTTCCCGCGCCCTGTGCCTCAGGCGTGACTCGACGCGCTGGCGGCCGGGCAGCATCGAGGCGCTCAGGAAGCTGCGAGCAAAGGCCGCGCCGAAGTTCGGATCCTTGGCCCGGCAGCCGATTTCGCTTTCGATCCAGCGGGTGGTCAGCCAGGGAGGTCGGCGCACGTTCCCGCCGAGCACAAAGGCGCTGGCGAAGGGGTACTGACCGGGATCGGCGGCAACGCTCGTGTGCAGCGGCCAGCTTTCGATGTAACTCAGGACATCGCGCCGTTCGGCCGCATCCGCGATCGCGCGGATCTGGCAGCGACCGTGGAACAGATCCTCGCTCGCGGGGTGCTGCTGGCGGTACCAGCGCGCATAGCGCTGGCACACGCTGCGCATCGCGGTGGAGAGCAGGCCGCCGGAGCCCTGCACCAGCAGGTGGAACTCGTTCCTCAGCAGGCAGTAGCCGTGCACCTCGATCCAGCCATCCCGGACCACGCGCGCCAGACCGCTCAGGAACATGCGCGCTTCCGAGCGCCCGTCGAACAAGTGACGGCCGGGTGCGGCTTGGTTCCGCACGTGGTACCAGTCACCTCGGGCCAGCGATCGAACAGACTCCGACATGCTCCTCCATCCAGAAGGACGGCATCACTTCGGATCCGCGCGCACGGCAAGCGGGAAAATTCACGCTCCCTGAGACTGCTCCCCGTCCGTGGACCGAGGCACGCGCAAGTCCTTGGCCGGCCGGCAGTTCCCAGAAAAAGCAGCCCCTGCCAGCGCAGACGAAATTCAAGTCGTTGGCTGGCAAGTGCTTAGGTGGTCTGGTGTCCACGAGACGGGAGCAGTATCCCCGCTGCCCGACACCGTACGCTGGCTCGCATGATCGCCGCCCTCTTGCTGTCGCTGCTGCCGCTCGAGGAGCGGCCCTCCGTTCGCGTGCACGCCGTCTCCGACATCAGCCAGGAGTTCAGCTTCTACATGGACGGCCGCTTCCATACGCAATACCTCAAGGGCCACGCCCGCACCGTTCAGAACTGGGGCAGCCTGCACCGCTTCGATTTCTCCAACACCAACCTGCTGCTGCTGGTCGAGGGCGATCCGCATGTGCCCTACAGCCAAGCCTCGATCGACCACGTCGTGAAGTACGTGGAGGACGGCGGCACGCTGCTCTTCATGGGCGACGGCGCCGATCCCATGCCGCCGGGCGCCTCGCTCGTCGCGCGCTTCGACGCCCAACTGAGCACCACGCGAGCGGAAAAACCGCTGCGTCCCCTGGCGGGCCTACCGACGCAACCCGGCGAGGCCCAAACCGATCGAAGCGCTCCCGCCAGAATCGAATACCGCGGCGGCCGCGCTCTCCAACTCGGCCGTGACTGGACCCCGCTCGTCGAGGACGCCAAGCAGCGACCGATCCTCGCCCGCCGCGTCTTCGGCAAAGGCCTCGTCCTCCTCGGCAGCCGCGGCCTCTTCGGCCACCAGCCCGACGCCAAGGACCCGATCAACGCCGCGTGGGTCACGCCGCTGCTCGTCGAGAGCGCCGCCACCAAACCGATCGACCCCAAGCGTCCGCACGAAGGCGCCTTCGCGGAGCACCGGCGCGAGCTCGGCCCGCTGACGCTCGAGTACACCGACGGAACCCAGCCCTACGCCGACTCGATCGTGCGCGAATACGAGCTCGTCCGCCCGCACCTGGTCGCCCTCACCGGCGTCGAACCCGCCCCGGGCATGATCAAGAACTTCCTGATCCTCCCGACCGGCGGCGGCGGCTTCTCCAGTGGCGAGCGCATCGCGATCGCGGCCTGGTGGGGCGATTACCCCAAGCATCGCTACCCCATGGTCGAGCTGATCTCGCACGAAGCGGGACACTCCTGGGTCCTGCCGCATCCCGAACCGCTCTGGAACGAGCCGATCGCGACCTACCTCGGCATCCTCGTCGGCCAGCGCCTCCAGATGCCCGAGGCCCAGCAGGAGCTCGAGCGCCAACTCGCCGCCGGCCGCAAGCACGATCCCGATTTCACCAAGCTCAATCCGCTCGCCGACGACGCGCCGCGCGACCTCGTCTGGGGCAAGTCCTACTTCGTCTTCGAGGAGCTCGAGCGCCGTCACGGCCCGGGCGTCCTCGCCAAGTACTTCCGCACCAAGCGCGCGCTCGTGCCCAAGGACCTGCGCGAATACACGATGGACGATTGCGTTGCGGTCTGGTCGAAGGCCTGTGCGACCGATCTCTATCCGTTCTTCCGCTCGCTGGCCTTCCCCGTCGAAGCCGGCAAGTCCAAACTGGGCCCGTGAGCCCGGTGTACCCCGAGGATGCGCTTGCGTTCCCTGACCAACCACGAGGAGCGGGAGAGCGTGGCGTCGCTGGAACAAGAGCGCCCGCCACTTCGGGATCGGATCCGCGTGCCGCTGCGGGACAAGCTGCCGTAGCGGATCCGCCTCGCACCGCTCGCCATCCCCGAGCGCGTCTCGACAGCCTGCAGGCCCTGCGCGCGATCGCTGCCGGCGCGGTGGTCTTCACGCACCTTTACTTCCACGCCAAGCTGCGCAACTTACCCACCCTGCCGCCCGAGTGGTTCCACTACGGCTACCTCGGCGTCGATCTGTTCTTCGTGCTCTCGGGCTGGATCATCGTCCACGTCCATGGCGATGACCTCAACCATCCCGATCGCACCAATCCCTATCTCTGGCGCCGTTTTGCCCGCGTCTGGCCGCTGCTCGCGCTGCTGACGACCTTCAAGCTCGCCCTGCTGCTCGTGGCGCCCGCGCTCGCGCCCGATGCGCGACTGGAGCCCTCCCAACTGATCACGTCCTATCTGCTCCTGCCGCATCCTGACCTCCCCTTGATCGCGGTCGCCTGGACGCTGCGCCATGAAGTGCTGTTCTACGCGCTCTTTGCCCTTGGCATCTGGCTTGGCCGCCGTGCGCTGATCGCCATCGGAGCGCTCTGGCTACTCGTGATCCTCGTCGCCCAGCTTGTGCCGACCGTCCCCTGGTGGTTCGACTTCCTTGGCAACTCGCTCAACCTGCACTTCTTGCTGGGTTGCCTCGCAGGGTTTTGGTTGCGTCGCCACCCCGAAACTCCGCGCACGAGCTGGTTCGCGATACTGCCGATCCTGCTGCTGACGCTGGTGGCGGCCGGCGTGCACGTGCTGCTCGAAGCCTCGCCCTGGAAGGCCCTCGGCCATCTGGCGCTTGGGAGCAGCTGCGCGCTGCTGATCATCGCGCTCGTGCAGCGGGAGCGGGCGGGCGGGATGCGCGTGCCGCGGCTGCTGACCGAGTACGGCGATGCGTCCTACTCGCTCTACCTCTGGCACGGCTTCGTGGTGGGGGGGCTGTGCTGGCTTTGGACCAAGCTGCCGCCGGCGGTGCAGGCCTGGTCGGTGACGTGGCTCGTGCTGACCTTCTTGGCGAGCGTCTACAGCTCGCTTCTGATTTATCGCTTCGTGGAGCGGCCGCTGTTGCGCTGGGTGCAGGATCTCAGGGGGCGCCGCTCGTGAAAGGCGCACGGGAGCCCATTGCTCCCGTGCGGCGGGCGGGGAAGTCCTCTCAGATGCTCCACCGCGCTGCGGAACGAGGTAGCGCTCCGGCGGGGCGTGGTCACGATCCGCAGCGGGCCCTCACTCGTCGTCGCGGACCTTTCCGCGGATCAGCAGAAAGATAAGGCCCATGCCGAACAGCACGACCAAGACGATCAGCAACTCACCCAGTCCGATCTTGATCACGCCCCAAGCGTAGCGAGCGACTGTCCGGGTTGCGAAACGGCCCGCGCCTGACCTGCCAGCGATCAGCATTCGGCCTTGCTCGAACCGTTCCGCTCACCAAGAGCAAATGCCCTCGATCCGACCGCTTCGTCGGTGTGGAGTCCGTTGGGTGCGGAGCGAAAAAGAAAAGGGTCGTCCCGGGCAGGCAGTTTCGTGGATACGGCTCACTTTCCTTGGACTTCGGCCCGCATGGCCGTTTCGTGGTCACGGGCTTTTCGCGGGAACGCTTCGGCCCTGCTCGGGCGTCTTGGCTCCCGGCTGGCCTCGCTGTCGGCCTTGGGGGGGGGGCGCCGATCCGGGTTGTACCTCGGCCGGATATCGCACCCGCGGTCAGTGAGGATCCCAATGGGCTCCGGATGGAGCTTGCGGCATGCGGCGTCGCAGCGCCGACAGCAGCGCCACTGGCAAGAGGAATCGCAAGGGCATCCACGACCCCCGCGACGAGCGTCCGAGTCGGGCGCTCCGCCGCCGAGAGCAAGAAAGCTATCCGCCACTAAATAAGGACGGCAGAACCGTCTCTGGCTCGCGCAGGAAATCCGCTTTCCCGTTTCCGATTCTGTCCCCGCTTGGGGAGCAGTATCCCGGGCGCCGTATGGGCGGGCATTGGCGCGCTGCGGAGGGTGTCGTGCACGGTGTCCGCGGGACTCGGAGGCCTTCCGTGGGGGCGGTACAAGACCGGGCCGGCGAGGTGCGCCGGAGGCGATTGGCATCACGTGCCGGATGCCCTTCGAACGTGACGGATTTGGCTTCAGGTACCCGACACCCTACTTGACAGGCCGTGGGGTCTTGGCCCACCCTCGCCACCCCATGCCCAAGCCGCTGGTCATCGTCGAATCGCCTGCCAAGGCCAAGACCATCTCGAAGTTCCTAGGCAAGGACTGGATAGTGGAGGCCTCGATCGGCCATGTCCGCGACCTGCCGCACGGGGCCAGTGAGGTGCCGGAGGCCCTCAAGGGGGAATCTTGGGCCCGGCTTGGGGTCAATGTCGACGCGGGCTACGCGCCCGTCTATGTTGTCGCCAAGGAGAAACGGGGCAAGATCCGCGAGCTCAAAGCCCTGCTGAAGGACGCCTCGGAGCTGTATCTGGCGACGGACGAAGACCGGGAGGGCGAGGCGATCAGCTGGCACCTGCTGGAGCTGTTGCAGCCCAAGATCCCGGTCAAGCGGATGGTGTTCCACGAGATCACCAAGAGCGCGATTCAGGAGGCGGTCGACAACTGCCGGGAGATCGATGCCAACCTGGTCGACGCGCAGGAGGCGCGCCGGATCCTCGACCGGCTGTACGGCTATGAGGTCAGCCCCGTCCTGTGGAAAAAGGTCGGGCCGGGCACCTCGGCCGGCCGGGTGCAGAGCGTCGCCACCCGCCTTGTGGTCGAACGCGAGCGCGAGCGCATGGCTTTCCGCGCGGCGAGCTACTGGGACGCCAAGGTGCTGCTCGATCGGGAGGGGATGCGCTTTCCGGCGCAGGTGGTCGCGGTCGATGGCAAGCATCTCGCGCAGGGCCGCGACTTCGGGCTGGAGGGCCGTCTGGTTCCCGGCCGCCAGGTGCAGGTCTTCGATGAGGCGCAGGCCCGCCGTCTGGCCGAAGGGCTGGCGGGTGCGAATGCCAAGGCGCGCAAGGTCGAGCATAAGGAGTACGGCTCGGGGCCCAAGCCGCCTTTCACGACCTCAACGCTGCAGCAGGAGGCGGGCCGCAAGCTGGGGATGAGCGCCAAGCGCGCGATGAGCGCCGCGCAGTCGCTGTACCAGAACGGCTACATCACCTATATGCGTACGGACAGCGTCTCGCTGTCCTCGCAGGCCATCAGTGCGGCACGCTCGCTCGTCAGCGGACGCTACGGCAATGAATATCTGCCGCGCAGTCCGCGCGAGTACAGCAGCAAGTCGCGCAACGCGCAGGAAGCTCACGAAGCCATTCGCCCGGCGGGCGAGAGCTTTCGGATGCCCGAAGAAGTCGCGCGCGAGGTCGGCGAGGACGAGGCACGGCTGTACGAGCTGATCTGGAAGCGCACGGTCGCTTCGCAGATGGTCGATGCGCGCATGAAGAGCGTCACGGCGGTTTTCGACGTAGCGCTGAGCACGGGCGGCCAGGCCGAACTGGTCGCTCGCGGTCGCACGGTGCTGTTCGATGGCTACCAGCGCGCCTATGTCGAGGGCAGCGACGAGCCGGAACCGGGCGAGAAGCGCGACGAGGAAGAGGCCGTGCTGCCGCCGCTCGCCAACGGCGATGTCGCCAAGGTCGCGAAGAGCGAAGCGAGCGGGCATGTCACCAAACCGCCGGCGCGCTTCACGGAAGCGGGACTGGTCCAAAAGCTCGAGGAGCTGCAGATCGGCCGCCCTTCGACCTACGCCAGCATCATCGGCACGATCATCGACCGCGAGTACGTGATCAAGCGCGGACCTGCGCTCGTGCCGACTCCGCTGGCCTTCGCCGTGGTCAACTGCGTGCTGAGTCTCGAGCCCAAGCTGATTGATTACGGTTTTACGGCCGAAATGGAGGAGCGGCTCGACGAGATCTCGCGCGGCGAACTGCCGCGCAACGAGTTTCTGGAGCGCTTCTACCGTGGTGCTCAGCCCGGTCTGGTGACCATCGTCAAGCGCATCGACAAGCTCGATCCCAAGAGCATCGGCTCGATTCCGATCGGCGAGAAGGACGGACAAGTGATCGTGCTGCGCAACGGCCGCTACGGACCCTACCTCGAGGTCGGCGAACTGCGTGCGAGCCTGCCGGAGGGGATCGCGGTCGACGAGATCACGCCGGAGCGCGCGATGGAGCTGATCGCGACGGCGAGTCAGGCCGAGGAGCCGATGGGGCAGGCGCCCACCGGTGAGCCCGTCTATCTGCGCACGGGGCGCTTCGGGCCATATGTGCAGCTCGGCGAGGATCCCGAAGACAAGGAAGGGCCCAAGCCCAAGCGGGCTTCGCTGCTGAAGTCGATGAGCCCCAAGACGCTGACCCTGGAGCAGGCGCTGCAGCTGCTGACGCTGCCGCGCGAGCTGGGACAGGATATCGACGGAGTCGCGATCCGCGCCAACCTCGGACGCTTCGGGCCTTACCTGATGAAGCAGGTATCCGGGGCCGAAAAACCCGACTACCGCAACCTCAAGACCGAGGACCAACTCTTCGGGATCACTCTGGAAGAGGCGCGAGCGATCTACGCGCAACCCAAGGGCTTCCGCCGCGGACGCGGAACCAGCGCGGCGCCGCTGCGCGAACTCGGCGTCGATCCCGCCTCGGGCACGCCGGTCGTGATCAAGGACGGCAAGTACGGCCCCTATTGCACGGATGGAACGACCAACGTTTCGCTGCCCAAGGATGCGAAGGTGGAGGATTTCACGCTCGAAGCCGCTGCAAGATTGCTGGCCGAGCGTCGCGAGAAGGAACCGGTCAAGAAGAAGCGCGGCGGCAAGTCCGCGGCGAAATCCGGGCCGTCGGGTGCCAAGTCGAAGGCCAAGTCAGGCGCAAAGTCGACCTCTAAGTCCGGCTCCAAGCCGGCCAAGGCCGCCAAGCTGCCCGACGACGAATAGCAGACGGCCGAATGGCGGGCCTATCTGTGTGCGCGTAGCCTGATGGCCATGCGTTCTCTCAACCATCCTCTGCTGATCGCGCTGCTATTCACTGCGGCAGCGTGTCGATCGAGCGGGCCAGACAAGCCCGCGGAAGTCGAAGCATCCAAAGTCGAAACATCCAAGACAGTGCAGACCGTGCCCGCGGTGCCACTCATCCGCGGCGCCAACCCGGATGCGCAACCGGCCAAGGCCGTCGCGGCCAATGCCACGCGCGCGGAGCGTGCGGAGTCGATCCAGAGCCTGTTCATGGCGGCGCAGGAAACCTACTACGCCGAGTTCCGCAAGCGGCTGGAAGGCAAGGACACGGACAGCATGACCCAGGCGGACTGGGAGGCGATCCAGAAGGACCTGCCATCCATCCCGATGGAGCAGCTCACCGCCGAGGCCAAGCAGCTCCTCGCGGAGAATGACGGCGATGATGCGGCGCTGACCGTGATCGCGTGGATGCTCAACAACCGCCTGCCGGACAGCGAGTCCTGCGAGGCCATGCTGGCCGCCAAGCACATGCAGTCGGAGAAGCTCGAGAGCCTGCTGACGCCGTTCTCGCCGCTGTCCGAGGGCTTCGTGCGCCAGGTGATCGCGAAGACGCCGCACAAGTCCGTGCGCGCCGCCGCGCAGGTCACGCTGGCGGGCAAGCTCAATGAGGACCTCCAGACCGCAGAGCGGCTGAAGGGTGCTCCCGAGGAAGAGCGTGCCCAGTACGAGGGCTGGCTCGGCAAGGAGCGGCTCGAGGCGATCGGCAAGCTCGATGCGCAGGCGACCCGCAAGGAGATCATCGCGCTGTTCGAGACGGTCGAGCGCGAGGCGGATCCCAAGTCGGAAGCCGCCAAGACCGCCGCCGGCGAGCTGTTCGAGCTGCGCCACCTGTCGGTCGGCATGCCCGCACCGGAAATCGAAGGACCGGATCTCGACGCGGTCGCGTTCAAGCTGAGCGACTACCGCGGGAAGGTGGTCCTGCTCGATTTCTGGGGCAACTGGTGAGGCCCTTGCCGGGCCATGTACCCGCACGAGCGGTCGCTCGTGGAAAAATACAAGAACCAGCCCTTCGCCATCATCGGCGTCAACAGCGACACGGATCTCGAGGCTCTCAAGAAGGTGCGTGAGAAGGAGAACATCTCCTGGCGCTCCTTTTGGGCCGGACCGGAGGGAACGCGCGGTCCGATCCCGAGTCAGTGGAATGTGCGCGGTTGGCCGACGATCTACATCCTCGATGCCAAGGGCGTGATCCGCTACAAGTCGGCGGGCGCGAACGAGAAGGCCATCGACGAGTGGCTGGAGAAGCTGTTGGCGGAAGCGCAGTCGGGCAACTAGCCCCTCTGCAGCGCCTGCACTCTTCCCTGCAGGCGCTCTTCAGGAACTCCGCAAGGCGCGACCGGGGCGTGCTCCGGTCGCGCTGCCATTGCGGATCACGGCCACTCCGTTGACGAACACGTGTGCAAAGCCGGAGGCGAGGCGATGGGGATCCTCGAAGCTGGCCTCTTCGCGCACCGTTGCCGCATCGAAGAGCACGAGATCGGCCATGCAACCGCCGGCGATGCGGCCTCGGTCGGAGAGGCGCAGCTGCTGCGCCGGCATGCCCGTCATCTTGTGGATCGCACTCGCGAGCGTCAGCACGCCCTGCTGGCGCACGTAGCGATCGAGCACGCGGACAAAGGCACCGTAGCTGCGCGGGTGGGGGCGCTTTTCGAGCGCCTTGCCGCGCGGGGCCATGGCGTAGCCGTCGGAGGAGACGAAGGCCAGCGGATGGCACAGCGCCTGCACCACGTTGGATTCATCCATGGCATGACCCACGAAGCTGACCTCGCCCTGCGCCTCCGTGAGCAACTGCAGCAGAGCTTCCGAACCGTCGACACCGCGATCGTGCGCGATGCCTGCCAGATCGCGGCCGACGATCGATTTGTCTGGTGCGGAAGTCGAAGCGATGACGATCAGTTCGTAAGCCCCCGGATCGCTGGCGATACGCGGTTCGAGCTCGGCTCGGATCCGTACGCGCTGCGCGGGATCAGCGAAGCGCGCGAGCATGGCACTCGAGCCGCCTTCGCGCACCTCGTCCGAGAGGAAGATCGAAAGCCCGGTCGAATAGGCGGTGTAGGGATAGACATCGAAGAGCACATCGAGTCCCTGTTCGCGGGCGCGCTCGATGGCACGGATCGCGGACGCCTGTTTGGGCCAGTTGGGCTTGCCCGCAGCCTTGAGGTGGCTGATCTGCACCCGCGCGCCGCTCTCGGTTCCGATGCGCAGCGCCTCATCGATCGATTCGAGCAGGCCCGCCTCCTCGTTGCGCACATGCGATGCATAGAAGCCGCTGCGGCGCTGGACGACGCGCGCGAGCGCAATCAGCTCGTCGGTGGAGCTGTAGCGTCCGGGCGTGTACTCAAGGCCCGAGGAGAGACCTGCCGCGCCTTCGGCCAGCGCGGCATCGAGGATGCCTTCCAGTCTGGTGAGCTCCTCGGCCGTCAACGGGCGATTCTCCAGCCCCGCCACGACGCGGCGCAGCGTGCCATGGCCAACGAGCAGGATCTGGTTGGTCGCGACCATGCGCTCTTCCAGCGCGCGGAAGTAGCCGGCCACATCGTTCCACTCCGAATGCGGCGCCGCCGAGCCGCCGCAGTTGCCCGTGACTTCGGTCGTGATGCCCTGAAAGATGCGGCTCTCGTCACCGGGGTATTCGAAAATGTCGTTGTCGGAGTGCGTGTGGATGTCGATGAAGCCCGGAGCGAGGCACAGGCCGGAGGCATCGAGATGGCGGCGTGCGCGATCGGGTGCGATGCGGCCTTGAGGAGCGACGAGAGCGATGCGCTCGCCGGAGAGCGCCAGATCGAGGGCTTGCGCGGGCGCCCCGGTGCCGTCGAAGACCTGCGCGCCGTGGATCAGAAGATCGAAATCGTGCACGCTGATGCTGCGAGCCGTGCTGTTTGGCAGCGCACAAGCCGCGAGCGAGCTCGAAGCGAACGCAAGGAAAGTTCTGCGGTCGATGGCGGACATGTCTAGAAGCCTTTCCAATCGATGCCGAGGCCCGGTTGGCCGTTGGGCTGCATGATGCCGTCGCGGATGGTGAAGCCGCCGCGGGCGGGATCGCGCGCGAGATCGAGATGCCCATCGAGATCGAGCACGCGCGTCGCGGGGCAGGAGTAGGCCGCATGCAGCGCGGCGGCGATGCTGATCACGCTTTCATCCGAGCAGCCCCACATCAGGCCGATGTCGTGCGGAGCGGCGATGCGGGCGATGTCGAGCGCGGCCGTGATGCCGCCGCACTTCATCAGCTTGATGTTGAAGATGTCGCAGGCCTTCTCCGCGGCCAACTGACGCGCATCGGCGGGTGACAGCAGGCTCTCGTCGAGCGCGATGGGCACGGCGGAGGTCGAATGCCGCATGCGGGACTGTGCACGCGGCAGCGGCTGTTCGATGAACTCGATGCCTAGTCGCTGCGCCGCTGCGCAGAGCGCGGGCAGTTCGGCACTCGTGCAGCCCTCGTTGGCGTCGACGCACAGACGCACGTCGGCGCCGCAGTGCTCGCGCAGCTTCGCGAGGCGCTCGATGTCCTGTTCGAGGTCTGATCCGATCTTGATCTTGAGCAGCGGAAAGCCGCGCCCGATGTACTCATCCGCCTCGTCGAGCACCTCGGCCAGCGTGTCCTTGATCCCGATCGTGATCGAGGTCAGCAGCTGTTCGTGCGCGCGACCGTAGAGCTCGACAAGCGGCTTGCCCGCTAGCTTGGCGTCGAGATCATGTCGCGCGATGTCGAGCGCGGCGCGGGCCGCCGGAGCGCGTGCGAGCAGCGGCTGAGCGGCCATCGAATCGAGCTGCGCCGCTTCGAGGGCGGCCCTGCAGTCGGCGAAGCTCTCGCCCGTGACTTCCGGCAGCGGCGAGGCGCACCCGTAACCGGCGTACTTGCCGCGGGTGAAGCGCACGAAGGCCATCTCGACCTCCGAGCAGGTCTCGTAGGCGATGGTATAGGGCCGCCGCAGCGGAACCTTCACACACCACAGCTCGAAGCGCGGTTCCATCGCCTCAGAGCCTAAGCGCGTCGACCACGCGGCCGACGCCCTCGGTCAGCGGGAGCACCACGGGACGGCCGATCTCGCGCTCGAGCGCGCGCGCGAAATCCTGCGCGGCGCGGATCGTCAGCCCTTCGGTATTGATCGTCACCGCCGCCACCTCCGTGCGGTAGAAGCGCAACAGCTCGATCTCCTCAGGCACCGCGGGGATCGCGATGCCAAGCTCCTCCGCTCCGTCGTAGTGCTTGCGACCGGGCGCGTGCTGCAGCACGACCTGTCGCGCGCCGACCGAGACGATCAACTCCGCGCCGCAGGGCCCGGAGGGGTTGCGCAGCGCCGACTGGCCCTCGAGGAAGATCACGCGCGGACCGGCCTCACGCGCGCAGTGCACGACGGCGCGCTCGAGTTCGCCGGGCACGAAGTCGTTGGGCGTGGAGTCAAGCACGAAGCCGTAGCGCCCGCCCTGCATCCAGCCCGTCTGGCCGGTGTAGATCATCTCGGCCGGGATGCCGCGCCGTCGGCATTCGGCGACGAGCAGCTGCGTCGTGGTGCGCTTGCCGAGCGCGCAGTCTGTGCCGATCACCGCGATGCGGGGGATGGCGAGCTTGTGCGCCTCGCCGTGCCAGAACGCGAGTTCGCGCACCGGGCGCGGCTTGCGCACATCGTGGATCGCGGGTGCATGGGCCAGGATTTCCGGGTCATCGCCGGCAAGTTCGTGCAATCCGTTGACGATGCCCAGACCCGCACGCGCGGCGGCGCGCAGGTTGGCGCGCAGCGAGGGCGGAAAGCGCCCTCCGTGCGTGGCGACGCCGACCACACACCACTCGGGGCGCTGCGGCAGGCGGGCGAGGGCGTCCTCGAGCGACGCGAAGATCGGAATGCCGCGCTCCTTGCCATCGAGCAGCGTGCCTGCTTCGGCGCCTGCGTTGTGATTGTCGACGAGGCCTAGAATCTTCCAGCGCGAGGGCCCGCGCACGAGCCCGTGCGCCGTCTTGGCGTCCGAGGTGTGGTAGCGGCCTTCCGTCAGCAGCAGTGCACCTTGCTCCATGCAAGGCGGGATTCTACTGCAGGACCGGCAGGGCCTTGTGCGCGGAAATGGCGATGCGCTGGGCGACGCGTCCCGCGATCTCGCGGAAACGGGCCGCTGCGACCGACTCGGGCCGCGAGACCACCACCGGATCTCCCGCATCGCCACCGAGGCGCACGATCGGGTTGAGCGGCACGCTTCCAAGCACCGGCATGGCGTGGCGCGCGGCGAGGCGCTCGGCGCCCCCGCGGCCGAAAACATCGATCACGGCCGCAAAACGGCCTTCGAGGTCGGTCGTGGTCTCGATCTCGACCGCTCCGGTCGAGAGGCGCACCTTCGTGCCCGCCTTGGCGCCTTCGACGAGGCCCTCGATCGGATAGCCCGCCATGTTCTCGACGATGCCGAGCAGCGGCACCTGCACCTGCTTGAACATCGCGATCGCCTTGCCGACATCGAAGGTCGAGACGGCCTGCGGCGTCGTGACCAGCACCGCGCCGGAGAGCGGCACGAGCTGCGCGAGCGAGAGCTGCGCATCGCCGGTGCCCGGCGGCATGTCGACCAGCAGATAGTCGAGCGGGCCCCACTCGACGTCGGAGAGGAACTGTTCGATCAGCTTGGTGACCATCGGGCCGCGCCAGACGATCGGCTTCTCCTCGTCGACGAGATAACCGATCGACATCGACTTCACTCCGTGGCGCTCCATCGGGATCAGCTTGCCGTTGCTCTGGTCCGGAGAGCCCATCGCGCCCATCATCATCGGCACATCGGGCCCGTAGATGTCGCAGTCCATCAGGCCGACGCGCGCGCCGGTGCGCGCGAGCGCGCAGGCCAGATTGACCGCCACGGTGCTCTTGCCGACGCCGCCCTTGCCGCTTGAAACGGCGATGATGTGCTGGATGTCCTTGGCGAGGTTGCGCGGCGCGCTGTTGCCCTTGACGACCGCCGTCATCTCGACCTGCACCGTCTTGACGCCCGGCAGCGCGGCGAGGACCTGCTCGGCCTGCGCCTTCAGCTTGTCCTTCACCGGGCAGGCCGGCGTGGTGAGGTTGATCGTCACCTTGACCGCGCCATCGCAGATCGTGTGTTGGGTGACGAAGCCCAGAGAAACGATGTCGCGTCCCAGGTCAGGGTCTTGGATCACGCTCAGCGCGCGCAGCAGGTCGTCCTTGGTGGTCTCGGGCATGGTGGTGGGGGAACTAGGATAGAGATCCTTCTTCGCTTCGCCAGTCCGGGCTCTCCAGACGCTTCAGCAGGACGTCCGCCAGCCGCTCCACGGCCTCGCGCGGGGGGGCCTTGGCGGGCCAGCTCGGGTAGCGGCTCGCCAGCTGGCGGCCGGCCTCGCGCCAGGCCGGGTGCGCACCAAGGCGCGGGATCGAGAGCAGGCTCGGCACGGGCTGGGGCAGCGGCGGCTGCGAGCCGTGCCGAAGCTCGATGCAGGCATCGATGCCGAACCACTCGGCTTCGCAGGGATCGATCGCGCCGGGCGCGAGATCGATCAGCACCAGATCGAGCGCCGGCCAATCGAAGCCGGCCTCGATCCGCTCGGCGAGGCGCCGCTGCCACAGCTCACCGCGCACGCGCTCCAGCCCGGCATCCCGGCTCCAATGCGCCAGCGAGAAGAGCGGCAGCTCTGGATGGGAGCTGAGCATCTCGCTGAGGTCCGGACAGTCCGGATCGGCATCGATCCAGCCGACAGCGATGCCGCGCTCGCGCAGGCTCAAGCCCAGCGCCAAGGTCAGCGTGGTCTTGCCCAAACCCGCTCGCGCGCTGCAGAGGGCGATGAGAGGTGCGTCGGCGAGCTGCATCGTGGAAGCAGGCTTGGCATCCTAGCGCGAAATCGCGCATCCTGTGCACTCCATGAAGACCGCGCCCACGCTGCATGCCTCCGAAACCCCGGCAGATCCCAACGATCCGCGCGTGCTGGCGCTGGCGCGCCTCGTGGGCATCGTCGATCGGCTGCGCGGCGATCCGGGTTGCCCCTGGGACAAGCAGCAGACGGTCTTGAGCATGGCGCCCTCGCTGATCGAGGAAGGCCACGAGGCGCAGGAGGCGATCGAGCGCAAGGGCGATGGCGAAATCGTCGAGGAGTGCGGCGATCTCCTGATGGTAATCGCGCTGATCGCGCGCATCGGCGAGGACGAGCGGCGCTTCGACCTGGGCCGCGTGGCGCAGGCCGTCAGCGACAAGCTCGTGCGCCGCCATCCGCATGTGTTCGGCGATGTCGACGCGCGCGATCCGGATGCGGTGCTGAAGAACTGGGAGGCGATCAAGAAGGCCGAGCGCGAGGCCAAGGCGGAGGACGCAAGCGCGCTGGCGGGCGTTCCCGTGGCGCTGCCGGCCCTGCAGCGCTCGGCGCGGGTCTCCTCGAAGGCGATCAGCGCGGGTTTCGCCTGGGACAGCGTCGCCGGAGCGGTCGCGAAGCTGCGCGAGGAGCAGCGCGAGCTCGATGAGGCGCTCGCGGCGAGCGGGCTCGATCGCGATGCACGCGCCGCAACGAGCGGCGAGCAGCGGGAAGCGGTCGAGGCGGAACTCGGCGATGTGCTGCTCGCGGGGGCGTTCCTCGCACAGTATCTCAAGATGGATCCCGAGCGGCTGTGCCGCGAGGCGCTGTTCCGCTTCGAGAAGCGCTTCCGCGCGATGGAGCAGGACCTGCCGGGACCGATGCGGGAGCAGACGCTGGATGTGCTGATGCAGGCTTGGGGCCGCGCCAAACGGAAGCTCGGATGAAGCGGGCGGTCTGTCTGCTTTCGGGCGGGATGGACTCGGCCGTGGCGACGGCGGAGGCGATCCACGCCGGCTTCGAGGTGCATGCGCTGAGCTTTGACTACGGCCAGCGCCACAGCGTCGAACTGAAAGCGGCGCGTCGCGTCGCGGCACACCTCGGCCTCCACGATCACCGCGTCGTGACGCTCGATCTACGCGCCATCGGCGGCAGCGCGCTGACGGGTGCCATCGACGTGCCCAAGGACCGCGCGGAGGCGGCGATCGGCGCGAGCGTCCCCGTGACCTACGTGCCGGCGCGCAACCTGATCTTTCTGTCCTTCGCACTCGCGCTGGCCGAGACGATCCACGCGCAGACGATCTACCTGGGCGTCAACGCGATCGACTATTCGGGCTATCCCGACTGCCGTCAGGAGTTCCTCGACGCCTTCGAACGAGTTGCGGATAAAGCGACCGCGGCGGGAGCTGAGCGCGGCGTGCATTTCTCGATCGCCGCGCCGCTGGTGGCGCTCGACAAGCGCGGCATCGTGCTGCGCGCGCGCGAACTCGGCGTCGATCTGGGCCTGACGCATACCTGCTATGATCCGAACGGGAGGCTTGCTTGCGGTCGCTGCGATGCGTGCAGACTGCGCCTCAAGGGTTTTGAACAGGCGGGTCTGCGTGATCCCGTGGAGTATTCATGAAGCTGCAGGTGGGATCGCTGGTTCTGCTCTTGGGTCTGGTTGCCGCGGGTGTCAGCGTCTGGAGCCTGCTCGACGGCGGCGCTCCTCCGGCGCAGGGCGCCGGACGTCCGCCCTTCATGCTGGCCGTGAGCCTCGGCGCCGTCGAGGTCGGGGATCTCGCGCCGAAGAGCCGCGTTGCGGGCGAAGTGCGCGCCTTGCAGCAGGCCCGGCTCGCGTTTGAGCGCGCCGGTCGCGTGCAGGCACTGCACCATCAGGAGGGCGAGCAAGTCGCCCCGGGCGTGTGTCTTGCCGAACTCGATCCGCGCGAAGCCCAACTGGCTGTGGAGAGCGCCCGAGCGCGGCTGGAGCTGGCGAAAAGCGAGCTCTCCAAGGCTCAGGCGGGCGTGCGTGATGAGGAAAAGGCTCGCCTGGAAGCCGAAACCGTGGCGTTGCGCGCGGAACTCGACAAGGCCCGGCTGGAGGCGGAGCGCGCCGAGAGCCTGCTGGAGGGCGGGGTCGCTTCCGCGGCCGAGCGCGATCGGCGCAGCGCGGAACTGCGCGCTGCACAGGCGCGTCTGGAAGCGGCCGAACAACGTGCGCGCGAAGCGCGCGCAGGGACGCGCCTTGAGGATCTGGCCATCGCCGCCGCGCTGCTTGCGAACGCGCAGTCGACGCTGCAGACAGCCGAATTGGAACTCGAGCGCTGCCAGCTGCGCGCACCCTTCGCGGGCCAGCTCGTGCGCCGCTGGCGCTCGGCTGGTGATTCCGTCAGCGCTTCGGAGCCGATCTTCGAGCTCGTCGGCGTCGCCCAGCGCGAAGTGGTTGTCGATTTGCCGCGCAGTCTCAGCCTGCAGTTGGAGGAAGGCGGCGTCGCGCTCGTCAGCGAGGAGCGCAGCGGTGCCCGCGTGAGCGCGAGGCTCGATCGGCTGGCGCGCAGCCTCGATGGCGCCACGCGCAACGCCCGCGCCTGGGTGAACCTGCCCGCGGACGCCGACGCGCGCCTTGCCCCGGGCGCAGCCGTCGAGGTCGAGTTCGCTTGGAGGCCGCTGACAGGCGTGCTGCTCGTGCCAAGCGACGCCGTGCGCCGCACGGATGAGGGTCAGATCCTCGTTGTCGCCGAGGCCTCGCAGGAACAGGGGGCCGCGCCGTTCACAGCCCGTTTCGTGCCCGTGAGGCTGCTGGGGGCGATGGGGGGGAAGAGCGCCGTGGAACCGCTCGGGGCAGAGCTCAAGGCCGGCATGCAGGTGGTCGTCGTCGGCGTCGAGATGGCCTTTCCCAAGGCTCCGCTGATGCCGCGCGCCGAGGCCAGGCAGCCGTGAACCTGATCGCGGGCATCATTCGGCGGCCGTACATGGTCGCCGTCGCCGTGCTGCTGCTCGGCCTGTTTAGCTGGCTCTCCCTGCAACGGATTCCGGTTCAGCTCAAGCCGACCGTCGACAAGCCGATCATCACCATCACCACCTCGTACCGCGGGGCCAGCGCGGGCGAAGTTGAGGAAGCGGTCACCCGCGAGCTCGAGGAAGTGCTCCAGCGCGTGCAGGGCGTGATCGAAATGACCAGCGAGAGCACCGAGGGGCTCTCCACGATCACGTTGGAGTTCGCGTTCGGCACCGACACGCAGCTAGCGGCGATCGACGTCGTCAACCAGCTTTCGCGTGTGCCCTCCCTGCCGCAGGAAGCCGACGAGCCGGCACTCCAGATCGGAGGACGCGAGGAGGAAAACGCGGTGATGTGGCTCGCGGTGCGCACGCATTACGACGCCAATCGGGCGCGGCGCATCGTCGAGGAGTCCGTGCGTTCCCGTATCGAGCGGGTGGCGGGCGTCTCGGGCTTGTTCGTGGTCGGCGGTTCCGAGCGCGAGATCCAGATCCGGCTCGATCCCGAGCGCCTCGTGCAGCACGGGATCTCGATCCCGCAGGCGCTGGCCGCGGTGCGCGGCGGCAACGAGAACCGACGGGCGGGGACGCTGGAGACGGGGGGCAAGCAGATCTCCGTGCGCACGGTCTCGCGCGCGGGGAATGCCGAGGAGCTCTCGCGCATCGTCCTGCGCGAGAGCGAGGGCGGACGGGTGACGATCGGAGACGTCGCGCAGTGCGTCGACTCCTACCGGGAGCTCGACGGGTTCGTTGACATCGACGGCGTGCCGGGCGTGGCCATCGGCGTGCAGCGCAAGACCGGGGCGAACGTCGTCGAACTGACCCGGGGTGTCGAAGCTGCCATGGAGGAAGTCAATGGCTCGATGCAAAGCCGCGGCATCGACCTCCGTCTGGAGCCGGTCTACAAGGAGACGCGCTACATCGAAGATGCTCTGTCCTTCGCCAACGGGAACCTGATCGTCGGTTCGCTGCTCGCGATCGCGGTGCTGCTCGTGTTCCTGCGGAGCCTCAAGAGCGTGCTCGTGATCGCGCTGTCGATCCCGATCTCGCTGGTGTCGGTGTTTCTGGTGCTGTACGCCTTCGACCGCACGCTCAACGTGATCAGCATCGCGGGGTTGGCCTTCGCCTCCGGCATGGTGGTCGACAATGCGATCGTGGTGCTCGAGAACATCTACCGGCACATGCAGCGCGGCAAGAGCGCGGTGCAGGCCTCGATCGATGGCACGAGCGAGGTCTGGGGCGGGGTACTGGCCTCGACGCTGACCACGATCGCCGTCTTTGTGCCGATTCTGCTGGCACAGGACGAGGCAAGCCTCCTCTTCGTCGAACTCGCGCTGGCGATCAGCGCTGCCGTGTCGCTCTCGCTGATCGTGTCGATCAGCGTCGTGCCCGTGCTGGTCAACCTGTTCTTCGCAAGCTCGGCTCCGCCAGCGGCCGACAGCGACGACGACACGGGCACTGGCGTTTTCGGGCGCGCGTACGCCCGCTTCTGCGCCTGGGTTGCGTGCCGCGAACCGGGCAGCGCGCAGGCCAAGCTGGGCTGGATCCTGCTGGTGATCGCGGGCTGCGTGCTCTCGTACCGGCTGGTGCCGCCCGCCGAGTACCTGCCCGCCGGCAACCAGAACCTGATCTTCTTCTTTGCCTCGCCCATTCCCGGCACGCGTCCAGAGGTGGTGCACGACAACTTCGAGCCGCTGCAGCGCTGGGCGCTGGCTCAACCCGAAACGGGCAGCATGTTTGCAGTCACCGGGCCCTTCTTCAACGGAGGCGGAGTCGTGCTCAAGCCCGAGCATTCCGATCCGAATACGCTGGCCGCCTTCCACCAGCGGATGTACGGGCCGGCGATGGGGCTCGCGGGCTTCCAGTTCGTGGTGCCCGTGCGCGCGAGCCTGTTCAATGACTCAGGCAAGCAGTTCGAGGTCGAGCTCTCCGGGCCTGACTTCGACACTCTGGCGCGTGCGAGCGGCGAATTGCAGGGCGCGCTGCAAGGGGTCAAGGGCGTTCAGTTCGTGCGCTCCTCGCTGGTGACCGGTAAACCCGAGGCGCGTGTCGTCGTCGATCCGCAGCGAGCCAGGGAAGCGGGGCTCGATGTCGAGACCGTCGCCACCGTGATCGAGACCGTGATCGCCGGCCGACGCGTCTCGGCGCTGGTCGACGGCGGCCGCGAGGTGGATGTCAATGTGCTCGTGCCGAGCGCCGGGATCGACACGCTGGATCAGCTGGAGCGCCTGCGTTTCGTGGCGCCGGACGGTCGCGTGATCGCGCTCGGCAGCGTGGCGAGGGTCGAGCCGGCGGGCGGCCCGGTGACGATCCGCCGCCTGGAGCGCGAGCGCAATGTGTTGCTGACGGTCAACATTGCACCCGAGGCGCCGCTGGAAGAAGTGATCGGGACGATTCAGCGCGAGCTGTTCCCGCGCTTTGCCCAGCAACTCGGCCCGGCCTACACGCTCGCCATCGGCGGCGCAGGAGATGAACTGGGCAAGACGCTCGCTTCGCTCAGCGGCGGGTTCTGGCTCTCGGTGCTGATCGTGTACCTGCTGCTGGTGACGCTCTTCTCCAGCTGGGTGCAGCCCTGGATCATCCTCGCGACGATTCCGCTGTCGGTGGCGGGAGGTCTGATCGGCATCGCGCTCGCCCACTCACTCTCGGGAGGGCAGGCGAACTTCGATGTCATCGCGATGCTCGGCTTCATCATTCTGGCGGGCATCGTGGTCAACAACGCGATCCTGATCCTCCACCAGCGCAACAATTTCCTCGCGGAAGGATTGGATGCCGCGAAGTCCCTGGAGCTGGCCGCGCGCTCGCGCCTGCGGCCGATCCTGATGACCGTGATCACTACCGTGGCGGGCATGCTGCCGCTGGCGATCGGCGGCGGGGCCGGCGCCGAGCTGTACCAGGGCCTGGGTGCCGTGATCACGGGCGGTCTGCTTGTCAGCACGATCATCACGCTGTTCCTCGTCCCGATGGTCCTGAGCCTGATGCCCTCGAAACGCTGATTTGCCGGAGCACGCTCGCGCCGCCCGATCGGATCCGCTAGTCTCTGCGCTCCCATCCGAAAGGCAGGCAGTTTCCAGCCATGACCGATTCGTCGCTCGCTTCCGCTCAGGGTCTGTGCAAATTCCACGGTCCAGAGGGCTCCCAGACACCCGTCCTGCGCGGCGTTGCGCTGCGCATGGCGCCGCGCGAGTTTGTGTGCGTCATGGGCCCCTCGGGCTCGGGCAAGTCCTCGCTCCTGCACCTGCTCTCCGGCCTCGATCTGCCTTCAGGCGGCGAGGTGCAGCTGGGCGGTCTCGACCTGAAGATGCTCTCGGATGAGCGGCGCACGCTCGCCCGGCGCGAGCAGGTCGGCTATGTGTTTCAGTTCTTCAACCTGCTGCCGAACTTCACGGTCCGCGAGAACGTCGGACTGCCGCTGGCGATTCGCGGGGAAAACCCCGAGCGCAGCCGCGAGCGCATTGATGCGCTGCTGGCGCGGCTGGGGCTCGCCCACAAGGCGGAAGCTTTCCCGCACGAGCTTTCGGGCGGCGAGATGCAGCGCAGCTCGATCGCGCGCGCGCTGATCGGCGGCCAGCAGCTGCTCCTGTGCGACGAGCCAACCGGCAACCTGAGCCAGAAGGCGGGCAGCGAGGTGATGCAGCTGCTGCGGGAATGCGTCGACAAGGAAGGCCGCTCGGTGCTGCTCGTGACCCACAATCCGCGTGACGCCGCCTGGGCCGATCGCGTGTTGTTCCTCGTCGACGGCCTGATCGACGAACGGGTGCAGTTGAAGGGGCCGCACTCCGATCTGGAGCCGATCCACAAGGCGCTGGCAGCCTTGGGAATCTGAGGAGGCACCCATGGGACTCGCAACCTCGCTGGCGCTGCGCTCGCTGATGCGGCGCCGGGCGCGCACGCTCTTCTCGGTGCTCGGCATCGCGCTGGGCATCGCCACGACGGTGGTCGTGTTCGTGCTCGACCACAACACGATCCTCGGCCTGTCCGCGCGCGGGGGACAAGAGTGGACCCCCGGCCTCGAAGTGCGGCCGGCCCGCGGCGTTGCGGATGTGGCCAGCGAACTCGCCACAACCCCGGGCGTCGCGGGCTTCAGCCGATTTTTCCAGACCGACGTCGATTTCGCGTCCACGAAAGCGCCGCAGACCCGGCGGGCACTGCTGGTGGGCCTCGAAGCGCCGCGCATGTCCAAGCTGGACGCCATCGTGCTCTCTGAAGGCCGCACGCTCGACGCTTCCAGCGGCACCCGCGAGCTCCTGGTCGGGTTGACGCTGGCCCAGGAGCACGGTCTCAAGGTCGGCGATCTGCTGACGCTCAGCCGCCCGCCCGCCGGCATCCGCAGCGAATGCCGCAACGGGCAGCTCGTCCGGGCCGAGACCCGCTCCGAGGTGCGCGAGAAGTACAGCTACCGCATCGTCGGCATCCTGGCACGGGAGCGGCTGGGCCGGCGCGCCGACGGTGAGTTGATGGTCGCCGATGCCGCCTGGGCCAAGGAGCTCTCGCCCGAGGCCGCGCGCAGCGAATCCTGGTGGGTGCGCCACGATCCCCGGACCGACCTGGAGTCCCTGCGTTCGCGGCTCGCGACGGGCTTTTCCTATGAGCTCAACAAGAACGTGCTGGTCGGCGCGGCGGCGGATGAGCGGGCTTTCCGCAACGGCGTGCGCATGGCCGGACTGTTCGCGCTGGTGCTGGGACTGTACGTGATCTTCCACACGCTCTCGATGAGCCTGCTCGAACGCGTTCGCGAGGTGGCGACGCTGCGGGCGCTGGGCACCTCACGCGGGCAGATCGCGCGTGCCTTCTTCATCGAAGCGCTCGTTTCCACGCTGCTAGCGGCGGCGCTGGGCCTTTTCGGCGGACTTGGGTTCACGCGCTGGCTGCTCGAGCAGGGCATCACCACGTTGGGCACGGGCCGCCCGATCGGCATCTTCGAGGTGCCCTGGCCGCAAGTGCTGGCACTCGCCGGTCTGGGCGCGGCGATGGCGCTGGCCGGGGCGATCTGGCCGCTGACACGACTCTCGGGCGCCAGCACGGTTGCGGCCCTGCGCGGAGAGGAGCTGCGGAACGAGCGCGGGCTAGCGAAGAGTTTCCAGCTGTTCACCGCGCTGCTGCTGGTGCTGCTGCTGCCAGCGCTGTATTTCCTGATCGTCCCGATGGTCGGCGAAGCGCAGCAGGCGCTGGTCGGGGCCGTGCTGGCGGGCATGGCCCTGCTGGCGCTGTTGGTAGCGCTGCCCGTGCTGATGCCCGGAGCACTCGCCAGTCTGACTCGGATTCTGGCCGTACCGCTGACGCTGCGCTTTCCCTTCGCCGGCCGCGTCGCCGTGGCCACGATGCGTTCGAGTCCGGCGCGCGTCGCCACCGCCGCTGCTGCCATCGCGCTGGTGGCGGCCGCTGTCACCGGACTCAAGGGCATGACGCGCGCGCTCTCGGCGGAGATCGAGCAGTGGGCCGACGCCGCGATCGTCGACAAGCTGTACGTGCGCGGCCTGGAGAACGCGCGTTACCCCGAGCTGCGCGCCGCGCTGGAGTCGGTGCCCGGCTTCGTGGGCATCGAAAATGCGCGCGCGCGCAGCTACGTGCCCTTCCTTCTGCTGGGCCTCAATGCCGCCGAGATTTCGCGTTACGGTCCGCTGCGCACCGATCCGGCATTGTTCAGCCGCTTTGCGCGCGGCGACGCCGTGATCCTGTCGCCGCGGCTGGCTCGGCATCTGGACTACAAGCTTGGCAGCCGCGTGCGCGTGGCCACGCGCGACGGCAGCGTGCAGGAGCTGGAGGTGATCGCGATCAGCGATGCCTACGGTTACTTCCCGCATCCCGACGAGCGGCTCTACGGGGTGGTGGCGGACGGCTTCCAGTACAAGCACCAGTGTCTGGAGACCGAACTCCTCAGCGAAGTGGCGCTCGTGACCCAACCGGGCACGGACCCCGCCAGACTCGAGGAGACGCTGCGCGCCTTCGCACCCGCCGCACGCCTGCAGTTCGAGACCGGACGCGCGCTCCGGCGCGAGCACCTGCTCGATCTGGAGCGCGATTTCGGGCTCTTCGATCTGATCCTGGGGCTCACAGCGCTGTTGGCGGCGCTGGCGGTGCTCAACGGTCAGCTGCTGCGCGCACTGGAGCGCGCCAAGGAGCTGGGTGTGCTGCGCGCGCTGGGCGCCACGCGCTCCCAGCTCGCCGGCGCGGTCTGGATCGAGTCGACCATCACGGGGCTGCTCGGCGGGGGGCTGGGGACTCTGCTGGGTAGCGCCCTGATCCCGCTGTTCGTGCGCGCGCTGGAGACGCTCTCGGGGCTTGAGCTGCCGACGGGCGGGCCGGGGCCATGGGCGTGGATCGTGCCGCTTGGAGCGATCGCTCTAGCCTGGTTGGCGAGTGTCTATCCGATCTTGCACATGAGCCGGATGGATCCGACGCGGGCTGTGCGGGCCCCCTAGGGATACTGCTCCCCGAGCGGGGACAGAATCGGTATTGGGAATGGGATTTTTCGCGCGAGCGTGAGACGGCGGTCCCGTCTCCATAGGTGCCGGGGCAAAGGTTCCTCCCCGGCACTGGAGACACCGATGCAGAAGTTCATCCCGCCGCAATGCCCGTACCCCGCCTGTCCCAAAAGCCCCTTTCTCTACCGCCGCCGCGGCTACTACAAGCGACTGTGCGGTGCTGAGCG
>Ga0208361_1000078_pt1 | contig 37215 bp, 26 predicted proteins | sample LakMenEpi05Aug10_FD_150670 | JGI IMG/M metagenome (GOLD analysis project Ga0208361, IMG submission 150670) | Freshwater microbial communities from Lake Mendota, WI - 05AUG2010 deep hole epilimnion (SPAdes) | ecosystem: Environmental > Aquatic > Freshwater > Lake > Epilimnion/Euphotic zone ... | reverse complement strand
GGCTGGGGCGTGGATTTCGCCTTCGGCTGGGGCGTGGATTTCGCCTTCGGCTGGGACTTCGCCTTCGGGCGGGAACGGGTGCGGGAAGCAGATCGCGAGGTTGGGCGGCGCGGGGGCATGGCTTCGCTCAGTCTAGGACACAGTTTCGTCCAACTCCTCCAACTCCTCGCGGCGGCTGTCGGAACGCGCACCCGCGGGACGCAGGCCCAGGGCGCGCTGGATCCGCTGGGCGAACAGCTCGGTCGTTTCGCCAGGCTCCGGCCGCACGCCGATCAGCAGGCCGATTTCCTTGGCCAGCTCCGGCCGGCTCACCAGATCCACGGCCCGCGTCTGGAGCACCTCGACCAGCTCCTTGCGAAAGCTGCGCGAGGCATACCACCAGCCCAGGGCCAGCAGCAGGACCGTGCTGACCACCAGCGCGCCTGCCCAGAGTGCCGGAAACTCGCCCCCCTGATCGCTGGCGAGCGTTTGGCGCCCGTAGATCTGCAAGGCGAGTCCGCCGAGGATGTAGAGGAAACCCACGCCCAGCTGCACGCGATGGAAGATCTGCTCGCGCAGGCGCGCTAGCCGAGGCGCCGCCAGCCCCAGCGCCTGTTCGACCCACTCGCGCGGCGGGCGCAGCACCAAGGCGCTCGCCAGCAGGAAGCCGCCGACAATCATGAGGAACAGTCCCAGACTGGTCCAATCGGGCAGGGTCGCGGCGGTGCTCATCGCGCTAGCAAGATACTGCTCCCCGGGCGGGGACAAAATCCCATCCTGGCGACCCACCACCGGTTCCCGGGGAAGGCCGGCTTCCGATCGACGCAGTCGAAGCTTGCCAGGCGAGCCGAGGTCCCCGCAAGGGGTGCAGTATCCTCGCAAGTCGCTGTCCACTCGCTCTACAATCGCACGCCCGCATGAGCGCCCAGCCCGCCATCGATCTCACCCGCCTGGCCGAACTGGCCCGTCTGTCCCTCTCGGCCGACGAACAGGAGGCGCTGCGCCCACAGCTCGAGCGCATCCTCGCCCAGCTCGCCGAACTCGAGCAGGTGCCGCTCGACGACACGCCGGCGATGGTCCGCGCCGGATCCACGAGCACCGTGCTGCGCAGCGACGAGCCGCAACCGAGCCTGCCGCGCGAGGCCTTGCTCGCACGCGCGCCACAAGCCGACGAGTCGTTCTACAGCGTGCCTAAGACCGTCGGAGGCGAGGGTTGAGCGCCGCACCGCTGGGCGTTGAAGCCACGCGCGCGGCCATTCTCGCCGGCAGCACCAGCGCGGAAGCGAACCTGCGCGAGTGCCTCGCACGCATCGAAGCGCTCAATCCGAAGCTGAAGGCCTTCCACTGCATCGCCGCACAGGCGAGCCTGGCGCGCGCCAAGGAACTCGATGCCCGCTGGAAGAGCGGCGCAGAGCCCGGTGCGCTGCACGGCGTGCCCGTGGCGCTGAAATCGAACCTGTGCGCCAGCGGACACGAAACCAACTGCGGCTCCCGACTGCTCGCGGGCTGGCAGGCGCCCTACACGGCGCGCGCGGTCGAGCGCCTGCTCGAGGCCGGAGCGATTCTCGTCGGCATGACGCACATGGACGAGTTCGGGTTCGGCTCCTCGGGCGAGAACTCCGCCTTCGCCACGCCACGCAATCCGCACGATCCCGAGCGCACGGCGGGCGGCTCTTCGAGCGGCTCCGCGGTCGCGGTGGCGAGCGGGATGGTGCCGCTGGCGCTGGGCTCCGACACCGGCGGCTCCGTGCGCCAGCCCGCGGCGCTGTGCGGCATCGCGGGCTTCAAGCCCAGCTATGGACGCATCCCCCGCCATGGTCTGGTGGCTTTCGGCTCTTCGCTGGACTGCATCAGCCCCTTCGCGCGCTCGGTCGGCGATCTGGAGTGCGCCATGGAGGTCCTGAGCGGCCACGACGCCTGCGATGCCACTTCGATCGAAGAACCGCCGCTCCTTCGCATCGCGGGCGATGGCGGCCTCGAGGGCTGGCGCATCGGCGTGCCGCGCGAGTGTTTCGAGGCGGGTTTGGATGCCGAGCTCCGCGCCGCGCTGGAAGCCGCGCTGCGCCGCCTGGAACAGCTGGGTGCGCAGTGCGTCGAGGTCTCGCTGCCGCATCTGGGCCACGCGATCGCGACCTACTACATCATCGCCTGCGCCGAGGCTTCCTCGAATCTCGCGCGCTTCGACGGCGTGCGCTATGGCGTGCGCCACGCGGCCGGCAGCAGCCTCGCCGCCATGATGTCGGCGACGCGCGAGCGCGGCTTTGGCACCGAGGTCAAGCGCCGCGTGCTGCTCGGGACCTTCGTGCTCTCGGCCGGATACCACGAGGCCTGGTACCAGCGCGCCCAGCGCGTGCGCGCGCTCATCGCGCGCGATTTCGAGCAGGCCTTCGAACACTGCGAGGTGCTGGTGACGCCCACCACCCCCACAGCGGCCTTCCGCATCGGAGAGCGGAGCTCGGATCCGCTGGCGATGTACCTCTCGGATGTGCTCACCGTGCCCGCCAACCTCGCCGGCATTCCGGCGCTGAGCGTCGACTGCGGACGCGCGCGCGGTCTGCCGGTCGGATTGCAGATTCTGGGACCCGTGCGCGCCGACGCGCGCGTGCTGCGCGCCGGGCGCGCCTTCGAACGGAGCGGCGCATGAGTGCAAGCGCTGATCCTGCCTTCGTTTCGCCGCGCACGGGACGCCGCTGGCTGGCCGTGATCGGCCTCGAGACGCACGTCCAGCTCAAGACGCGCACCAAGCTGTTCTGCGGCTGCGAATACCGCTTCGGCGCCGAGCCCAACACCCTCAGCTGCGCACTGTGCACCGCTCAGCCCGGTGCCCTGCCGGTGCTCAACCGCGAGGCGCTGGCGCTGGCCGTGCGCGCCGGGCTGGCGCTGGGTGCGGAGCTTGCGCCGCTCTCGAAGTTCGACCGCAAGCACTACTTCTATTGCGATCTGCCCAAGGGCTACCAGATCAGCCAGTACGACCAGCCCTACTGCAAGGGCGGCGGCATCGCGCTGGCGAGCGGCCGCTTCATCCGGCTGGAGCGCATCCACATGGAAGAGGATGCGGGCAAGGCGATCCACGACCGCGGCGCGAGCACGCTGGTCGATCTCAACCGCGCGGGCGTGCCGCTGATCGAGATGGTGACGCAGGCCGACATCCAGACATCCTCGGAGGCGTTTGAATACCTAACGCTGCTGAAGGAGCGCCTGCAGTACGCGGGGGTGAGCGACTGCAACATGGAGAAGGGCTCCCTGCGCTGCGATGTCAACATCTCCGTGCGCCCGGCGGGCGAGCCGTGGCGCACCAAGGTCGAGATCAAGAACCTCAACTCCTTCCGCTTCATCGCCGCCGCGATCGAGCACGAGGCCTGGCGCCAGATCGAGGCCTACGAGAGCGAGGATCCAGCGCAGTATCCCGTGCAGGAAACGCGGCTGTACGATCCGGAGCGCAACCAGACACGCACGATGCGCGGCAAGGAAAGCGCGCGCGACTACCGCTACTTCCCCGATCCCGACCTGCCGCCGCTCGTGCTCGAGGCGGGCTTTCTCGAGCGTGAGCGTGCCAACCTGAGCGAGCCCGCGGACAGCCGCCGCGCGCGCTACCGCGAGCAGCTGGGCCTCTCACCCGCCGACGCCGCCGCGCTGACCTCCGAGCGGGCCGTGAGCGACTACTTCGAGGCCTGCCTGCGCGCCGGACTCGATGCACGCGAGACCGCGAGTTGGATCCAGAACGAACTCATGGGCTGGGTCGGCGATGCGGAACTGGGTTTGCACGATTTTTCCGAGCTACCGATCCGTCCGCGGGAGCTTGCCGAGGTGATCCGGTTGATCCGGGCGGGCAGGATCGCCAGCAATGCCGGCCGCAAGTTGCTGCGCGCGCGGGCTCTCGCCGGGCCTGATGGCGCAGGCATCGAGGCACTCGTAGGTCAACTGGGGCTGGAGCAGGTGCAGGACGATGCGCAGCTGGAGGAATGGTGCCGCGCGGCGCTCCTCGGCAAGGAAAAGATCATCGCCGACTACAGGAGCGGGAAGGAAGCAGCCCTCAACGCGCTGCTAGGCCCCGTGATGAAAGCCAGCGGCGGGAGGGCCGCGCCGGAAAAGGTGCGTGAGATCCTGAAGCGCCTGCTGTCGGGTTAGGCGCGCGAGAAGCCCGTCACTGGATCGTCGAGAGATCCCAGTTGGCCTTGCCGACGAGCTTGATCGTGGCGGAGGCGCTGTGCGACTCGCCCTGCACATCGACATCCAGGTCGCCGTTGATCGCGAAGTCCATGGTGGCGTCGAGCTTGTAGCTGTGGAGGTGGCCGTTTTGGTTGTTCCACAACAGCGCACCCTCGCCTTTCATGCCCATGGTCATGGTCAGGGTGATGTCAGCGCCCTCCATCTGCTCGCCGCCTTGGCTCGCGGCGATCTTCTCGATCAGCTCGCCCATGTCCATGCTCATCGTGCCATCGATGTTGATCGCGATCTCGGCGAGTTCCACGCCCTCGACCTCGCGCACCCCGACGTACTTGAGGCCGATCTTCATGCCCTTGAGCGCCTCTTCGAAGCGCGGGCCTAGATCATCCATCATCATCTGCGCCAACTCGGCCTGCTGTGCATCGAGATCCGCCTGGCTGAGATCGATGTCCTCGGCGCTCGTGATGCCCGGCCACATCAGGACGCCCATGTCCTTGCCTTCGAGCTTCCACTCCTGATCGGGCTTGACGGATCCCGAAGGCAGCAGACGGCGCATGTCCATGTCCTCGGACAGGCTCTTCAGCATCTGCTCCTCGCCCTCGCACTCGAACCACTCCTTGTCGTAGGCGCCGGTCTTGTCGTTGCGCACAAAGCGGACCTGCTTGCCAGCGAGCCCCTCCGTGCCGGTCTCCTCGGTGACTTCCTCGCCCATCTCCAGCGTGACTTGCATCGAGTCATAGCTGCGGATCAGCTCCTCGACCTGATCCTCCTTTACTTTGATGTACTTGTCGGTGACGGTCTGCACGACTTCCATCACGAAGGCCTGATCGAGTGCCTCACCCAGTGCTTCCGGCGGCATTTCCTCTCCGTCGACCACGAAGTTGAGCTCTTCGATGTTCATCTCCAGGCCGACGGTCATCGACTTCTTGACCTCCGTGCCGCTCTTGGGGCCGAAGCGCACGGTGTCGAGCGGGGACAGGAAAGCCAGCGTCAGAGGCAGCAAGCACAGGGCCAGGAACTTGTTCATCGGGGGTACTCCTAGGAGCGACAGGATAGCGTGGTTACGAATCGGTGGACGAATTATTCCCATTCGATGGTCGCCGGGGGCTTGGAGGAAATGTCCAACACCACCCGGTTGATGCCGCGGACCTCATTGATGATGCGGTTGGAGATCCGGGCCAGCAGCGTGTGGTCGAGCAGGGCCCAGTCGGCCGTCATGCCGTCCGTGGACTCGACGACGCGCAGCGCGCAGCAGTTCTCGTAGGTGCGCGCGTCCCCCATCACCCCGACGCTCTTGACCGGCAGGAGCACCGCGAAGTACTGCCACAGATGCTTGTGCAGGCCGGCGGCTTCGATTTCGCTGGTGACGATGTGGTCGGCTTCCCGCAGCAGCGCGCAGCGCTCGGGCGTGACCTCGCCGAGGATGCGCACGGCGAGCCCCGGCCCGGGGAAAGGCTGGCGCGCGACGATGCGGTCGTCAAGGCCGAGGTAGCGGCCGATTTGGCGCACCTCGTCCTTGAAGAGCTCGCGCAGCGGCTCCACGAGCCCCATGTTGAGGTCCTTGGGCAGGCCGCCGACATTGTGGTGGCTCTTGATCACGGCCGTGTTGCCGCCGTGCACGTTGACCGATTCGATGACGTCGGGATACAGCGTGCCCTGTCCCAGGAAATGCGCGCGCGAGAAGCGCTTGGCTTCGTGCTTGAACACGTCCACGAAATCGCGGCCGATCAGCTTGCGCTTCTGCTCCGGATCGGTGACGCCCCTGAGGCTGCCGAGGAAGCGCTCGGTCGCGTCGACGACGGTGAGATCCATCGCGAAGTGCTCTCGGAAGGTGCTCTCGACCACATCGCGCTCGCCTTTGCGCAGGAGACCATTGTCGACGAAGATGCAGTGCAGACGCTTGCCGATCGCCTTGTGCACCAGCAGCGCCGCCACCGAGGAGTCGACGCCGCCGGAAAGGCCCAGAACGACCTCGCCGTCTTCGCCGGTGATCGAGCGCACTTTCTCGATCTCGCGCTCGACGATGCTGGCGGGCTTCCAGTCGCCCGGCACTCTGCAAACCTCGTAGAGAAAGTTGGCGAGGATCTCCGCGCCGCGCACGGAGTGCGTCACTTCGGGATGGAATTGCACGCCGAAGAAGCCGCGCCGGGGATCTCCCGCGGCCGCATACGGACAGGTGTCCGAGGAGGCGTACACTTCAAAGCCCCGGGGCAGTCGCTCGACTTGATCCCCATGGCTCATCCAGACCACCGTGCGCCCGTCGATGCCGCGAAAGATCCCTTCCGGCCGGTTGATCTCCAACGAGGTGCGCCCAAATTCGCGCTTGTCCGCCGCCTGCACGTGGCCACCGAGAGTCTGCGACATCCACTGCATGCCGTAGCAGATGCCCAGAACCGGCACGTCCATCTCAAGCAGCTCGCGCGGCACCGCCGGGGCGTCGGGTGCGTAGACCGAGGCGGGGCCTCCGGAGAGGATCACGCCCGCGAGGTTGAGCCGGCGCGCGGCAGCAAGTGCGTGCGCGGGCGGAGCGATCTCGCAGTAGACCGCGGCCTCGCGCACGCGGCGCGCGATCAGTTGCGCGTACTGCGTGCCGAGGTCGACGATCAAGATCGCGCGGGGTTGGGCGAGGGGCTGGCCGCTCATCGTGTCCGTCAGTCCTGATGGAAGTAGTTGGGCGATTCCTTGGTGATCGTCACGTCGTGCGGGTGGCTTTCCTTCATGCCCGCGTTGGTGATGCGCTGGAAGCGCGCGCGCTCCCACAATTCCGAAATCGTGCGTGCTCCACAGTAGCCCATGCCGGCGCGCACGCCGCCGCACAGCTGGTAAACGAAGGGTCCAAGCTTGCCCTTGTAAGGCACCATGCCCTCGATGCCCTCGGGCACGAGCTTCTCCGCCTCGGTGACGTCACCCTGGCGGTAGCGCTCCTTGCCGCCGGCTTGCATGGCGCCCAGCGAACCCATGCCGCGCACCGACTTGAAGGAACGGCCCTTGTAGAGGATGGCCTCGCCGGGACTCTCCTCGAGACCCGCGAACAGCGAGCCGAGCATCACGCAGGAGGCTCCCGCCGCGAGCGCCTTGACGATGTCACCCGAGAAGCGAATGCCGCCGTCGGCGATCACCGGAACGCCTGTGCCGGCCAGCGCGCGCGAGCACTCCAGCACGGCGGTGAGCTGCGGCACGCCGATGCCCGCGACGATGCGCGTCGTGCAGATCGATCCTGGGCCGATGCCGACCTTGACGCCGTCCGCGCCCGCGGCCGCCAGCTCCCGCGCGCCCTCCGCCGTGGCGACGTTGCCGGCGACCACGTTGACCGCGAAGCGCTTCTTCAGCTCGCGCACGGTGGCCATCACGTTGCTGGAGTGTCCGTGAGCGGTATCGACCACCAACACGTCCACGCCGGCCTTGACGAGGCCTTCGGCGCGCTCGTAGTCGTGCACCCCGATCGCGGCCGCCACGCGCAGACGCCCGCGCGCGTCGGTGGCGGAGCTGGGGTAGGCGGCAAGCATGTTGACGTCCTTCATCGTGATCAGGCCCTTGAGCTCGTTGCCCGGACCCACGATCAGCAGCTTTTCGACCTTGTGGCGGTAGAGCAGCTCGCGCGCATCCTCGAGCGAGGTTCCCGGCGGCGCCGTGACGAGCTTGTCCTTGGTCATGATCTGTGCGACCGGCGTCTCGTCCTTGGTCTGGAAGCGGCAGTCGCGGCGCGTGAGGATGCCCACCACCGTCTTACCCTCGGTGATCGGCAGTCCGCTGATGTTGTGGCGCGTCATGATGTCGCGCGCCTCGCGGATCGTGGCCGAGGGCGGCAGCGTCACGGGATCGAGGATCACCCCGTTGGCCGAGCGCTTGACCTTGTCCACCTCGCGGATCTGTCCCTCGATCGGGAGGTTGCGATGGATCACGCCGATGCCGCCCTCGCGGGCGAGCGCGACGGCGAGGCGCTCCTCGGTGACCGTGTCCATTGCTGCTGAGGAAAGCGGAATGTTGATCGCGACATCGCGCGAGAAGCGCGTGGAGAGGCGCGCATCCTTGGGCAACACGTCCGAGTGGCGCGGGACGAGGAGGACGTCGTCGAAGGTGAGGCCTTCGGGGAACGGAAGCTCGCTCATGCGGAAGGGAGGGAGGCTGGGCGGTCCGGGGGGGAGGGCTGCAAACCGTGGATGCTAGCGTCCCGACCCGAGAAAGAAAGAGGGCCCCGGAAGGACGCCCGAAGGCACCCTCAGGGGCCCATGAAGGAGGAGATGGCCTCCTTGTCGGTGGTGGGCGCTCCAGTTCTGAGCCTGAAATCCAAAAACAACGGCGGTCGGGGAAACTGGAAAGCCTTTCCGGCGAGCCGCGGGCCTCGCTTTGCCGATGGAACGCCGCACAGGCCTGATGAGCACCTCGACGAGTTCCCCCACCCGCATGGATCCCGGCCCGCGGAGCTCTACCATGTCCGCGCACATGGCAGCACCCTCGACCCCGCCGCGAGCCGTACGCCGCGTCGCGGTGATCGGCGCGGGCTACATCGCCGACTTTCACATCCCGATCCTGCAGGAGCTCGAGCATCTCGAGCTGGTGGCGGTCTGCGATGCCGATCGCTCGCGCGCGCAGGCTTCAGCGCAGCGCTTCGGCATCGCCCATGCGGTCACTACGGCGGCGGAGCTCAAGGCGCTGGGTGTCGAGCTGGCGCACGTGCTCGTGCCCCCCAACCTGCATGAATCGCTCGTCGACGAATTGCTGGAGCTGGGGATCGGCGCCTACGTCGAGAAGCCTTTCGTGCTGTCGAGCGCGGCCGCCCGGCGGCTGGGCACGCGGGCCGGCCAGCTGGGTCTGGCGCTGGGCGTGCACCACAACCACGCGCAGCATCCAGCCTTCCTGCGCTTGCTCGCACGCGTGCGCGCCGGCGAAATCGGACGGATCGAACACGTGCAGGCCAACTGGGCTCTGCCGCTGGCGCAGCTCGATGCGCAGGACTATTCGCACTGGATGTTCCGCGAGCCAGAGAACATCCTCTTCGAACAGGCCGTGCATCCTCTGAGTCAGGTGCAGGCGCTGCTCGGAGCGCTGCGCGAGGGTCAGGCCACGCTGCTGGAGACACGCGAGCTCAACGGCGGTGCGCGCTTTGTCTCGCGCTGGGCGCTCGACGCGCGCGCCGAAAGCGGCAGCGCGCAGGTCTATCTTTCCTTCGGCTCACCTTTTCCGCAGTCTTCGCTGCGTGTGCTCGGCACCGACGGCCTGCTCGAGGCCGATTTCGTGCACGACTGGGTCGCGGGCGAGCGCAAGAGTCCGTGGCTGGAGTTCTGGAACAGCTTCCTCGCCACGCGCGGCCGCTCGCGAGCGCTGTCGAAGGACGCCTGGCGCGTGCTGCGCAATTACCTGGGCTTCACGCTGGGCATCGCCACGCGCAAGGACGCTTTCTGGCTCGGCATGCGCGAGGCCATCCGGAGCTTCCATCTGGCGCTGCGCGACGGAAAGCCCCTGCCCTGCGACGCCTTCGCGGCGGCACAGGTGCTGGAATGGGTGGAATGCGCCGCGCGCTTTGCGCCGCCGGCGGCCGGCGAGCCCGCGCTGCCGAGGCCCGGACCCGCACGAGCGGGCGAGACGCTGGTGCTGGGAGCCACGGGTTTCATCGGCAAGCGCACGATCCACAAGCTGCTCGAGGCCGGCACGCCGGTCACGATCGTCGCGCGCCGCAGCCATTCGCTGCCGACGCTGATCGTTGAGAACATCCAGAACGGCCGCATCCGCTTCTTCCGCGGCAGCCTCGAGGATCCCGCCGCGCTCACGAGCGCGATGCAGGGAGCCGCCTGCGTGATCCAGCTGGCGACCGGGGGCGGGGACACCTGGGAGAAGGTCGAGCGTTCGATGGTGCGCGGCAGCGAGGCCATGGCGCAGGCGGCGGCACAGCTGGGTGTCGGCCGCTTTGTTTACGTCTCCACCATCGCGGCGCTGTACACGGGCCCTGAAGCGGGCCCGGAGATCAAGGACAGCCTCGAGACCGACCCGCGTCCCGACGCGCGCCCCCTCTACTCGCGCGGCAAGATCGCGGCGGAACAGGCGCTGATGAAGCTCGCGCGCGAGCGATCCCTGCCGCTGACGATCGTGCGACCGGGCGTGGTCGTCGGCGCCGGAACTCCGATGCAGCACTCCGGCTACGGGCTTTGGACGCGCGACAATCAGTGCATCGGCTGGGGGGCGGGCGACACGGCCGTGCCGCTGGTGTGGGTCGACGATGTCGCCGACGCGCTGGCGCGCCTGGCGCGCTACCCGGGCCGCGATCTCGACGGACAGGCGCTCAATCTGTGCGCGCGCACCGATCTCACGGCGCGCGAGCTCGTCGCCGAGCTTTCGGCGCACACCGCAAGGCCGCTGGAATTCCACGCGCGCGCGCTCGCCTTGAGCCAGACCATGGAGATCGGCAAGTGGGTCATCAAGAAGCTCGGTCGCCGCAAGGGCGTCGAGTTCCCCTCCTGGCGCGACCTCAAGGCCCGCAGCCTGTGCGTGCCGTTCGCAAGCGATCTGGCGCGCGCGAAGCTCTCCTGGAAGCCGGTGGAAGAGCGCGAGGCGCTGCTCAACGCCGCGATTCGCGTCTACCGCTGAAGCTCGCTAAGGTGAAGGGCACTGCATGTGCCTCGTAGCCTTAGCCCTGATCGCCGCCGCCAGCCACGCGCTGCCGAAGCTGCCCGGCCGGGCATTCTACGCCGACAAGATCCTGACCGCCGAGCGCAGCGGGCCCGGCTGGATCGACCACGGCGTGCTGCTGGTGCAGGGCGAGCGCATCGTCGGCGTCGGCAAGGCCGCCGAGCTCGGCGTGCCCGAGCACTTTGAGCGCATCGATCTGGGCTCGCGCTGGATCATGCCGGGCATGATCGATCTGCACAGCCACATTGGCGGGAGCCTCGGCGACATCAACGACATGGTGCTGCAGCTCAATGCCGGCCTGCGCGTCAATCCCACGGTGGTTCCGGGCAACGAACTGCTGCTGCGGGCGCTGGCCGAGGGCATCACCACGGTGCTCTACATCCCCGGCTCGGGCACCAACATGGGCGGAGCGGGTCTGTTGCTGAAGACCAGCGGGAAGAGCTACGAGACGATGTTGGTGCGCGATCCCGGCTCGCTCAAGATCGCGCAGGGCGACAACCCCACGCGCTGGGGCTACGGCATGGGCCGCTCGCTGATGAACTACCACATCCGCACGGAGCTCGCGCGCGGCAGCGCCTACGCAAAAGGACGTTTGGAGGGCACGCGCGAGCGCGATCCGCGCTTCGATGTGTTTCCCGAGCTGTTCGGCCGGCGCACGCAGGTCTCGACGCACACGCAGATCTACCAGCTCGTGATGCAGACCATCCGTATCATCCGCAACGAGTTCCAGGTCGATGTCTACATCGATCACGGCGAGTTCCTCGGCTACCTCGCGACCGAGCAGGCGATTCAATCGGGCGTCAGCGCGATCTGCGGACCGCGCATCGTCGACAATCCCAACGGGCGTCTGGACACCGACGGCCGCATTCAGGGCGTGGCGGCGGGCTACCAGAGCCGCGGCATGCCGCTCGTCGGCTTCAACACCGATGCGCCCGTGGTGCCAGGTGAGGAGCTTTCCCTGCAGGCCGGCATGAGCGCGCGCTACGGCTTCGAGACCGGCTCGCTGGAAGCCGTGCGCGGCCTCACGATCGTGCCAGCGATCGTCGCGGGCATCGACGCGCGCGTCGGCAGTCTGGAGGTCGGCAAGGAGGCCGACTTCGTGATCCTCGGCGGCGATCCCGCCGATCCGCGCAGCACGGTGCACTCGGTCTGGGTGCAGGGCGAAGAGGTTCACAGCCGCACGCCGCGCTAGGATGAGCGGCATGATCCTGCCCCTGCTGCTGGCGCTGTCACCCCTTCCGGCTCTCACGTCCTCCGTTCCGCAAGCGCAAGGCTGGAAGCAGCCGCCGGAGCCGATCGTGCGCCTGCTCGATGCGCCGCCGACGCCGCAGTACGAGCTCACGCCCGATGGCCGCTTCGTGCTGGTGACCAGTTCGTCCGCGATGCCCGGGATGGACGAACTGGCGCGCCCCTGGATCCCGCTGGCGGGCCTGCGCATCGATCCCGCGCGCCACGCGCCCTTCGAGACCGGCGGCATGGTCGCGCTCTCCATCCGCACGATCGATGATGGAACGCTTCGTCCGGTGGTGCTGCCGGCGGGCGCGAAGATCGCCGGCATGAGCGTCGCACCGGACTCGGCGCACGCTGCGCTGACGCTGGCCTTCGAAAACAAGCTCGAGCTGTGGCTGCTGGAGCTTGAGACGCTCCGGCTGCGGCCGCTCGCCGGTCCACTGCAGGCCAGCTTGGGTTCCGCAGTCCGCTGGTGGAGCGGCTCGACGAGCCTGCTCGTCAAACTGGTGCCCGAGGACTCCGGCGAGCCGCCGCAGGCACCGGCGGTGCCGGCCGGGCCCTCGACTCAGGAGAGCAGCGGCCGCAAGACCGCGCTGCGCACCTACCAGGACCTGCTGCGCGACACGCACGATGAAGCGCTGCTGGAGCACTACGGTACGAGCCAGCTGGCAGCGGTGACGCTCGATGGCAGCGTGCGCCGGATCGGCAAGCCGGGCCTGTACACCGAAGTCGAGCCCTCACCCGACGGCCAATGGCTGCTCGCGACCCGCATCGTGCGCCCCTACAGCTATGTGCTGCCGCTGGGGCTTTTTGCCAACCAAACCGAGCTCCTGCGCGCCGATGGATCCGCTGCGCGCGTGATCTCCACACAGGGACTGGGCGACGACATTCCGCCGCAAGGTGTGCGCAAGGGTCCGCGCGAGCACCAGTGGCAGCAGTCGGCCGATGCGACGCTGTGGTGGCTGGAAGCGCTCGATGGCGGCGATCCGCGCACGAAGTGCGACGAGCGCGATCTGTGGCGCTCCTGGAGCGCTCCCTTCGAGGGCGAAGCCGCCGATCGCCTGCGCATCGAGCACCGCGCGCAGGGCCTGCTGTGGACCTCCAACCCCGAGCGCGTGATCGCGCGCGAGTACGATCGCGACCGACGCTGGATCCGCGCACGCCTGCACAACGCGAACGACGGCAGTGCGCGCGTGCTCGAGGATCGCAGCCAGAACGATCGCTACGGCGATCCGGGCACCCTGGTGCTCGGCACCGATGCGCGCGGCAGCCGCTTGGTTCGCGAGGAGGGAGGCTTCGCCTATCGCCGCGGCGAGGGAGCCTCGCCTGAGGGCGCTCGTCCCTTCCTCGACCGCGTACGCCTTGATGGCGAGGAACGCTCGCGGCTGTGGCAGTGCGACAAGGGCTGGTACGAACAGCTCGTCAGCATCCTTCCGCTTCAGGCCAACGCCGGCTCGCCCCGGCTCGTCACGCTGCGCGAGTCGAGCTTGAGCGTGCCGAACTATCAGCTGCGCGATCTCGAGAAGGGCTCCGTGCGCGCGCTCTCCGACTTCCCGGATCCCGCGCCACAGATGCGCGGAGTGACGAAGGAACTGCTCACCTACCCGCGTGCGGACGGCGTCGAGCTTTCGGGCACGCTCTATCTGCCGGCGGATCGCAAGCCGGGAGAACGCCTGCCGCTGTTCGTGTGGGCCTATCCGCTGGAGTACAACGACGCCGCCACCGCCGGTCAGGTGAGCGGCTCGCCTCACCGATTCATCCGCGTGCGCGGCGCCAGCCACCTGTTCCTCGTGACCCAGGGTTACGCCGTGCTCGACAACGCCACCATGCCTATCGTCGGCGATCCCGAGACGATGAACGACACGTTCCTTGAGCAGATCGTCGCCGCATCGAAGGCCGCCATCGACGCCGTGTCTTCGCGCGGCGTCGCGGATCCCTCCCGCGTGGCGGTCGGCGGGCACAGCTACGGTGCCTTCATGACGGCCAACCTCCTGGCTCACTGCGACCTGTTTCGAGCGGGTATCGCGCGCAGCGGCGCGTACAACCGCACATTGACGCCCTTTGGCTTCCAGAGCGAGCGCCGCACGATCTGGGAGGCGCCCCAGAGCTACCTCAAGCTCTCACCCTTCCTCGCCGCCGACCAGATCAACGAACCGCTGCTCCTGATACACGGCGAGGAGGACGACAACATGGGCACTTTTCCGATCCAATCCGAGCGCTTGTACCAGGCACTGCAGGGCAACGGCGGCAAGGCGCGCCTCGTGCTGCTGCCGCACGAATCGCACGGCTACCGCTCGCGCGAAGCCGTGCTGCACACGCTCGCGGAAATGATCGAGTGGCTCGAGCGGCACGTGAAGCCGGTCGCCGGCGGCGGCTAGCCCTGCTTGGCGTGATGATCGAGGAAATCGACGATCCGCTGCTTGAGTTCGGCCATGCGGGGATCCTCTTCCAGGCTCGCCCGCGAGCGCGGCCGCTCGAAGGGCACGCGGATTTCCTCGGCGATGCGCGCGTTCGGGCCGTCGGTCATCAGCAGAATGCGATCGGAAAGGTACAGCGCCTCCGCGATGTCATGGGTGACGAGCAGGGCCCCGCAGCCGCTCTGCGCCCAGACTCCGATCATCACGTCCTGCAGTTCGGCGCGCGTGACCGAATCGAGCGCGGCAAAGGGTTCGTCGAACAGCAGCAGTCGCGGATCGAGCGCATAGGCGCGCGCCACGGCCACGCGCTGGCGCATGCCGGCCGACAGCTCGCTGACGCGCTGCTCGAGCACCGCCTCGAGTCCAACCAGTCGGGCACAGCGCAGCACGACCGCTTCGATGTCGGCCGACGGCGCGCGGAGCTTCGCCTGCCGCGCCGCGAGCCGGATGCTGGCATGCACTCGGCTCCAGGGCAGCAGGCCACCGCTCTGGAAGACCAGCGCGCGGTCAAGCCCAGGGCCCTCGACAGGCCGACCAGCCATGGTGACGGCTCCTGAGCTGGCCTCGACCAGTCCGACGGCGATCGACATCAGCGTCGATTTGCCGCAGCCGGAGTGCCCGAGCAGGCTGACGAATTCGCCGGCGCGCACGCTCATGTCGATCCCCTCGACCACCACTTGGCGACCGCGGCGTGTTTCGTACTGCTTGTGCACCTGCCGCATGTCGAGCAGCGTTTCACCCGGCACGGGCACACGGCTGCTGACCTCGCGACGCGCATCCTGACCGACGAGTTCCGCGGCGATCTCGCGCGCCAGAAGGCGCAGCCCCCGATCGGTAGCCAGCTGAGGCCGGCGTGGGCGCTGGGCTTCGATCCGCCACCGACGCACGATGCGGCCTTCGCGCAGCACCAGCACCACATCCGCCAGCAAGAGCGCCTCGTCCAGGTCGTTGGTGACCATCACGACGGTCTTGCGGGCCTCGACGCACAGGCGCTCGAATTCATCCTGCAGCGTGGCGCGCGTCAGCGCATCGAGCGCACTGAAGGGTTCGTCGAGCAGCAGTACCTGTGGATCCGTGGAGAGCGCGCGCGCCAGCCCCACGCGCTGGCGCATGCCGCCCGAGAGCTCGGGCGGATACTTGTCCCCGGCCGAGCCCAGATTGACGGTTTCCAGCATCGCCTGCACGCAGGCATCCAGCTCGGCGCGCGCAGCCCGCGGCTTGGCAGCCTGCGCCGCCAGCAGCACATTGGAGCGAGCCGTGAGCCAAGGCAGAAGCGCAGCCTGCTGGAAGACCATGGCGCGTTCGACGCCGGGTCCGCGGACGGGTCGATCGCCGACACGCAGTTCCCCCTGTTCGGCGAGGTGCAGTCCGGCCAAAGTGCCGATCAGGGTACTCTTGCCGGAGCCCGAACGCCCCAGGACCGCGACGAATTCGCCAGCCTCCACATCGAGGTCGAGGCCATCGAGGACACGCTGCCCGCCGTAGGCGAAGACCAGGCCGCGGGCTTTCAGGCTGGCGCTCATCCGACGAAGGCCTTCACGCGCGCTTCCAGCCACATCATCACGCGATCCAGCAGGAATCCAATCGCGCCGATCGCCAGGATGCACATGATGATGTGCTCGAAGACGAGGCTGTTGTATTCCTGCCACAAGAAGCCCCCCAGTCCACCCGAGCCCGTCAGCATCTCGGCCGCCACGATCGTCAGCCACGCGATCCCGAGGCTGACGCGCAGCCCGGTGAACACGTACGGAAGCGTGGCGGGAAACAGCACGCGGAAGAAGGTCGTCCAGCGCGACAGCCGCAGCACGCGCGCCACCTGCATGTACTCGGGCGGGACTGCGCGCACACCGCTGGCGATGTTGAGCACGGTCGGCCACATCGAGCACAGTGCGATCGTGAACAGTGCCGCCGGGCGGGAACGCTCCAGCAGCACCAGCCCCAGCGGCAGCCAAGCCAGCGGCGAAACCGGACGCAAGACCTGCACGATCGGATCGCTCAGCTGTCGAAAGCGCGTCGACATCCCGATGGCAAAGCCCAGCGGGACGCCTACCACGATCGCGAGCAGGTAGCCCTGCAGGAGCAGCCGGAGCGAGTTCCACGCCAGCAGCAGGATGCCCTGATCCATCTCCCCGCGTTTGGTCAGCGGCTCCAGTATGTAGAGCTTGCTCTTCGCCCAGGTCTGCCGCGGACCCGGCAGGTCCGTCTGGAAGCTGCGGCAGAAAAGCTCCCACAGGAGCAACGCCAGCAGCAGCCCCAGAACGGGGTAGACAACCGACCAGATCCGTGACGAGAGCTTCATGAAGGCTTGCGATTCAGCCCTTCAGCGAGTGGATCGCGAAGGACTTGGCATATTCCTCGGCCTTGGCGGCTTCGAAAACAGTGCCGTCCCACAGGCGGATCGGCGCGCCGGAGGGCATTTCGGGCTTGACGCCCGCTTCCTTCATCGCCTCGGCGTAGATATCGGAGCGCGAAACGCTCTTGGACACGCCAGCGTAGTCCGGCGCCCCCTCGATCATGCCCCAGCGCCGGAAGTTCGCGAGGAACCAGCTGGCCTGCTGCTCGTCAGGCCAGGTGTTGCGGCTGAAGCTGATCGCCATTTCCGGTCGCTTCTCCGTGCGGCCAGTGCCCCAGTCGAACTCGCCGCGCAGGGTGGGCAGGATGTACTTCTCCGGCGTGTTGATGTAGCTCGGCGTCGCGAGGATGCGCGCCAGCTCCTCGTGGTTCTTCGGATCGTCGCACCAGACAGCGGCCTCGTGCAGGCCACGCAGCAGCGCGCGCACCGTGCGCGGGTTCGCATCGGCGAAGGCTTGCGTGAATCCGAAGCTCTTGACCGGATGGTGCGGCCACATCTCGTGACCGTACATCGCGATCACCGTGATCTGGTCGCCCACACCGCGCGCGCCCCACGGTTCGACCATGCAGCAGGCCTGCATCGTTCCGACCTTCATGTTCTGGATCATCTGCGCGGGAGGCAGCGTGATCAACTTCAGATCGCGGTCCGCATGGATGCCGCCGTTGGCGAGGAAGTGGCGGTACATCATCCCGTGCCAGCCAAAGGGCAGCGGTAGCGCGATCGTGAAGGCCTCGCCCTTCTGCTTGAGCTCGTCGGCGACGGTTTTCCAGGACTTGGGATCAAAACTGATCCGGCTGCCGAGGCTGCGCTCGACCATGAAGACCGAGCCGTTGCGGCTCAGCGTGAAGGGCGCGACCAGCGCGGTCTTGGGCGAACCCGAGACCCCGACGGCGGCACCGACCGGCTGTGCATACTTGAGGTGGCTGCCGATGTTCTCGCCCGAAACGAGCTTGTCGCGCGCCGCCGCCCAGCCGTTCTCCTTGGAGAGCGTGGTGGTGATCCCGTGCTTGGCAAAGATGCGCTTTTCGTGTCCGATCACGATCGCGGCGCAGCTTTCCACGGCCACGAAGCCGAGGCGGACTTCCTTCTGCTCGGGCGCCGAGCTGCCTTGTCGCGAAAAGGCCAGGCGCGGCAGGGCCGCTGCGGCCCCCAGAGCGGCCGCACCTTGAAGAAATTGACGACGGGAAGCGTTGGGCTTGGGATGGAGCTTCATGCGGGTCATGTCCTTGCATGGAATTTCGAGAACTTCGACACGTTTCCATTGGAATCTGCACGGTGTATGGCCCCAAGCGCAATCACCCATCGAATCTATGAGTCCAGACTGGGCTCAGTGGCGCTGGGGGGCCGCTTGAGGCGTCGGCCGCCGAGGAGTACAAGATTGGCTTGCGCCACGTCCTGCATGTTTTTTCCACCTTTGTCCCGGCGGGCCCGGAGGTGCGCACCACCCAGCTGATCCGCGCGCTGGGACAGGAGTACCGCCACTCGATCGTGGCCATGGATGGGCGCACTCAGGCTAGCGAGCGGCTGGACGCCTCCTGCCGCTTCGAGATCCTCAGCGCACCGCCCAAGGCGGGCTCCTTCGCCACCGTGCGGCGCATGCGCGCGCTCTTGCGCGAGCGACGGCCGGATCTGGTCTGCACCTACAACTTCGGCGCCTTCGACACGGTGATGGCGGCGCGCACGCTAGGGCTGCGCGCCGTGCTGCACCATGAGGACGGCTTCAACGCCGACGAAGCGCACTCGTTCAAGGCGCGGCGCGTGTGGGCCCGGCGCCTGTTCCTGCCCGGCGTGGCGCGCGTGATCGTGCCTTCGAGGAAGCTCGAGGGCATCGCGCGCGAGCGCTGGCGGCTGCGAGCGGAGAAACTGCGCTGGATTCCCAACGGCGTGGACCTCGCGCGTTTTGCGCCGCGCGATGGCAACCCGGCGCTGCGCGATGCGCTAGGGATCCCCCGCGAAGCACCCCTGATCGGCTATGTCGGCCACCTGCGGCCGGAGAAGAACCCCGCGCGCCTGCTGCGCGCGGCGGCGCGCGTCGAGCGCGAGCTCGGCATGCATCTGTTGGTGCTCGGCGACGGCCCCGAGCGCACCGAGCTCGAACGCATCGCTGCGGGCACGCCCTCGCTGTTCGAGCGCGTGCACTTCGCGGGCCACCAGCCCGACCCGCTGCCCTACTACCGCGCCATGGATGTCTTCGCGCTGTCCTCCGACACCGAACAGATGCCCGTGGCGCTGCTCGAGGCGATGGCCTGCGGCCTGCCGGTCGCCGCCACCGACGTCGGCGATGTGCGCGCGATGCTGCCCGAGGAGGGGCGCGAATACGTGGTCGAGCTGGAAGCGCAGGAAACGGCCTGGCCGCTGGCCGAGAAGCTGACCGAGCTCCTGCGCGATGAGAAGCTGCGCGCCTCGCTCGGGGCGGCGAACCGCTCCCAAGTCGAGGCGCACTATTCCTTCACGGCGATGCTGGCGGCCTACCGCTCGGAGTACGAGCGGGCGACCGCGCTGAAGTGCTCAAAGTGATGGCCAGAGCGGTGATGTCCAAAGCCGCGGGTCAGCCCGCGGCCCTCGGCTCGGCGTAGTCCAGATCGTAGGCGGGCATCGGGCCGCCCGCGCCCTGCAGGTAGTGCTCGAACCACTGCAGCATGCGCAGGTTGTAATCGAGACGCGAAGCCGCGCGGCGGTTGCCATGCCCCTCGCCGGGATACAGCACCAGACGCACCGGCGCCTGGTTGCGCACCTTGAGGTGGCGGTAGAGCTCGCGCGATTGGCCCACGTTGACCCGCGGATCGTCCTTGCCGTGCAGGATCAGGAGCGGAGTCCGGCACTTCTCGGCGTAGTAGATCGGGCTGCGCTCGAGGAAGAACTGCCAGTTCTCCCACGGACGCTTGAGCGCGTGCACGTAGTACTCCTCGTCGGGGATGTCGGTGGTTCCGACCTTGGAGATCTTGTCGCTGATGCCGACGAACATGACACCCGCCGCGAAGCGCTCGGAGTAGCGCGTCGAGCACCAGGCGGTGGCGTAGCCGCCGTACGAGCCGCCGGTGATGCCGACCTTCGACTTGTCGACCAGACCGATCGCGATGAGGTGATCGACGGCGTCGACGAGGTCATCGAACTCCTTGCCCGCCGCATCGCCCTGACCCAGCTTCGAGAACGCCACGCCGCGGCCCGTCGAGCCGCGGTAGTTGGGATAGAACACGGCGAAGCCGCGCGCAGCCGCCATCTGACCGGGGCGCGAGTAGTTGGTCAGCCAGCCATTGGACTCGTGGGCCTCGGGGCCGCCGTGCACCGAGAGAATCAGGGGATAGCGCACGCCCTCCACCTCGTTGAGCGGGCGGATCAGAATGCCCTGCAGGTCCTGTCCGTCGCGCGCCTTGTGCACCACGACCTCCTGCTTGGCAAGCGCGTACGAGGCGAGCCAGGGATTGGAGTCCGTCAGGCGTGAGAGCTGTCCCTTCGAGTAGGCGTACACTTCCGGCGGGTGGCTGGGCGCATGCACGATCAGTGCGGCCTGCGTCCCGTCGCCAGAGAGAGCGAGCGACTGGATGATCTGGCCGGGGCTGCCGGCCACGCGCTTGGGCGCCGCCTGGGGCTGAGTAGCGTCGAAGCGCGCCAGCTCGGTCTCGACGCCGCGCGCGAGCACGGCGAGGATCGTCGTGGCGCCGTCCCACTCGAAGGCCGTGCAATCCCCGATCATCCCCGGAGCGAGTTCCGTGAAGGGGCCGCCTCCGGCGGGCGCCACACACAGGCGGCCGGCGCTGGGATCGTGCTTGTCGACGGCGCTGATCATGCCGATCCAGCGGCCGTCGGGGCTCCATTCGATCTCGCTGAGCTTGCCCTCGCGCTCGATGCGGGCGAGCGACTGGCCCGCGGGATCGAGGATTTCGATGCGCTGGCGCACATATTCGTCGTCGACCAGCGCCGTGGGCGCAATGCGCACCGCCAGCCGATCGCTTTGTGGGCTCCACTGCACCTGGTGCAGCGAGCCTTCGAGTTCCAGTTGCCGGACGCTGCCGTCAACGAAGAGTTCGGCCGTCCACAGCGCCACCGGACGCACATCCTCCTCGTAGATTTCCTGTGAGAAGCCGCGCTCGCGCTCCTTGCGGCGGGCCTCGTCCTCGGGCCGCTCGGCGAGCAGCGCCACGCGTTTGCCATCGGGCGCCAGATGGAAGGAGCGAATGCCGGTCTTGAGCGCGACCGCACGGCGCGCCTCGCCGCCGTCGATCGGCAGGATGTACAGAGCGGACTGCTTGTCATCGCCGCGCTTGGCGACGAAGGCGAGGCCCTTGCCATCGGGCGTCCAGGTCACCTGAGCGAACTCGCCCTTGCCGCCGATGAACGTGCGCGCATCGCCGCCGCCGCTGGGCTTTAGCAGCAGTTCGCTCCACGGTCCGCCGTCATCGTCGACGCCCGGCTTGCGCGGCAACAGCGTCGTGTAGGCGATGGTGGAACCATCGGGCGAGATCGCCGCCGCGCTGACCGAACGCAGTTCGGCCACGCGGTGCGGGGTCAGGGTCGGGGCGCTCGACTGCGGCGATGCGAGCGTCGCGCAGGAGGCCGTGAGGGGAGCCAGCAGGAACAAGGGGCTGAGGAACTGCATGCGGGGGTCCTTTCGGGGGGCCTTTCAGGGCGGGTACAGCGTACTTTCCTCAAGCCGTGGTGCGAGAGGGCTTTCTCTTGTCTAGACTGTGCGGTTCCAGACCTCCGCCTGGTTCTTTCCGATGCAAGAGACCCTCGTCCCCACCCAAACCGCCCTGATCCACCGGATCCTCGGCCGCGCCTTCGCGCAAATCCAGGCGATGATCCACATCGCCAACCACCGTCCCGACAAGCGTCGCGGCGATCCCAAAGTGGGCGGCCACCCGGCCTCGTGCGCGTCCTCGCTGCACCTGCTTGGCGTGCTGCACCTGATCTCCCGCCAGCCGCAGGACTTCGTGTGCTGCAAGCCGCACGCATCCCCCGTCGACCACACGCTGAGCCACCTGATGCAGCTGTTCCGTGATCCCGCCTCCGGGGCGTGGTTCGACGAGGCCGCCTCGGAAGCGGTGATGCACAACCTGCGCAAGTTCCCGACGCCTTTGACGGAGCCGGTCTTCCAGAGCTACCACGCCAAGAGCGATCCCGACTCGTTCCACTTCCTGCCCTCGGGCTCGGTCGGCATCCCGCCGGTGGTGGCGGTCTACCTGGCGCTCGCCTACCGCTACGCGAAGGACCACGGCTGGAATGTGCCGGCCGACACCCACTTCTGGTGCATGATGGGCGACAGCGAGTTCCGCGAAGGCTCGCTGCTCGAGTGCCTCCCCGATGTCGCCGAACGCGCGCTGACCAACGTCACCTGGATCATCGACTACAACCGCCAGAACCTCGACGGCACGCGCATCCCCAATGAGCGCGGCTTGCACGGCGCAGACTGCGACCGCATCGAGAAGACAGCCGTCGCCAATGGCTGGAAGGTGCTGCAACTGCGCCACGGAACCTTCCGCGAGCAGCTGTTCAGCAAGCCCGGCGGCGAGGCGCTCCGGCAGCTGTTCGAAGGCGGCCTGTCGGACTACGAATACCAGATGCTGCTGCTGAAGAGCGACGCCAAGGAGCTGCGCCGCTTCGCGCTCGCGCGCAGTCCCGAGTGCGCGAAGATCCTGAAGGGCCTGTCCGATGCGGACCTGCTGCGCGCTTTCGGCGATCTCGGCGGTCATTCCGTCGAGAAGCTCGAAGCGGCCTACGCGCAGGCCCGCCAGGACGCCGAGTGGCCGTATCTGATCATCGCCCACACGGTCAAGGGCTGGGGGCTGGAGTGCGCCGCGCACCCCGCCAACCACTCGACCCTGCCGGACGAAAAAGAAGTCGTGGCACTGCTCGAGAAGCAGGGCCTTTCCATGGCGCGTCCCTTCCAGCGTTTCGACCAGAAGAGCGCGGAGGGCCGCTTCCTCGCCGCGAAGCGCGAGCAGTTCCAAAAGGGCATCGAGGCGCTGGACAAGCTGCGCGATGCCAACCGGAGCGAGGTGCGCCGCCGCATCGAGAGCGACGGCGGCATACCCGAGAGCCTCGGCATCGATCTGTCGCTCTATCCGGTGACCCACACGCAGTGGATGTGGGGCCAGCTCGCCGCCAAGCTCGTGCGGATCGGCACCGATGACGAAGGCGGTCCCAAGACCGCCACTTCGACCGGCAAGCAGCTCGCGGTCGACGAAGTGCGCTGGAAGAGCGCTGCCGACCTGATGCTGACGCTCTCGCCCGATGTGGGCACCAGCACCAACATCTCGCCCGTGCTCGACCAGAAGATCTACGGACCCGACTACCAGCGCGCGCTCGAACAGGAGCTCAAGCTCGATCCCAAGCACCCGCTGCTGATCGCCGCGGACGACCCTTGGACGCGTCACATCCGCTTCGAGATCGCGGAGGCCAACTGCATGAGCGCAGCGGGTTCCTTCGGCAAGATGGGCGCCTATCTCGGCGTGCCCTTCTTCCCGATGATGACGGTCTACGACTTCTTCATCAAACGCGCGCTCGATCAATTGTACTACAATCTTTACTGGGGTTCGGAGTTCGTGCTCGTCGGCACGCCCTCGGGGACCACGCTGGCGCCTGAGGGCGCCCAGCACTCGTGGAAGTCCGACATCCAGATCCCCAACCTGATCACCTGGGAGCCGCTCTTCGCGATCGAGATGGACTGGATCCTCTCCGACGCAGTGCGCCGTCAGGTGAGCGACGAGAACGAGGGCCGCCGCGGCGTGCTGGTGCGCGGCGTCACGCGCGGCATCCGCCAGTCGCTGCTGCTGGAGCACGTGCGCCGCCAGGCCGCTTCCAAGCAGTCCCAAAGCGGACCGCTGAAGCCCGCGGGAGCGGGCCCGGAGTGGGGCGAGGGAACCGACGAGTCGACGCTGGCGCCGCTGTCCGACGCCGAGCTTTACGAGCGCGTGCGCCAGGACTGCCTCAAGGGTGCCTACTATCTCGTCGACTGGCGCGGATACGCGGGCTACGAGCCGGGCGACAACGTCGTCCAGCTCTTCGCGATGGGTTCGGTCGCCACCGAGGCGCTGGAAGCCAGCGAGAAGCTGCTCCAAAAGGGCATCTTTGCCAACGTCATCGTGATCTCCTCGCCCGAGCTGCTGCTCGGCATTCTCGGTGACTCCGACGGCTACGCTCATCTCCGGCAGGGTCTTGGCACCAGCGGCGATCTCATCGCGGTCGAGGGTGCGGCGGCCAGCGAAGCGGGACTCGTCTCGCTCTCCGCGCGCCGCGTGCCGATCGTCGCGGTGTGCGACGGCGAAGCCGGTCTGGTCGACAACATCGGCTCCATCGTGGGCGTCAAGCAGATCACGCTGGCCGTGCGCAAGTTCTCCAAGTGCGGCCGCCCCGACGAAGTCTTCCGCTACCAGTACCTCGATTCGGATGCGCTGGTCGAGGCCTGCGGCAAGGCCCTGAGCGAGACCGCGCTGGAGAACTTCCGGGTCTCCCCGGAACTGCTCGAACGCCTCGCCGGCCGCAGCCAGAGGGCGCGCGACTGGCGCGAGTTGTGGCCGCAGGACGGCAACGCCCACTGAGCGCACCCGCGGCGCGACCATCCCATGGGCTCGATCCCGGAAAATCCCGAGCCGTTCCCCCCCTACGAGGTGATCGGCTCGGAGCGGATCTACGCTTCCAAGTGGTGCGGCCTGCGGCGCGACCTGCTCCGTCTCGATGACGGCTCCGCGCAGGAATACCACATCATCGAGATTCCCGACGCGGTGGCGGTCGTGCCGGTCACCGACGATGGGCGCGTCGTGCTGATCGGGCAGTACCGCTACCCGCACGGCAAGACGCACTGGGAGATTCCGGCTGGACGGCTCGTCGACGGCGAGGACCCGCGCGAAGGGGCGCTGCGCGAGGTGCGCGAGGAGACCGGCCACGTGCCGCGGAGCCTCGAGCCACTGCCGGGCTTCTACGCCGCCAACGGCATCACCGCGCATTGGGCGCATCTGTACTTGGCGCACGGCTGCCAGTCGATCGGCGCGCCACAGCCCGAGCCCTGCGAGCGCATCGTGGTGCGCGTCTTCACCCGCGAGGAAGTCGAAGCGCTGCTCGACGCCGGCCGCATCGAGGATGCGTTCACGGCGCTCGCGCTGTGCTATTGGCTGCGCCGCCAGCGCTAGAGCGCCCCCCGCTCACTCCCCGCCCAGCAGGAACGCGTCCAGATCCCCCTCGAGCACGCGGGCAAGCCGCGGCGTGCTGCGCCCGCTGCGCCGATCGCGCACTCCCGGGCTGGCACCGAAGCGGTAGCGCCGGATGATTTCATTGCCACTGGATTCCCGGACGCGGGCCCGCCGCGCCATCAGCAGCGGCAGCAACCGCTCCAGCGCGTCCTCCAGCGTCCCGTGCGTGCGCGCCTCGACCTGCAGGGGTTCGCTCTTGTGCTGGAGCAGGACCTGCAGATGCGGCCGATCGATCAGCCGGCCGCGCGCGTCGCGGTCGACGCGGCTCTCGATGCGCAGATCCGCCCGCCCCGGGATCGACGCATCGACGGCCGCGGGAAACACCTCCACGCGCGCCAACTCGCGCTCGTCGCGCCGGCGATCGGGCTGCTCCAGGAAAAACTGGTGGATGCCGCTCTCCGCCGCCAGGAGGCCGTAGGCTCCGGGCCCGCCGATGCGCAGCGCGGCGCTCTCCTGCGCCTGACCGCAGCGATCATCCAGCCACTCGATCTGGAAGCGATGACGCTCCGCCCACCCGGAATACATGCGCGCGAGCTTCTCGACGATGCCCAGCGCGGACTCGTGCGGACGCAGCAAGCGCACCACGACGAAGGCGTCGCCGAGTTCCCGCTCCTCGCACTGCAGCACGAAATCCAGCGTTCGAGCCTGGAACTCGAGGCTGCTGAGGCGCTCCAGCGAACCGGAGCGCTCGCGTCCGGTGGAGCGCGCGGCCCATTCGGCGTACGCGAGCGCGGCGGAGGCCAAGCCCTGATGATGGGAAAGGATCGCGTCGACACGCTCGAGTTCGTCCGTCACGCGCACCGAGCGCTGGCGGTCGGTCCAGAACTGCGGATCCCCCATCGCCTCCATCAGCGCGCTGCGCCGAACCTGCTTTTGAGCGATCCGCGGGTCGAGCGCTTCCAGCGCCTGCACCAGGGCTCCGGCGCGCACGCGCAGGGCCAGCGCCTGGCGCTCCTCCTGCGCCACCACCACCTCAGGCTGCGCTTCGTCGCTGATCAGCTCCAGTTCGCAGCGTCCGTGCACGGCGCGCAGCGACACGTGTGCTCCCGGAGGCAGCGTGCCTTGGCACAGAAGCCGGGCGAGCGGGAGCAGCACCATGCGCTCGATCGTGCGCTTGAGCGGTCGTGCGCCGAAGGCCGGGCTGTAGCCTTCCTCCAGCATAAGCCCCAGCACCTCGGGATCGATGTCGACGCTTAAGCCCCGGCGCACGATGCCGCCGCGCTCGAGCACCTGCGTCAGCTCGCGGCGCGCGATGCGCTCGGCGGTTTCGCGCGACAGCGGAGCGAAATGGATGATGCGATCGATGCGGTTGAGCAGTTCCGGGCGGAAGAATCCGCGCAGCTCGCGCTGAACGCTCGTGGCATCGGGTGCCAACGGCGCCGAGCGGCCGAAACCGAGGCTCGATTCCACGGAGATCGCCGATCCCAGATTGGAGGTCATGATCAGGATCGTGCCGCGCAAGCTGGTGGTATGACCCTGCGCATCGCTCAGGCGGCCGGCATCGAAGATCTGCAGGCAAGCATCGAACACGCTCGCATGGGCCTTTTCGAACTCATCAAGCAGCACCACGGAGAAGGGTTGCTCGCGCACAAAGCTGGTCAGCGTTCCCGGCCGCGCGGCACTGCCGGCGAGGCGGTAGAGCGCATCCGGTGTGGAGTATTCGCTCATGTCGAGCCGGATCATGCGGCCCGGATCTCCGAAGATCAGTTCGGCCAGCGCGCGGGACAGCTCCGTCTTGCCGACGCCTGTGGGACCCACGAACAGCAGCACGCCCAGCGGCCGCAGCGGATCGCACAGGCCGCCCTTGATCATCGTCACCAGATCGAGCACCGAGTGCACCGCCTCGGACTGTCCCATCACGCGCGCCTCGAGGAAGCTCTTGACGGAGCCCAGATCCAGAGGGACATCGTCGTCGAGGAAATCGACGGGCAGGCCGGTGGTGCGCGAAAGCGCCCCGAGAATGTCGCGCGGCGTGTAGCGCTCGGACTTTTGGGACAGGATCCGCTTGAGCAGTCCCACGGAACGCCCCGGCTGCTGGACCTGCGCCAGATGAAGGTCCGCCGCCTCCACGACGCGTCCGAGAAACTCCTCGCTCAGTTCCTGACCGTGCTCCCGGGCGACCTGCCGGAGCACGGCCTGCGTGCGCGCGCGATCCGCCGCGGGCACCTGCACCTGCAACAGCACATTCGCCAGCGAATCCAGCGCGCGTGCTCCGTTGCGCAGTTGCTCCGCGGAGCACTCCGCGAGCACGCGGATCTTGCCCGCGCCAACCAGCGGAGCCAACGAGCCCGCCACGCTTTCCCGAGAGTCGGTGGCCCGGCCCGTGTCGGAGAGCAGGTGGGCTTCGGGGATGTAGATCAGGGCTTTGGGATGCGACTCGGCCCATTCCGTGAGACGCTTGAGGCGCGTCTGCCACTCTCCGAGATACTTGGTGTTCACCACGAAGTCCGAGGGCGTCACCTGCAGCACCACCCAGCCCTGAGCGATCAGTCGGCGGGCGAGTTCGTGCACGATTGCCGTCTTGCCCGTTCCGGGCTCGCCGACGAGCAGCGCGGAGCGCGAGCCCTTGGCGTTCAGGCGCTCTTCGAGCGTGGCGAGCAGCGCCTCGCTTTCATAGGCGCAGAGCAATCGCCCGGCTTGGAGTTCCGCCGCCAGATCGGTGCCGATGTCCGGCGGCGGCGCGGACTCCTCCACTTCATCGACCTCGTGCTCTTCGACCTCGTCGGCGGCCGCGGGCGCGGGAGCGCGAGCCGGCTGGGGAGCCGCCAAGCTCTGCGCGGAGATGGCTTCGAGGCCGGCGCCGACCCACTGCGCGAGCCGGGGCAGGCGCTGGATCAGAGCGGAATCCTTCATCGCGGAGTGCAGCGTCGCCAGATCCTCGCCGTCGGAGCCGGTCACGGCTTCCTTCCAGTCCGGATGCCGGGCGAGCAGCCGCTCGAGGGCCTGCAGCAGAGCCAATCGGACCTCGGGCGCGTTCTGACGCCTCAGTTCGCGCAGCAACGACCACCACACGGTGTCGATCGAGGCTCCCGCCAGAGTCGCGGCCACCGTGCGGCGCACCAGCGGCGCAGGATCGTGGCGCAGCAGCGTGATCAGCAGATCGTCGAGCGCGCGCTGCGATTCGCAGGCACGGACCGCCGCGTGGCGCACGCCCGGCTCGACATCCTGCAGCAGCCCTCTCAGCAGATCGCGCGCCAGCGGATGGTCGACACCTTCCAGTCGCGCGCACAGGCGGCGGCGCACCAGCCAGTCGACATCGAGCGCACTCTCGCGCAGCAGCGCGGCCTTCAAGCCGTCGGCGGGCGCGCTGCACTCGAAGACGGCCGTGAGCGCGGCCTCCATCGCCGCGGCGCGCACGCCGGGATGCGGATGCGCGGCGCAACTCGACAGATCGGCCTCTCGTCCCGGCTCCGAACTCAGCAGGCCGGCCAGCTCGCGAAAGGGACGCGTGCGCTCCAGAAAAGCCAGATCGAGATCGCTTCCGATCAGATCCTGAATCAAGCGTGCGATGCGGATATCCATGCGGCGGGCTCGGCGGGGGCCGCGGCCCTCGGACCGCTGAGGGCGCGGCGGGGGCCGCCGAGCGATCTGAAGACTATCCGAACTGGATGCCCTGCGCGAGCGGTAGCTCGCGCGAGTAATTGATCGTATTCGTCTGACGGCGCATGTACGCCTTCCAGCTGTCGCTGCCCGATTCGCGGCCGCCCCCGGTCTCCTTTTCGCCGCCAAAGGCTCCGCCGATCTCCGCGCCGGAGGTCCCGATGTTGACGTTGGCGATGCCGCAGTCGGAACCAGCGGCCGAAAGGAACTTCTCGGCGTAACGCAGATTGAGCGTGAAAATCGACGAAGAGAGCCCCTGCGGCACGGCGTTGTGCTTCAGGATCGCATCGTCGAGATCCTTGACCCGGATCACGTACAGGATCGGCGCAAACGTCTCGTTCTGCACGCAATCCCAGTGATTCTCGGCGCGCACGATGGCCGGGGAAACGAAGTTCCCGCCCTTGTTCTTTCCACTGAGCTTGACGCGCTGGCCGCCGCACAGGAGCTTGCCGCCGCTCGCCTTGGCCGAAGCCAGCGCACGCTCCATGTTCTGCACGGCGAGCTCGTCGATCAGCGGGCCGCACAGCGTGCCCTTGGCGAGCGGATCGCCGATGCGAATGCCGGCGTACGCCTTGACGAGGCGTTTTTCCACTTCGTCGGCGATGCTCTCGTGCACCAGCAGGCGGCGCGTGGTCGTGCAGCGCTGGCCCGCGGTGCCGACGGCGCCGAATAGGATCGCCGGCAGCGCCAGCGCGAGGTCCGCATCCTCCATCATCACGATGGCGTTGTTGCCGCCACATTCGAGGATCGCCTTGGCGTAGCGCGAGGCCAGCCGGGCGCCGACATGTCGGCCGACTTCGGAGGAACCGGTGAATGAGACCAGCGGCAAGCGCGGGTCGTTGACGAGCCGCTCACCGACCTCCTCGTTGCCGCCGATCACGAGGCTCAGCAGCGCGCCGAGGCCCTCGCGTTCGAGCACGGGGGCGCAGACCTTGGTCATCGCGATCGCGGTCAGCGGCGCCTTGGGGCTGGGCTTCCACAGGCAGGCATCCCCGCAGGTCAGCGCCAGCATCGAATTCCAGGCCCAGACCGCGGCCGGGAAGTTGAACGCCGAGATGATTCCCACGACGCCCAGCGGATGCCACTGCTCGCGCATGGCGTGGCCAGGCCGCTCGGAATGCATCGAGAGGCCATAGAGCATGCGCGACTGGCCAACGCAGAAATCGGCGATGTCGATCGCCTCCTGCACCTCGCCGAGGCCTTCCTGCAGGATCTTGCCGACCTCCAGCGTCACCAGGCGGCCGAGCGCCTCCTTCTTCTCGCGGATCGCGTTGCCCATCTGGCGCACCAGCTCGCCCCGCTTGGGGGCCGGCAACTCGCGCCAGCGCAGGAACGCCGCCTGAGCGGCCTTCACGGTCGCTTCGTAATCGGCCGCGCTGGCTTGCACCACGCTGCCGAGCACCGCTCCCGTCGCGGGATTGCGGCTTTCGAGCAGCGGGCCCCTGGTCTTGAGCCACTTGCCTGCGTAGGCGCCGGAATGAAGGGGAGGAAGTCCGAATTCGCGGGTGAGGTCCATGGAAGCCTTGCGTGGGTTGACGGGTGGACTATCCTACTCGGCCCACATGGCCGACAAGATCATCTACCAGCTTCTGGACCTGAAAAAGTACTTCGGACAGCGCGAAGTGCTGAAGGGCATCACGCTCTCGTTCCTCGAGGGCGCCAAGATCGGCATCATCGGCGCCAACGGCGCCGGGAAGTCGACCCTGCTGCGGATCCTGGCCGGCGAGGACAAGAATTTCGACGGCACGGCCAAGCCGGTCGGCAACCTGACCATCGGCTACCTGTCGCAGGAGCCGCCGCTCAACGAGGCGCTCAATGTCGGCGACAACCTCAAGGAAGCGGTCGCGCCCCTGATCGCGATCGAGAAGCGCTACAACGAACTCGCCGAGTCGGGCGACATGGGCGAGGAATTCGAGCGCCTCGGCGAGGAGATGACGCACAAGGAAATCTGGGAGCTCGACAGCCGCCTCGAGCAGGCCGCCGACGCGCTGGGACTGCCGCCCTTCGACGCCGATGTCACCAAGCTCTCCGGGGGCGAGCGCCGGCGCGTCGCGCTGTGCAAGCTACTGATGCAGCACCCCGACATGCTGCTCTTGGACGAGCCCACCAACCACCTCGACGCCGACTCCGTCGAATGGCTCGAGCACCACCTCAAGGAGTACCAGGGCACCGTGATCCTGATCACGCACGACCGCTACTTCCTCGACAACGTCGCGGGCTGGATGTTGGAGATCGAGCGCGGGCTGGCGCGACCCTACAAAGGCAACTATTCCGAGTACCTCTCGCAGAAGGCGCGCGAGCTGGAGACCAAGCGCGGCCAGAACGAAACGCGAGAGAAGATCATCGCGCGCGAACGCGAGTGGCTGGGCCAGTCGCCCTCGGCCCGACGCAAGCGCGCCAAGTGGCGCGAGGAGCGCTACAAGCAGTTGCTCGAGCAAAAGGCCGAGGACGCGCTCGATCCGGTCGACCTGCGCATTCCGCCGGGGCCGCGACTGGGCGACAAGGTGATCGACCTCAAGCACGTCACCAAGGGTTTCGGCAACCGCACGCTGATCAAGGACCTGAGCTTCTCCGTGCCCCCCGGAGGCATCCTCGGCATCATCGGGGCCAACGGACACGGAAAGACCACGCTGCTGCGGATGATCACCGGCCGCGAGAAACCCGACTCGGGCACGGTCGAGATCGGAGCGACCGTCAAGATGGTTTGGCTCGACCAGTCACGCACGGTGCTCGACGACTCGAAGTCGGTGTACGACAACATCACCGAAGGCAACCCGCAGATCCCCTTCGGCAACAAGATTCTGGACGGACGCGCCTACGTGGCGCGCTTCAACTTCAAGGGCGAGGACCAGCAAAAGCTGCTGGGTGAGTGCTCGGGCGGCATGCGCAACCGCGTGCTGCTGGCGAAAATGCTGCGCGAGCCCGCCAACGTGATCCTGCTCGACGAACCGACCAACGATCTCGACCTCGAGACGCTGCGCGTGCTCGAAGAGGCGATTCAGGAGTACACCGGCTCGGCGATCGTCGTGACGCACGATCGCTACTTCCTGAACCGCGTCGCGACGCACATCCTGTCCTTCGAGGGCGAGGTCGAGGAGGGCAAGGGGCCCGAGATCCACTTCTTCCCGGGCGACTACGAGGCCTACCACGAGTGGCGCGAGAAGGATCGCTCCGCGCGCGGAATCGGGCCCAAGTCACGGGCCGGCAAGTACCGCCAGCTGCTGCGCACCTAGGCCCCGAGCCATGCGCACGTGCCTTTGCGCCGAAGAGCTCTCCCGCGACCCCGATCTCGAGGCTGCGCGGGCGCTCCTGCGCGCCTATCGGCCGCATTCGCAGGAACAGGCCCGCACGCAGGCGCGCATGCTCGCCTTCATCGACGAGCACCCGCTCGATGCGCACCTGCGCACGCAGCTCACGGGACATCTCACGGCTTCGGCGCTGGTGCTCGACGCCTCGGGCACGCGCGCGCTGCTGACCCATCACCGGAAGCTCAACCGCTGGCTGCAGCTCGGCGGGCACTGCGACGGCGATGCCAATCTGGCGCTCGCGGCGCTGCGCGAGGCGCAGGAAGAGAGCGGCATCGCGGACCTCAGGATCGAACCGCTGCCGATCGATCTGGACATCCACAGCATCCCGGCGCGCCGGGATGAGCCCGAGCACCTGCACCTCGACACGCGCTTTCTTGTGCACGCGCCCGCCGGCGCGGTCGAGTCGCTGAGCGAGGAGTCCCATGCGCTCGCCTGGGTGTCTGTCGACGATCTCGAGAAACTCTCGACCGACGAGAGCGTGCGCCGGCTGTTCCGGCTGGCCTTCCGCTAGCGCTGCTTCTGGTGGAGTTTTCGGTGCTCGGCATCGTCGATCGGGCGCGTGTCGCGGCCGCGCGTGCCGGACAGCTCGATGCAGCACAGCTGCTTGACGTGCACGCATTCATCCGCATGTCCCGGCACGAGGAAGCGGAACGGGCCGCCCTTTTCCAGCGGCTGGCCGCCCTGTTCGTAGAGCACCAGCGCGCCGCGCGGCAGCTCGCTCCAGGGGATCGACACGGCGAAACCCGGATCCGCGCTGGTCAGGTTGAGAAAGGCCGCCCGCGCGCCGCTCGGCAGCAGCGCCTCCAGCCAGACCGCGCGACCGTGCTTGCCGGGCACGATCAGCCCCACCTCCCCCACCTGCGCCGCAGCCGGCAGAGCCTTGAGATCCGCATGGGTCAGCGAGCGCAGGTCCCGGCCTTCGATCCGGATGATAAGTGCGGGAGGATTCGTCATGTGGCTGGGCCCCATGGTAAACAGGAAGCCGCGTGTCGCTCCAATCCTCCCGCGCCGCCCGCCATCGTCAACACCGTCCCGGCGTCAGCCCGCCGGAGCTCTTCCGCCGCCGCAAGATGAACTTTCTGCGTTTCACCGTCATCGGCTTCATCGGACTGATCCTCGTGCTGGCCCTGATCGGCTGGTACAAGCCCTCCTTCTTCGAGGTTCAGCGCATCAAGCTGGTGCGCGCCAAGCCGGCCGACATCTATGCGCAGGCCGGCAGCGCCCAGGCTTGGGCCCAGTGGCATCCCTGGATCGACAAGACCCGTCCGCAGTACCGCCAGGAGGTGGGCGGGCCGGACGGCGGCGCGGGCAGCTTCGTGCGCTGGGAGAGCGCCGAAGGCTTCGGAAAGCTGACGCTGGGCGAGTGCGTCGCGGACCAGAAGATCGCCTTCGTGCTCAACCTCGATGATATGCCCTGCTCGGGGGCTCTGACGCTGGAGCCGCTCGGAGAGGTGACGCGCGTGCGGCTCGATTTCCGCGGGGATGTCGGAGGCGATCTGGTGCTGCGCTACCTGCTGCCGATCTACGAGAAGACGCTGGGGCGCTCGCTCGCGCTCTCGCTCGACCAGCTGGCGGCCCGGGCTGAGCAGGCTGCGGACGGAAAAAAATAGCGCCTCTGGCTCGGCCCCTTGGGATCGGAGCCAGTTCGGTCGAGAAAGGCCCTCGAGCGGTTGGAATCCTGAGGGCATCTCCGCTACATTTCCACGTTCATCCCATCCCCAAAGTCCAGCCCTGACCCCCGCGCGCCGGGTGTCCACAGGGCTCCAGCCCAAGATCCCGTTCCCGTGCAAGTCACCGTCGAGAAGACCGGCCCCTGCCAAGCCAAGGTTCTGTTCACCGTCCCCGGCCCGACCTTTCAAAAGGCCGTCAAGGATGCCCTGAACAACGCCGGCAAGAACCTCAACCTCAAGGGATTCCGCCCCGGTCACGTGCCTCCCCAGATCGTGGAGAAGCAGTACGGCAAGCAGATCCGCACGGAGGCGATGCAGCACTTCGTCAACGAGGCGATGAACAAGGCCATCCAGGACAACGGCCTCAAGGTCGTCGGTTTTCAGCAGGTGCACCTGGAGACCCTGACGGTGCTCGAAGGGTCCGATTTCTCGCATCACATCGAGATCTCGCTGCGCCCCGAGATCGCCCTCAAGAGCTACAAGGGAGTGAAGGTGGAAAGCCAGCTCGCTCCCGTGATGGATCAGGAGATCAGCGGCGCCATCGAGAACCTGCGCCAGCAGCAGTCGGTGCCCGAGCCGGCCGGCAGCGCCGGACTTGCGGAGAGCGGTGTGGCCGTGGGCAACGTCACCTGGCTGATCGACGGGGAAACGGTGCTGAGCCGCGAGAACATCCGTCTCACGCCCAAGCAGCCGATTCCCGGCTGCGACGCGGCCGCCTTCGCCAAGGCGCTCATTGGCGCGGTGGACGGCGCGAGCTGCGAAGTCCCGCTGACGGTCCCCCAGGAGTTTGACAAGGCGGAACTGCGCGGCAAGAGCGGGATCTGCAGGATCGACGTTCAGCAGGCCTATTCGCTCAAGAGCCCGACGGATCAGGATCTGCAGAAGATGGTCGGCGCCAAGGATGCGGCCGACATGCAGCGCATCGTGCGCGAGAAGATCGCCGAGGCCAAGCAGCAGCAGGAGCACCAGCGTCTGGAGACGGCGATCATCGACGCGCTGCTCGGCACGCACGAGTTCGAGCTGCCCGAGATGATGGTCGAGCAGCAGACTCAGGCGCGCCTGGGCCAGTTCGCTCAGCAACTCCAGCAGTCCGGCACTCCCGCGGACCAGATCCAGCAGCAGGTCGACAGCCAGCGCGGCGCGGCGACCGAGGCCTCGCGCAAGGGCGTTCGCGCGCTGTTCCTGATGCAGGCCATCGCCGAGGCCGAGAAGCTGCTCGTCACACAGGATGACATGCGCAGCGAGATCATGTCGATCGCGCAGCGCAATCAGGCCAAGCCTCAGGACGTCGCCGACCACTTCCAGAAGAACAATCTCTTCGATCAGCTCGCCATCGAGCTGCTCGAGCGCAAGGTGCGCAAGTTCCTGCGCGAGAACGCGAGCGTGCAGACCCTGTCCTGAGCCCTTCCCTTCAACCCCGATGAACAACCGCCCGATGCAAGCCTCCTCCGGCAACCTGCAGCCCATGGACTACATCATTCCTTACGTGATCGAGCGCTCCGGCCGCGGAGAGCGCACCTACGACATCTACTCGCGACTGCTCGAGGACCGCATCGTCTTCATCGGCACCGCGATCGATGACAACGTCGCGAACTCGGTGATCGCCCAGCTGCTGTTCCTCGACAAGTCGGGGCACAATCAGGACATCAAGATGTACATCAACTCGCCCGGCGGCAGCGTCACGGCGGGGTTAGCGATCTACGACACCATGCAGCTGGTGCAGCCGGAGATCCAGACCTACTGCGTCGGCCAGGCGGCCTCTATGGGCGCCGTGCTGCTGGCGGGCGGCAACAAGGGCAAGCGCTTCGCCCTGCCCCACTCGCGGATCATGATCCACCAGCCCTGGGGCGGCGCTCAGGGCACCGCGATGGACATGGAGATTCAGGTCAAGGAGATCCTGAAGATGAAGCAGGCGCTGGAGGAACTGCTCGCCGGCCACTGCGGCCGCACCCAGAAGGAGCTCTCCAAGGCCTGCGAGCGCGACAATTTCATGTCCCCCAAGGAGGCCCTGGACTTCGGTCTGATCGACCAGATCGTCGCCAAGGAGCCGAACACCAAGTAGATTTCATACCGAGATGACATCCTCCACGGGTCGCGGGCGGCACGTTGAACGCTGCACTTTTTGCGAGAAGCGCCGCCAGCATGTGGCTTCGCTGATCGCGGGTCCGCCGGGGGTCTACATCTGCAACGAGTGCATCGAGATCTGCAACTCGATCCTCCAGGAAGAGCAGCGGCGCTCGCCCGAGGCGCGCGCCGCATCCCAGACGGGAGCCGCCTCGGCTGCTCCCGCCGGGGCGCCCGGCGTAGCCGCCAAACGCGGCCCTGCCGACAAGCGCCGGCTGCCTACCCCGATCGAGATCGCGCGCCGGCTCGATGAATACGTGATCGGCCAGACCCGCGCCAAGAAGGTCCTCGCGGTCGCGGTCTACAACCACTACAACCGCCTGCGACACAACGCGCTCAACCCGGGCCGCCACACGGGCTCGGTCGAGGTCGAGAAGTCCAATGTGCTGCTGGTGGGCCCCACCGGATCAGGCAAGACGCTGCTGGCGCGCACGCTGGCTCGAATGCTCGACGTGCCCTTCGCCATGGCCGACGCCACGACGCTGACCGAAGCTGGCTACGTGGGTGAGGATGTCGAGAACATTCTGCTCAAGCTGCTGCAGAACTGCGATTTCGACGTGGAACGGGCACAGCAGGGCATCGTCTACGTCGACGAGATCGACAAGATCGCGCGCACCACCAGCAACGTGTCGATCACGCGCGACGTGTCGGGCGAGGGCGTGCAGCAGGCCTTGCTCAAGATTCTCGAGGGCACCGTCGCCAACGTGCCTCCTCAGGGCGGACGCAAGCACCCCGAGCAGAGCTACATTCAGGTCGACACGTCGAACATCCTGTTCATCTGTGGCGGCACTTTCAGCGCCATCGAGGAGATCATTGCCCGCCGCATCGGCCGCGATGTGATCGGTTTCGGCCGCCAGCAGGCCGGCGCCGAACTGATGAAGAAGGCCTTTGCGGCCTCGAGCGTCATGGCCGGAACCTCCGACATCGAAGAGCATCTCGAAAAGGGTCGCCGTCGCGACGAGTTCGTGCGCGCCCTCATCCAGAAGGACCTCGTCGAGTTCGGGATGATTCCGGAGTTCGTCGGCCGCCTGCCGGTGATCGCCACCCTGGACACGCTGGACAAGGCTGCGCTGGTGCGGATCCTGACCGAACCGCGCAATGCGCTGGTCAAGCAGTTCCAGACGCTGTTCGCCATGAACGGCAAAGAACTCGTGTTCACGCCCGGTGCGCTCGAGGCGATCGCGGATATCGCCATTGAACGCGAGACCGGCGTGCGTGCCCTGCGATCGATCCTCGAGGACACGCTGCTGGACGTGCTCTACGAGTTGCCTTCCCGCCGTGACACGGTGCAGTTCCTGGTGGACGAGGATGTCGTCCGCAAGCGTCGCTCGCTGGCGCTGGGACTGGAGCAACACGAGGAGGAAGCGGTCCGTCCGGCACCGCTGGCGGATGAGGAACTGGCCGGGGAAGAGCAGCGAGAGATCGCCTGAACCCCACACACCGCAGCGTGAACTGCTCCAGACCGCTGGTCGGACTAGCTCCCGGAAACCGGTTTTTCCGCGATCCAGAGCCGCAGAAGCCGTCCTCCTGATTGCCGGGGCATGGGGCCGCGGCAGC
>Ga0208361_1000075_pt1 | contig 37737 bp, 27 predicted proteins | sample LakMenEpi05Aug10_FD_150670 | JGI IMG/M metagenome (GOLD analysis project Ga0208361, IMG submission 150670) | Freshwater microbial communities from Lake Mendota, WI - 05AUG2010 deep hole epilimnion (SPAdes) | ecosystem: Environmental > Aquatic > Freshwater > Lake > Epilimnion/Euphotic zone ... | reverse complement strand
GCGACGGCACGCCAAACTGCAACGATCTTTGCCCGAACGATCCGCTGAAGGTCGCGCCGGGGATCTGCGGCTGCGGCGTTGCGGATACGGACACAGACAACGACGGAACGGCAGACTGCTTCGATGGCTGCCCGAGCGATCCGCTGAAGACGGCACCTGGTCTGTGCGGGTGCGGCGTCGCGGACACGGATTCCGACAGCGACGGCACGCCGAACTGCAACGATCTGTGCCCGAATGACCCGCTGAAGGTCGCGCCGGGGATCTGCGGCTGCGGCATCGCGGATACCGACACCGACAACGACACCACCGCTGATTGCTACGACGGCTGCCCGGTAGATCCCTTGAAGAAGGATCCGGGAATCTGCGGCTGTGGTATCCCGGACACGGACACCGACAGCGACGGCACTCCAGACTGCCTCGATTTCTGTCCCAACGACCCGCTCAAGATCTCGCCCGGAGTGTGCGGCTGCGGCACGCCGGATACGGACACGGACGGCGATGCGGTGCCGGATTGCGTCGACAACTGCCCGAGTGTCGCCAACCCGAGCCAGGCTGACTGCGACGCGGACCAGCTCGGCGATGCCTGCGAGATCGCGGCGGGTGCCAGCGATTGCAACGCGAATACGGTGCCCGATGCGTGCGAGCTCGCGAGCGGCAGCGCGACGGACTTCAACCAGAACGGCGTGCTGGACGCGTGCGAGGCTGTCGGCGTGAGCTTCTGCTTCGGCGATGGGAGCGGCGGGGCCTGCCCGTGCGGCAACTTCGGTGCAGCCGGACTCGGCTGCGCGAACTCGCAGAATGCGCAGGGTGCGAGGTTGCAGGTGATCGGCAACGTCAACCCGGATGCGCTCGCGTTGGCTTCGCAAGGCACGCTGCCCTCGTCCTTGTGCATCTTCCTGCAGGGCACCGTCTCGGTGCAGCCGGTTGTGTTTGGCGATGGTCTGCGCTGCACAGGTGGAGTCTTGAAGCGACTGGGGGCGAAGGTCGCGTCCGGGGGTCTCGCGGTGTATCCGCAGGGCGCCGAACTCGGCATCCGCGCTCGCTCGGCGCAGCTTGGGGACACGATCCCCGCAGGGGCGCTGCGGTACTACCAGACCTACTACCGCGACCCGAGCGGGACGTTCTGCGCCGCGCCGGCGGGAAGCACGTACAACATCACGAATGGTGTTGAGGTGCTCTGGCCGTAGGGGAAGCACGTGGCCGACCGCCCCCAAGCACTGCCAGCCTCCTCCAGCGTGGTCGCTCCCGCTCTCGCCAAGCTCGCCGTGATCGGCGATGTGCACGCGCACTGGAGCCGTCTCGACAGCGTGCTGCAGCACATCGCCGGGGAGCGCGTCGACGCGATCCTGCTGGTCGGGGACATCGGCAGCCACGATCTGTCCTACGCGCGGCGGCGCACGCCGGAGCGCGACGCGCGCTACCTCGCTTCGGTGGAGGAGGTGCTGCGGCGTTGTCTAGATCTGGGTGTGCCCGTGCGCTACGTGCCGGGCAATCACGATCTGCCGGAGCTGCCGTTCGCGGGCAATGCGGACGGGCGTCTGGAGGAAGTGGCCGGCGTGCGCGTGTTCGGCATCGGCGGAGCGGGACCCGCGCGCTTTGGCTTCTGTTATGAGTGGGACGAATCGGAGATCGCGGCGCGCGCGGTGCCGGAGTGCGAGCTGTTGCTGTGCCATGCGCCGCCCGCGCGCACGCGGCTCGATCTGGTTCACGATGGCGTGCGGCATGTGGGCAGCAAGGCGATTCGGGAGCATGCACGAGCGAAGGCGCAGGTGCTGGTGTGCGGGCACATTCACGAGGCCTGCGGCGGCGAGCAAGTGGATGGCTGCCTGTGTCTCAACGCGGGTGGTCTGGGGACGCCCTTTGGTGCTCCGCAGGTGGGTTTCGTTCTGCGGGATCCGCGTCTGGCGGGCGGCTGGGCAGTCGAGCATCGGGATCTTGGCAGCGGCGAGCGGCGTCGCTGGGAGCGGATACCGAGGCCCTGAGCGCGCACTTCGCGCATGACGGGGAGGGGCGCTGCGGTTAGCCTGAACGGCCTCTCTCATGCTGACGATCCCCCTGCTGTTGATCGGTCTGGTTCCTTCCGCGCGGATGTCGGCTGAGGTGCAGCAGCCGACGGCCAAACCGCCGGCTTCGCAGCATCCGGCACACGCACTGTATCTGGCGAACTGCGCGTCCTGCCACGGCGAGAGCGGCGATGGCAAGGGTACGACCGTGCTCGACCGGCCGGCGCGCAGCTTCCTCGCGGGCGGCTTTTCGTACGGCAACACGCCGGATTCGATCCTACGCTCGATCCGCAACGGGATTCCCGGCACGCCGATGCCGAGCTTCGAGAGCGCGCTGAGCGAAGATCAGCGCCGGAGCCTCGCCGAGTACGTGATCCAGCTGGGGCCTGAGCAGGTCAAGGTCGATCCCAAGGACAGCCTGCTGCGCGTCGGCGGAGTTCCGCTGATCGTACGCGGCAAGCTGCCGCCGCTGGTCGGCGGCAAGGGCGAGACCGTGCGCGGACTGCTGGTCGGGACGGTCGATGGGCTGAGCTACGAATACCGCGTCGATGACATGCGCCTTCTGGCCGTGCGCGCGGGCGAGTTCGTCGATCGCGCCGACTGGGTGGGACGTGGCGGAGATGCGCTGCGGCCCTTGGGCAAGCTGGTGTTCCTGCGGCCGGAGGAGGAACCGGAGTTCTATGCGCGCGGCAGCGTGGTCAAGCTGATCGCGACCAGCACGGCGGGCGGCGAGGCGCGACTTTGCTACAGCCTGCATGCGGCCGCGGACGCGCCTGCGCTGCTGGAGGTCGAGGAAACGCTCCGGCCCTGGCGCACGAGCGTCGGCAGCGGGTTCTTGCGGCATTTCAAGCTGACGCCCGGCACGGACAAGAGCGAGTGGAAGATGGAGCAGCCGCTGGTGCGCTGGTCGGCGCCCAAGGACGGCCGCGCCGATCTGATGATTCTCCGCAGCGGGGCTCTGCCGCGAACGCTGGAGGAGATCCACGTGCCAGCGCTGCCTTGGAGCGAAGCGGCTCTGGAGCGCGAGCGCCTCGTGGCCGAGTGCCGGAAGGGAGCGTGAGCGCCATGAACGCCGTCTTGCTGGCCCTGTGCCTCACCTTGAATCAGGAGCAGGCGCCCTCGAACCCGGAGGAGCGTTATTTCTCCGTGGACCATCTCGTGCCCCCCCAAGGCGCGCTGCTGGAGGTCGGCGGCATGGATTGGCTGCCCGGCGGCGAGCTGGTCGTGTCGACGCGGCGGGGTCAGGTCTGGATCGTCGAGAATGCGCTGGCGAGCGATCCGTCGGCGGCGCGCTTCCGGCTCTTCGCCGAGGGACTGCAGGAGGGGCTGGGTCTCCATGTCGTCGATGGCGTGATCCATGTGCTGCAGCGCGGCGAGCTCTCGCGCCTTCGGGACACGGACAAGGACGGCCGCTGCGACACGGTCGAGACGGTTTCGAACGGCTGGGGACTCTCCGGGAATTACCACGAATTCGCCTTCGGTCTGCCGCGCGATGATCAGGGCAATTTCTATCTGTCGTTGAATGTCGGCTTCACCGAGCCGAAGTGGTGGCATGGCCGCGCGAGCGTGCCTTGGCGCGGCTGGGTGCTGAAGATCCGCCCCGATGGCGTCGTGGAACCTTTTGCGTCCGGCTTCCGCAGCCCGGCGGGCATCGGCATGGACGATGCCGGCCATCTGTTTGTGACGGACAATCAGGGCGACTGGATGCCGGTCTGTCCGTTGCACCACGTGCAGGCGGGCCGCTTCTACGGCCACCCGGCTTCGCTCAAGTGGACACGAGAGTACCAGGCTGCCAAGAGCGAGCCGAGCGTGATCACGCCCGCCGACCGCGAGCGCACGCCGCCGGCGCTGTGGTTGCCGTACAAGTGGTCTCGCTCGACCGGCGACATGCGCACGATCCCGCGCGACGGCAGCTTCGGACCCTACGGCGGGCAGCTGGCGCTGGCGGAACTGACCAATGGTCTGGTGCTGCGCGCCGATCTGGAGCGCGTGCGCGGCGAGTTGCAGGGCGCCTGCTTCCTCGTTCGCCAGAACGTCGGTTCGGCGGTGCGCACGCTGTTTGCACCCGAGGGCACGCTGATGCTGGGCCTCACCAACCGCGGTTGGGGAGGACTGGGGCCGGCGCAGGGCATCGCGCGCGTGCGCCGGCTCGCCCAACCCTTCGAGATCGAACACGTGCGGCTGCAGCCGGGCGGGTTCGAGCTGCAGCTCTCCGAGCCGCTCGCGGCGGGGCTCGCCCTGTTTCCGGACAATTTCGAGTTCGTGGGCTACCACTACGATTACTGGTGGGAGTACGGCTCGCCCGAGCGCGGCCACCGCCCGTTGAAGTTGCGGAGCCTCGAGGTCTCCGCCGATCGGCTCGCGATCCGCGTACAGCTGGAGGACCTGCAGGCGGGCGAGGTCGTGCGCGGCATCGCGAAGGGGCTCGTCAACGCCGGCGGTGCGCCGCTCTTGCACGAGGAGTTCCACTACACGATCAACCAGCTCGTCGACGGCCCGCTCTCGCGCGTGCCGGTGGCGCGCGTGGTGCCTCCTCCGCCGGTGCGCCAAAGCAGCGAAGAAGGCTCACTGCGCGTGTGCTACGGCGAGTGCTTCGATCTGTTCCAACCGACGCAGTGGAAGCTGTGCGAGGCGGAGCTGGATGCCGCCAACAAGCGGAATTTCCGCGTCAGCGAGGGTTTCGGCGCCCTCGCAAGTCTGGGCCTGCCGTCCGGCAGCCGCTTCGAGAGCCAGTTCGCGCACGGTGATGTGCGCCTGGAGGTCGAGTTGATGTTCGCGGAAGGCGCGCACGGCGCACTGGAGCTGGGCGGCGGACACACTCTGCGCCTGGGCGCACAGGCTGGCTCCATCACGAGCAAGGCCGGTGTCGCTCCGGGCAACTGGCAGCGCCTCCGTCTGGATTGGCGCGCACCGCGCTTCGATGCCGTCGGGATGCGCGTGGAAGCGGGACGCGTGGAAGACGTCAGCATCGACAACCAGCGCGTGCTCGAGCGCCTGGAGTTCGCCGAAGCCGGCAGCGGCGAACAGGCCAGCGGCACGCTCGCCTTCGTGGCGGGGGCCGGAGACTGGGCGCTGCGCGGCCTGACGCTGCGGCCGCTCAGCGCAGGCGAGCGCGCGTACTGGCCCGAACTGATGGAGGCCGATGAGCTTGCGGGCTGGAAGACGGTCGGCGGTGCGCAGTGGAAGCGCGAAGAAGGTGAACTCGTTTCCAGCGGGCCGCAAGGCTGGCTCGTGACCGAGCGCGAGTCGCACCGCAACTTCGAGCTGCGCATGCGTTGTCGCATCAGCGATGGGGGACTGGCAAACCTCAACCTGCGCTGCCCGTCGAACGGACAGGGCGGCTACAGCGTACGCATCAACGCAAGCCATCCCGATCCGGAGAAGACCGGCTCGATCGTCGGACTGGCGCCGCGCAAGGTGCAACTGGTGCCCTCCGACACGCGCATGGAACTGCGCGCGCGCTGCGAGGACACGGCCGACGGCACGCGGGTGCAGGTCTGGGTCAATGGCGTGCTGATCAACCAGTTCGTCGATGCCGAGCGGCGCTTTGCCACCGGCGCGATCGCTCTGGAGCACCATCACGAGGGCTCGCGGCTGGAAGTGCTCGAACTCGAGATCCAGCAGCTGCCCTGAAACGTCAGCGCTGGGTGGACTGCTGGGTGGGCGCCGCGCAGGCGCTCTCGCCTGCGCGCATCGGCGCCGCGCAGGCGCTCTCGCTTGCGCGCATCGGCGCCGCGCAGGCGTTGGTCGATGCCGCGCAGGCCGCGCCGCCGCCCGCCGCCGCCGGTTCCGCCACGCGGTTCCACGGCATCCGCGCCAGCATCATCGCCAGCCCGCAGGTGCCCGTGGCCCCCGCAAAGGACAATCCGGCGCCAAGGAAGCCCGGAATGAGCAGCAGCCAAGGGTTGACGAAGGCGCCGAGCAGCGTGCCGATCAGGACCATCGTGCCGACGACCAGCTGCACCTGACGATCCAGACCCAGCACCCTCTTCGCGCCCTCAGCGATCGGCAAGCCTGCCGCGCGCCAGGCGACCATCCCGCCTTCGAGCACCTGCAGGCGCGCGGAATGCCCAGCTAGGCGATCCGCCGCCAGCTGCGCGCGCTGTCCCGTACGGCACACCAGCACAATGCGGCGGGCCTGGGCGAGTTCGCCGCCGCGTGATCCCACTTCCTCCAGCCCGATGCGGCGCGCGCCGGCGATGTGCTCGGCGGCGTACTCGGCCGAGGTGCGCACATCGAGGAACAGCGTGTCGGGATCCTGACGCACGAGCACTGCCGCATCCTGTGGCGCGATGGTGGGTGAGTCCGCCATCTGGCCCATGTTGTGCCGCAGGATCGCGAGCATGTTGGCGGGCTCCGGCGCGCTGCCGCCCATGCGCGCCACCAGCGCGGCGCGGTCACGCTCGGCGAAGAGCGGGTTGTTGGCGCGCTCGGCGGCGAGCGTGGAGCTCTCGGCCGTGCCGTAAACGTGGCCGGGCATCACCACGGTCTCGGCTGGCAGCGCCTCGAAGCGGCGGAAGGTCTCGTACAACTCCTCCGCGCTGCCGCCGGGGAAGTCCGTGCGGCCGGCGCCGCCCACGAACAGCGCATCGCCCGTGTAGAGTCGGCCGTCGGCGAGCACCGCCAGCGAATCGGGCGTGTGGCCGGGTGCGGGGATCAGGCGGATCTCCGTCTCGCCGAGCTTCCACGAACTCGGGGGGCTGACGCGCTGGCAGGAGCGCGTGGTCTTGGCGCGCGCGTGGGCCAGCATCACGGCGCCGGTGCGCTCGCACAGCTCGTGCACGCCCGACAGGTGGTCGGCGTGGGTATGCGTGTCGAGGGCGTGGGTCAGCCGGGCTCCCTGGCGGCGCAGGCTGTCCTGAATGGCGCCGATCTGGTCGAGCCGCGGATCGATGGCCAGAGCCTGGTGCGTGGCGGGATCGATCAGCAGGTAGGCGCGGCAACCATCTTCGTGGGGAAAGGTCTCGACGGTCAGGCGAACGGAGATGCTGGCGACAGTGCTCATGATTGCATCAATATATAAATATGTACTTGAAAATCAAGTCGGCCGCGCTACGCTTGAGTCCGTAGCGCGCCATGAAGTCCGCATCCCGCTCCAAGGAGGCCTTGAGTCCGCGCGCGCTGGCCCGCGTGGCGCAGCGCTTCGCCCTGCTCTCGGATCCCTCGCGCCTCGCGATCCTGCAGGCCCTCATGGAGGGTGAGTGCCCAGTCGGAGAGTTGGCGGCCAGGGTGGGCCAGTCGCCGGCCAACGTCTCGCGGCACCTCGGCCTTTTGAGCGACGACGGGCTCGTGTCCCGGCGCAAGGAGGGCGTGCGCTGCCATTACCGCATCGCCGACCGCAGCGTCGAGCGAATGTGCACGCTGGTCTGCGACAGTCTGGCGCGGCAGCTGGAAGCCGAACGCCGCGACTTCAGCTAGCGCCGCTCCAGACCACGTTGTAGAGCGTGTCGCGCTCCACCGGCACGCGGCCGGCGTCGCGGATCCACTGGATCAGCTCCTGGCGCATGACCTTCTGGGGCGTCGTGGCGCCCGCCTCGTGGTAGATCTTCTCCTCGACCACGGTGCCGTCGACATCGTCCGCTCCGAAGTTGAGGGCGGTCTGCGCGATCGGGATGTCCATCAGGATCCAGTAGGCCTTGATGTGCGGGATGTTGTCGAGCAGCAGGCGTCCGACCGCGAGCTCGCGCAGCTCGTCGAGGGCGGTGGGCCCGGGGACATGCGCCATCTCGGTGTTGTCGGGGTGGAAGGAGAGCGGAACGTAGGTCTGGAAACCGCCGGTCTCGTCCTGAAGCCGGCGCAGTCGATTCAGGTGGTCGACGCGCTCCTCGATGGTCTCGATGTGGCCGTGCAGCATCGTGCAGTTGGAGCGCAGACCCGCGCGGTGGACCTTGCGCGCGGTTTCGAGCCACTGTTCGCCCGAGATCTTGAGGTGGTAGCTCTCCTGATGGACGCGCTCGGCGAAGATCTCGGCGCCGCCGCCGGGCACGGAGCCCAGGCCGGCGGCGATCAGCTCGGGCAGCACCTCCTCGAGCGGCTTCCTGGCCTTCTTCGCGATCTGGTCGAGTTCGACCATGGTGAAGGCCTTGATGTGGATCGAGGGGCGCTCGGCCTTCACCGCGCGCAGGAGCTCAAGGTAGTACTCGTAGGAGAGCTTGGGATGGATGCCCGCCACCATGTGCACCTCGGTGACGGGCTCGGCGAGCTGCGCGCGGATCTTGGCAGCGGCCTCGGCGGGCGTCATGGCGTAAGCGCCCGGCTGGCCGGGCAGGCGCTGGAACGCGCAGAAGCGACACAGCTTGTTGCAGATGTTGGTGTAGTTGATGTGCTGGTTGACGTTGAAGTACGTCAGATCCCCGTGCATTCGCTCGCGGACGAAGTTCGCGAGCGCCCCGACGGCGTGCAGGTCGGCCTGGTACAGGCGGAGGCCGTCCTCGGGGCTGAGGCGCTCCTGTGCGAAGACCTTGCGCGCCTGCTCGCCGATGCCGGCGCGCAGCGCGAGGCGCTCGACGCGCGCCTGGCGGGCGGCCGCGACGTTCATCGCACCACCTCCGGCCGGCGCGGGGCGCCTTCCGCGCGGTTTTGAGGCCCGCGCGGCCCCTCCCAGCGCGGGTCGACGATGCCGTACCAGGGGTTGCGCTGCACGGGGCGGAAGCCTGCCCGCACGATCTCCTTCTCGATCTTCTCGATCGAGGACAGGTGGAAGCAGCCGGCCGCGCTGACGACGTTTTCCTCGAGCATCGTTCCGCCGAAATCGTTGCAGCCGAAACGCAGGGAGGCCTGCGCCAGCTTGATGCCCTGAGTGACGTAGCTGGTCTGCATGTTGTCGATGTTGTCGAGGAAGATGCGCGCGATCGACTGCACGCGAACGTAAACCGCCGGAGTGGTCTTTTCAGGGTAGAGCTGCTCTTCCGGCACGCCTTCGGGCTGCATGTTCCACGAGGCGAAGGCCGTGAAGCCGCCGGTCTCATCTTGCAACTCCCGCAGGCGCGCGAGGTGCTCAATGCGCTCGGCGGGGGTCTCGACATGGCCGAACATCATCGTGGCGGAGGAGCGCAGCCCGGCCTCGTGCACGCGGCGGTGGACTTCCAGCCAGCGATCGGTGCTCGCCTTCTTGGGTGAGATGATTGCGCGCACGCGCTCGGAGAGGATCTCGGCGCCCGCTCCGGGCACCGAACCGAGGCCGGCCTGCTTCAGTTCGGCGATGACCGCCTCCACGGGACGCTTGTCGAGCTTCGCGAGGTGATCGAGCTCGCTGGCCGAGAGCGCGTGCAGATGGATCGGGAACCGCGCGCGCAGATCGTGGAACAGGCGAACCCACCATTCGGTCTTGAGATAGGGGTGGTGGCCGCCCTGCATCAGGAGCTGCTGTCCCCCGAGTCGCACGGTCTCCTCGACCTTGGCGAAGATCTCCTCGCGCGAGAGCACGTAGGCCCCGGCTTCCCCCGGGCGCCGATAGAAGGCGCAGAAACCGCAATCCGTGACGCACACATTGGTCGGGTTGAGGTTGCGGTCGACGATGTAGCTGACGATCGAGTGCGGGTGCTTGCGGGCGCGCACCAGATCGGCCAGCTGCATCAGGGTCGAAAGGTCCGCGCGCTCATGCAGATGGAGCGCCTCTTCCGGGCTGATCCGCAGGCCATCCTCGACCTTGCCCGCGATGCGCTCGAGCTCGGGGGTGAAGGCCAGCGAGGCGGGGGGGGCGACCCAGGCGTGGGTGGGGCGTGTGGCGATCATGGACGGTTTCTTCAGTATAGGGCAGCCATCCTCGGCTATCCTCAGGAAGAAGAGAGACTCCCATGAGCACCGCCTCGATTCTGGCTCTGCTGCTGTTCGCGCCGGGACAGTCCCCGGAGGCCAAGTCGCCGCCGGCCGCCGCACAGGCCGCCGATCCGCTGGAGGAGCGCTACGCGCTCGTCCAGCGCGACTTCAATCAGGCGATTTCTCTGTGGCAGAAGGCGCTGGAGGAGGCGCGCAAGGCAGGCGTCGAGCGCAAGGACTGGCCGATCGCTCCACACCCGCAGTTCTGGGAGCGCTACGCCGAACTGGTGCGCTCCGGGCATCTGCAGGCCTCGATCTGGTGCCTCAGTGCCGGCGCCAACCTGGGCGAAAGACGCGCGCCGGATGCCGCCATCGTCGATCTGGCGCTGGCCCGCGTCTGGCAGGAGTCGATCGCGGCCGACAAGGCGCTCGCCGAGGGCACGCTCGATGCCAACTCGATCGCGGCGCGCTACCCGGTCAAGGAGTACCTGCGGCTGCTGCGCGCGCAGACGATGGTGATCGGATCGGAGCGCACGCTCGAGTTGTACGAGCAGTGCGCGCGCCAGAGCACGACGCGCGGCTCGATCGCCTTGGCGCTGCTCTCCAAGGCGAGCTTCATCGGCACGCGCGAGAGCGGCTTTCCCGAACCGCAGCCGGTCGTGATCGAGATCTACCGCGATCTTGCGGAGCACTACGCGGACACGGATTCGGGCCAGCGCGCCAAGGGGCGCCTGTTTCGCCACGAACGCCTTCAGGTCGGCATGCAGGTGCCGGACTTCGAGACCGAAGATGTCGAGGGCCAGCCCTTCAAGCTCTCCGACTACGCGGGCAAGGTGGTGGTGCTCGATTTCTGGGGTTTCTGGTGAGGCCCCTGCGTGGGGATGATTCCCCACGAAAAGACGCTCGTGGAGCGCCTCAAGAACAAACCCTTCGCGCTGCTCGGCGTCAACACCGACAAGGACAAGGACGAGTACCGGAAGAAGGCCGCCGAGATGGGCGTCACCTGGCGCAGTTCCTGGCAGGGTTCCACCAGCGGCCCCTGGCCGCTCGCCTGGGGTGTTTCGAGCTACCCGACGATCTACGTGATCGACCACAAGGGCCTGATCCGCTTCGAGGGCCTGCGCGGCGAAAGGCTCGACGCGGCCGTCGATCAGCTGCTCAAGGAAATGGAAGCGGGCCGCTAGACGGAAAGAAATTCCCCTCGCCAACGGCCTGGGGATGCCAGCCGTAGGTTTCCAGCCGGCAGCAGCCGATGGAGGGCTTTGCTAGGCTCACTTCACGCATGCTGCTCCTCACGCTGCTTCTGTCCTTCTCTCCGACAGTGTCCTCCGGCGTCGCGCAGACTCCGGCACGCGAACGACCTGTGCGTCAGGCACCCCGAAAGCGCGAGGTCTCGCCGGCCTTCGATGCGCTGATGCGCCGCTGGACGGTCGCACTGCAGGATTACAGCTCGGCCTTGATCCAGTACAACCAGCGCAACGCGCTGGTGCCGACGGCCCAGCGCGACCGCAGCCAGTTGCCGCGCCATCCCGCGGCGGGCTACTGGCAGGAATTCCGCATCCTCGCCAATGCCAAGGACGAGAATGCGCTGCAGTGGCTGGTCGAGCAGACGCGTCATGCTCGCGAGGACGAACGGGCGGGCGCTCAGGAGACGCTCTCGATCTTCGAGGAGCTGCTCGCGGCCCATCCGGAATCCGTGGCGGTCGAGGGCTCGATGGATTCGATGCGCGGGCTCGCGGAAACGCTGGGCTGGAAGACCATGGAAGCGCTCTACCAGAGCGCCGCCGAACGGAGTCAGGGCCCGGACAACCAGTCGCGCGCGATCTACCTGCAAGCCTGGGCGCTTTCGCAGCGTTTCTCGCTCGACACGCCGCAAGTCAAGGCCAAGGTCGATCTGCTGATCGACACGCTGATCGCGGGCTATCCCAAGACCCGCGCCACGATCGAGGCCTGCTCCAGCCGCGTCGCGCTCATCGACCGACAGCACCTCGAATGGCAGCGTGCCTGGATCGGACAAGTGCTCGCCGCCATCGCCAAGGGAGAGCCGCCCGAAAGCTGGCCGCGTCAACCGCTGCACACGGCCTACGAGAGCTATCTGGTGCTCGCCAACGCGGGCCATCCGCAAGCGCTGGGCTTCTGTTCGCGCTACTACCCGGCCTTTCAGCAGGCCGAACGCAACGGGCTGCCGGTGGCGCTGGTCTGGATCAGCGCCTGGATCGGCGAACATCGTCCGAATGATCCGGGGGCCTGGAACGAGGTTCGGCTCGGGTTGGTGCGCGTCCTGACCACGCAGTGGACCCGCGAGCGCTACGTGGTCGGCGCCACGACCGATCTGGTTCGCAATCCTTCCGCGCTCGATTCCGAGGCTCTGCAGGCCGCGATGCAGCCTCTGCTGCAGTCTTCCGAAGCCCCGGCCCGGGCGCGCGCCAACGCGCACTACCTGTGCGCCATCTCCGATCTCGCGGTCAACGACTGGGCACACTGGGAGACCGCGCGCAAGCATCTGGAGACGCTGCTGTCTGAGCACCCCACCGAGGACATCGTGCCCAAGAGCGATGAGCTTTTGCGCTCGCTGATCCATGTCTGGCCGGGCTCCCCGGCGCCGGATTTCCGGGGCACCGACCCGGAGGGCAAGGCCTTCCAACTCGAGGACTACCGCGGCCGCGTGGTCCTGATCGATTTCGTCGACAGCGCGAACGGCTTGGACCCGCAAGCTGTCCAGCGGCGCAACCAGTTGCTGCGGCACTTCGAGGGCCGGCCCTTCTCGGTGCTCGGCGGCCTGCTCGAGGGACACAGCTCGCGCTCCTACCAGGAACAGATCGCACCGCGCGGACTCCTTTGGCGCATGGCGCTGCTGGGCAGCACGCAGAGCGATGTGGCCGCCAACTGGTCGATCCAGTACCGGCCGGCGACCTTCCTGGTCGATTCGCAAGGGATCATCCGGGCCCGCAACCTGCCCTGGGAGCAGTGGGAGGCCGCCATCGAGGCGCTGCTGCCGCCCGCGCCGGCGAAGTAGGTTCTGCGCTCTCGGAATCCGGTGCGCCGGCCGCTACCCTGCTTCGCTCCCTCCACAGGATCGCACCCTCATGTCGCAAACCAAAGACACCGCCTTCATGGACACGATCGTTTCGCTGTGCAAGCGCCGCGGCTTCGTGTTCCAGGCTTCCGAGATCTACGGTGGCATCGGAAACACGTACGACTACGGCCCCTTGGGCGTCGAACTCAAGCGCCGCGTCAAGGAGGCCTGGTGGACGCGCATGGTCACGATGCGCGACGACATGGTGGGGCTGGACAGCGCCATCATCCAGAACCCCAAGACCTGGGAAACCTCCGGCCACGTCGCGGGCTTCAGCGATCCGATGGTCGACTGCAAGAAGTGCAAGGGGCGCTTTCGCGCCGACAAGCTCGAGGACGCGCGCTGCCCCGAGCGACCGAGCAAGAAACCGGGTGAGTGCGGCGGCGAGCTGACCGAGCCGCGCGCCTTCAACCTGATGTTCAAGACCAATATCGGCGCGGTCGAGTCGGCGAGTTCGATCGCCTACCTGCGCCCCGAAACCGCGCAGGGCATCTTCCTCAACTTCAAGAACGTGCTCGAGAGCTCGCGCGTCAAGCCCCCCTTCGGCATCGCGCAGATCGGCAAGTCCTTCCGCAACGAGATCACGCCGGGCAACTTCGTGTTCCGCACGCGTGAGTTCGAGCAGGCCGAGATGGAATTCTTCCTGCCGCCCGCGCAGAACGATCATTGGTACCAGTACTGGCGCAGCGAGCGCCACTCTTGGTACACGGACTACGGCATCGATCCCGCGCGCCTGCGCCTGCGCGAGCACGCAGCGGATGAGCTGGCCCACTACTCCACCGGCTGCACCGACGTCGAGTACCAGTATCCCTTCGGCTGGGGCGAGCTCGAGGGCATCGCCTGCCGCACCGATTTCGACCTCAAGCGCCACAGCGAGGCTTCCGGGAAGGATCTGCGCTACTTCGATCCGGAGACCAAGGAGAAGTACTTCCCCTGGGTGGTCGAGCCCGCGGCGGGCGTCGACCGCACCGCGCTGACCTTCCTGATCGACGCCTACGACGAGGAAGAGGTCGAGGGCGAGAAGCGCGTCGTGCTGCACTTCCACCCCGAGATCGCGCCCGTGACCGTCGGCGTCCTGCCGCTGGTCAAGAAGGAGGGCATGCCGGAGAAGGCGCTGGCGATCGACCGCTTGCTGCGCGGAGCGCGCCTGGCGACCTATTACGACGAGAGCGCCGCCATCGGCCGGCGCTACCGTCGTCAGGATGAGATCGGCACGCCGTACTGCGTCACGGTCGACGGCGACACCATGAAGGACGATGTCGTCACCGTGCGCCACCGCGACACGATGGCGCAGGAGCGCGTCAAGGTGGCGGAACTCGAGCGCTACCTGCGCGAGTCGATGCGGAGCTGGAAGCGCCCGGCTCGCCATCGGAATCCGGCGGGCTGAACCGGCGGAACAGCGCCGCCAGCGGCAGGGCCGCGTACAGCATCAGGATCGGGGCGTTGCCGTCGCGAAAGCGCGGCGCGCCCCAGAACATCAAGCCGGTCGCCAGACAGGCGAGCATCAGCGAGTCCGCGAGCCACCACTGCCTGCCGTACGGGCGCTGACGCATGCGCCAGACGATCCCGACGCCGATCAGGATCAGAAACGGGGTCGTTCCCGCCCACTGCAGCAGCACGTAGCTCCGGTTCTCGGAATCGCGGTCGGGCATCCAGAAGCGCGCGAAACGCCACCACAGCATTCGGGGCAGATCCTGCCAGTGCGCGTGGAGCCACTCGCGGCCCCACTGCATCTGCAGGCGGTTGCGCTCCAGCTCGCTTGGGACCGCTCGCAGCCGCTCCCAGTCGGGCAGCTGGTCGGCAGCCACCCAGCCGCCGTGGAAGCGCTCCTCCTCGAGCACCCGGTCGTTGTAGGAGCCGCGGAAGGTCGGTCCGCCGCCCGTGGAGAGCAGCACGAACTCGCCCAGCTGAGCCTGATTGCGCAGGCCCCAGGGGATCAGGCACAGCGCCACGCCGGCGCCGAGTCCGGCGGCGCGCAGCAGTTGCACGCGGCCTCGCTGCGTGCGCCACAACAGCAGGGGCAGGAACAACAGCGGCAGGGCGAGGATCGCGAAGGGGCGCGTCAGGATCAGAAATCCGAGGCACAGACCCAGGCCGAGCCCCGCCAGCAGCGTCCCGCGCCGCAACTCGCTCTTAGCGCTGAGAAACAGCGCCAATGCCAAGAGAGTGATGAACAGGTTCTCGCTGGCGAACAGGGTGGCGAAGTAAATGTGCGGCGGATATAGGGCCAGCAGCACCGCGGCGATGCGTCCGGTGCCCTCGTCCGCCAGCAGGCAGCCGGCTCGATAGGTCCAGTACACGGCGAGGCTGCCGAGCAGGCACAGCGCGAGATAGGCCGCGAGGTAGCTCTGGGCGCTCAGCGCGTAGACGCCGGCGAGGAACAGGGGAAAACCCGGCGGGCGGAAGGCCGTCGGCTGTCCGTCGATTACGAAGCCCTGAGCGGCGGCAAGGCTGCGCGCCATCTCGTCGTAGTGCACGCCGTCCTGCCCCATCTCGAAGCCGTGGAACTGGGTCGGGTCGCGCAGGGCGAGCACGGCCGCCAGACGAATGAGCAGGCTGCCGACGAGCAGCAGCAGCAGGAATCGGGCAGCCGGAATGCGGATCAGCACCCGAGCATCATCGGCTGGCGATGCGGACCCGCGCAAGTGCTTGCGGCCTTCGACCGCCTGCGGTAGCAAGGAGCCGTGTGGCGCGCGCTTGTCTGGACCCTGATGATCGTGCTGGCTGTGCACGCGCGCAGCCTATGGGGCGGCTTTCTGGTGTACGACGACGGGGCGCATCTGTCGAACAATCCGCTGTTCCAGCAGCCCGGCCTGCACACGCTCGCGCGCGTGTGGAGCGCGCCTTTCGAGGGCCTGTACGCTCCCTGGTCGTACACGCTGTGGTGGTGCCTTGCCCAGCTTTCCGTGGTTCTGACGGGTGGCCTCGATCCGCGCGTGTTCCACGCCGCCAATTGGCTGCTCCACGCCGCCGTCTGCGGGCTGGTCTTTGCGGTGTGTGTTCGGCGCGGAGCGAGTGCCCTGTGCGCTGCCCTGGGTGCGCTGTGCTTTGGGCTGCATCCGCTGGCCGTCGAGAGCGTGGCCTGGGTTTCGGAGCTGCGCGGCCTGTGGAGCGCGCTGTGGGGGCTATGGGCGCTGCTCCTGCTCGAGCGGCGCGCGCTCAGCCTGCTGTGTTTCGCACTGGCCCTGCTAGCCAAGCCCGCGGCCGTGGCCTGGCTGCCGATCGCGTGGCTGCTCGATGAGCGTCCCTGGCGCCAGCGCCTTGGGAGTTACCTGCCCTGGCTCGCGCTCGCGCTCGGCGCGATCCTGATCGCGCGTAGCGGCCAGACCGAGGAGACGCTGACCTATCTGCCGAGCTGGCCCGAACGGGGCTGGATCGCATTGGATGCGCTGGCGCACTACGCGCGAGCCTTCGTCTGGCCGCTGGAGCTGTGCGTCGATCCGGGCCGCAATCCCTCCTTCGTGCTGCACTCGGCCCATGGCTGGTGGGTCGTCCCGGGTTTGGCGTTGTGGGCCGCATGGATCTGGCGCGCGGGCTGGAAGTGGCCGCTGGTCTCGCTGAGCGCCCTGCTGCCGGTGCTCGGCTGGCTGCCCTTCGCATTCCAGAACACCTCGACCGTCGCCGATCGCTATGCGTACGTCGCGCTGCTCGGACCGGCGCTCTGCGTCGCGCGCATCGAGTCGCGCTGGTGGCGCGGCGTGTTGCTCGTGCTGCTCGCGTTCTGGGCCGGTTGCAGCGTGCGGCAGCAGGGCTACTGGCGCGACGATGAAGCCCTGTTCGGGCGCGTGCTCGAGCTCCAGCCGCGGAGCGTCGTGGCGCACAACAATCTGGGGCTCGTCTGCTTGCGCAGCGGACGCGTGAGCGAGGCCGAGCAGCACTGGCGCACCGCGCTGGAACTGCGGCCAGAGGACGTGCGCGCCCGCGCCAATCTGGGCCTGTGCCTGTTCCAGCGGGGAGCGCACGAAGAGGGGCTTCGCGAACTCGGCGCCGCGCTCGAGCGCGAGCCGAGGTACCTGCGCGCGCAGGCCAATCTGGTGCGCGGGCTGGCGCAGCTGGGTCGACTGGAGCAGGCCGAGCGCGAGGTGCAGAGTCTCGTGGAGCGCCATCCAGAGAGCGCGGAGGCCTGGACGCTCTGCGGGCAGGTGGCGCTGGCCCGGGGCCGGCGGGAACAGGCGCGGGCGGCAGCCGAGCGGGCTTTGGAGCTGATCCCGGGCTACGCGGAGGCGCTCGCGCTGCTCGCCCGGTCCGGTAGGGGCGGCGGATGAGCGGTTCCCGCTTGAAAAATCCGGGATCGCTGTCCCACGGACGCTCTGCCGTGCGCTCACCTTTTGGCCCGGACATGAGTTCTGACCCCTCCGAACGCCAACGCCTGCTGCAGGCCGCGATCGAGTTCGCGCGCGAGCAGCTGGGGCCTGCCAGCGAGCGCCTGATGAGCACTCCGGCGGCCCAGGCGCTGCTGCTGGCACGGCTGAGGGCCGGCCGCCCCATGGGCGATGCAGTGCTGAGCGTGGCGCATCTGCATCTGCGTGAGGATCCGCGGCTGGCCGATGAGTTCCTGACGCATTTCCTCGACGACGCGTATCGCAACGGTCGGCGACTCGTCACCCGTGACCTGCGCAGTTTTCTGGAAACCGGGGATCTGGTGCACTCGGTCGCGGGCGATCTGTGGGAGGAGCTGACGGAGCTGTCCTTCGAGGGCCGCTCCCAGTTTCTTGCGCTCGTGACCCAGCGGCTGCGCTGGCGCGCGAGCGACGAGGTGCGCCGCATGCGCGCGCGGGGCGGGCCCCCCTCCGACGAGACGCCCGGATCCGAGCGCGAGCTGATCGACCACCAGCCGCCCCCGGATGCGGCCCTGCTCGACCGCGATGAGACCGAGCAGCTGGTGCTGCGGCTGATGCGCCTGCCCGAGCGCGACCAGCTGATCCTGCGCCTGTACCTGCGGGGCGAGCCGGTCGAGGCGATCGCCCGGGCATGCGATCTCCAACCGGAAGCTGCCCGCAAGGCCCTGCAGCGGGCGCTCGAGCGGGCGCGCTCCAACGGATCCGGTCCCGCGAGCAGCTAGACTGAAAGGCGGCATGGCTGCTTCGGAAGGCTCGGATCCGCAGGATTCCCTGCTGCGCGCCCGCGCGCAGGCCGAGGCGGCCTTTCAGGAATACATCCGGCGCTCGCGGCATGGCGAGGCGCCCGGCACGGTGGAACTGCTGCGCGGGCTCGATGCCGAGGCGCAGCGCGAGTTCCGTCAGATTCTGCTCGATTACAACGAACTCAGCGGCGCCCTGCTTTCGGGACCGGCCTCCAGCGGACAGTTCATCAGCGGTCAGCGCATCGGACCGTTCACGATCCTGCGCGAGATCGGTCGGGGCGGCACGAGCATCGTCTACGAAGCCGAGCAGGAAGTCCCGCGCCGCCGCGTCGCACTCAAGATCTTGCACAGCCACCTGGGCGACTCGGCCAAGGCGCTGGTGCGCTTTCGCAATGAAGCGCAGGCGCTCGCGCGGCTGCGCCATCCCGGAGTGGTGGCGGTGCACGCCACGGGCGAGCATCAGGGCCGCCATTGGATCGCCGAGGAACTGGTGCCGGGGGCGCGCTCGCTCGCCGAGCAGATTCGGGAGTGGCGCGAGCGCGGCGCCCTGCCTCCGGAGCACCCGCGACAGATGGCGACCCTGTTCCTGCAGGCTGCGCAGGCGCTGCAGGCCGCGCACGCAGCCGGTGTCCTGCACCGCGACCTCAAGCCCGCCAACCTCTTGGTCAACGATCTGGGCCAGCTGAAGCTGATCGACTTCGGGCTGGCGCGCATCGCGGATGAACTGCCGCTGACGCGCACGGGCGAATTGTCGGGAACGCCGTTTTACTTCAGTCCTGAATCGCTGTCCTCCTCAGAGAGTCTCGATGCGCGCTCCGATGAGTTCAGCCTGGGGGTCAGCTTCTACGAGGCCTTGACGCTGGAGCGGCCCTTCGGCGGCGAATCGCTGCAGCAGATCCTGCGCTCGATCGAGTGGGAGGATCCGATCCCTCCGCGCAGTCACCGCCGACAGATACCGCGCGATCTCGAGGTGATCGTGCTGAAGATGCTCGAGAAGCGTCCGCAGCGGCGCTACCACAGCCTGCGCGAAGTCGAGTCGGATCTGCGTCGCTTCCTCGATCACCAGCCGATCGAAGCGCGGCCTGTCGGCTGGCTCGGCAACAGCTGGCGCTGGGCTCGCCGGCATCCCGCGCAGGCGACGGCCGTCGCGGGCAGCAGCCTGATCGCACTGGCGCTGCTGTTGTTGTTGCGCAGCAACCAGGAACTGCGCATCGAGCAGGAGCGCGTGGGAGCCGTCAATGCCGAGCTGCTGCGCGCGCTGGAATCCAGCGATACGTGGAGCGAGCGTGGCGAAGGCACGCTGGATCAGGCCCAGCGCCTGATCCGCCGGTCCGAGGAACTCGCAGGCAACTCGCGCGAAGCGCTGCTCCTGCACACGCTCGGCTCGCAGCTCTTGCTCTCCAGCGGAGCGTTCGAACAGGCCGAGCGCGAGCTTCGGGAAATCGAGCGCGGCGTGGGCGCGCAGGGCGATCCGGCGCTCGATCTGGAATGGCTCGGGGTCGTGCTGCGCGTGGCCGAGGAGCGGGATGAGGCGCTGCGTACTGAGTCCGCCATGGCACAGACAGCCAGTCTGCTGGAGCGGCATCCAGAGCTGGATCCAGAGGGGCATTGGGCCGAGAGCCTTCAGACGCGGCGCCTGCTGTTCGAGCTGGAGGAGGAGCGTCCGGCCTCGCCGGAGGCGCAGGCCAAGGCGCTCGCGTGGCTCGAACAGCGCCTGCAGCGCCAGCTGGAGCGCGCCAACAACAAACCCGCGCGCCTGCGCGCCTACGTGGAGCTTGGGCGCGCCGCGCGTGCGGCGCACGACCATCGACGCGCGCACGGTGCCTGGATGCAGGCGCTCACGCTGGCCCGCGAGCACTACGGCCAGGATTCGCGCCGCAGCATCGAGGTCGCCCTGCTGCTGCTCGAAACCAGCGGTAGGGAAGCGGAGGGCGACGCGTGGGTGCGTTCTGTGGTGCGCACGGCGGAATTGGGCAGCGCCGTGCGCCAGCGCCTCGGCGAACGCGATCCGCTGCGCGCCCGCATGCAGTGGCGCCTCGCCCTCGAGAATTTCGACCAGCAGTCGGGCATGGCTGCCTTCGATCCCTCATGGCAGGCGGAGCTCCAGGCTCGCCGCGCCGAACTCGAGCAACTGCTCGGCGCAACGCATCGCCTCGTGCTGCAGGCCCGCGTCGAGCACGCCGCACGCATTCTGGGCCGACTGCCGCCCGAGGCAGCGCTCGCCATGCTCGAGGAAACGCAGGCGCTCCTGCTGGCGCGCTATCCGGCGGGTCACAGTCTGCGCTGGAAGCATCAGGTACTGCTCGCCCAGGCTCAGTGGCGCAACGGTCAGCGCGAGGCGGGCTGCCGCACGGCGGTGCAGACGCTCGAAGGTATCGAGCAGCGGGAACCGTGGACCGAGGCCCTGATGGAGGAGGGCACCCGCCTGTGCTGGGGGCTGTACTTCGCGGGCGAGAGCTCCGCCGCGGGCTGGCATGCCCACGCGCTGAGCCGGGGATTGCCCAAGGGCGCTTGGGTCTCGGTTCACCGGCGACAGCTCGAGCAGGTCTGGGAACTGCACGCGCTGCAGTGCGTGCTGGGGCAGACGCCCCTCGACGAGCGCCTGTGGTCGGAGGTGCGCCTGCGCGTCGGCGAGCGCGGCGAGTGGACGGCGCCGCTGATCGAGGCCTGGCGCGCGGGCGGGCGCGCCCCGCTGGAGGCCGTCGTGGCCGAACAACCGGATTCCGCGCGTGCGGCGCTGGCCCTGGCGAAGGTTCTGAAGGATGCCGGCGATGAGCCGGGTGCGAGGTCCGCGTCCGTGGGTGTCTCGGAAGCGGACCCGCTGCGCTGGGCGCTGGAAAGCGACTCGCCCGCACCGCACAGGTGAGGACCGAGCCGCCCCCGCCGGCTCGCGCGGGAATCGCCGATCCAGCCTTTCGATGCTGTCCCGGCTGATGGCGCAGTCGGGTCAGTAGCCCGCGGCCTGTCCGTCCTTGCGCGACTCACTGGCTCCGAAGTACGTGCGGGTGGCGCGATCCACGCGAATCGCCTGGTAGCCCCCGTAGTCGCCCCGGTTGTAGCCGACCGCATGGCCCCTCTCGATCAGGCCGCGCACGACCCCGTAATCCCAGCCCGATTCGAGGTACAGCTTGCCGCCGTCGCTCATCTTCGAGCCTGTCGGCTCGGACGAGCCCTCGTGCAGGATGCGCGGAGCATCGCCGGCCTCCTGCGTGTTCATGCCGAAGTCGATCAGGTTGACGATGATCTGGACGTGGCCCTGAGGCTGGGTCGCTCCGCCCATCACGCCGAAGGCGAGCAGCGGCTCGCCGGCCTTGGTGACGAAGCCGGGAATGATCGTGTGGAAGGGCAGTTTTCCGGGCGCGTAGCTATTGGGTCGATTCGGCGCCAGATCGAACAGTTCGCCGCGATCCTGCAGCACGAAGCCGCAGCCATCGGGGGTCATGCCCGAACCCATGCCGCGGAAGTTGGACTGGATCAGCGAGACCATGTTGCCGGCCGAATCCGCGGTCGAAAGGCAGATCGTGTCGCCCTGCTCGAGGATCGGCGGACCAGGCGGAATCTCGCGCGCGGCCTTGTCGAGGACGATGCGCTTGCGCTGCTCTGCGGCGTACTCCTTGCTGATCAGGCGTTTGACGGGCACGCGCATGAAATCGGGGTCGGCGTAGTGGCGGGCGCGATCCTCGAAGGCGAGCTTCTTCGCCTCCGTGAACAGGTGCACGAACTCGGCGCTTTCGCGGCCCATCGCGCGGAGGTCATAGCCTTCGAGCAGGTTGAGCATCTGCAGCGCGGCGATGCCTTGTCCGGGCGGGGGCAGTTCCCAGATCTCGTGCCCGCGGTAGGTCGTGGACACCGGATCCACCCAGAGGCTCTGGTGCCGGGCGAGGTCTTCGTAGCGCAGGAAGCCGCCTTGGCGCTGCATGTAGGCGTCGATGCGCCGCGCGATCTCGCCCTTGTAAAACGCATCGCGCCCGTCGCGAGCGATGGTCTCGAGCACGCCCGCCAGCAGCGGATTGCGGAACGCTTCGCCCGTGCGCGGGGCACGGCCCTCCGGCAGGAAGACCGCGGCGAAGTTCTCGAAGTCCTTGAGCCGCTGCGCATTGCGCTCCCAGTAGTGCGCGATCAGTTCCGTGACCGGGAAGCCCTCGCGCGCATAGCGGATGGCGGGGGCGAGGATCGCGGGCATCGGCAGCTTGCCGAAGCGCTTGTGCAATTCGAACCAGCCGTCGACGCAGCCTGGCACGCTGACGGGCAGCGGGCCCAGCGGGGGAATGGCCTTCAGTCCGCGCTTTTCGAACTCCGCCAGAGTGAGGCTCTGCGGCGAGCGGCCGCAGGCGTTGAGGCCGTGCAGGCGCTGGGTGGGTTCGTCCCACACGATCGCGAAGAGGTCGCCGCCCAGACCGCAGCCGGTGGGTTCGGTGAGCGCCAGCATCGCGTTGGCCGCGATGGCCGCATCCACCGCGCTCCCGCCGGCGCGCAGGATTTCCAGCGCGGCCTGGGTCGCGAGCGGCTGGCTGGTGGCCGCCATGCCATTGCGTGCGATGACCTCCGAGCGGGTGGCGAAGGGGCGCCCTGTGATGCGGTCACCAGGGAGTGATGCGAGGGCGATCATCAGCAGGTTCGCAAGCATGGTGGAATAGGCCTCCGGCCGCACGAGGCTAGAGCCCCGCGCGGCCGGAGGGAAGGCTCATCGACCGCAGGCTATTGGAAGCGGCGCAGCACCTTGACGTAGCTGGCTCCCTCCGCGCAGGGTACCGATCCCCGCGGATAGAGCAGGCCCTGCTCGTCGATCTGGAAGATCGAAATGTCCCCGGTGCTGTAGTTGGCGCTGTAGAGGAAGCGGCCCGAAGGATCGATGTCGAGGCTGCTGGGCTGGTAGCCCTCCTGATACAGATCACCCGGAGCGATCAGCAAGCCCTGCTCGCCCACTTGGAAGTGGGCGATGTGGCCGTGGCTCGTGGTGTCCATGTAGGCCACGAAGACGTTGCGCTCGTCGGGACTCACCGCGATCGAGACCGGCTCGAAGCCCGCCCGCACTCCTGGACCCGCGAGGCTGAGTCCGCCGTTCGTGTAGCTGATGCGGAAGGGCACGGTGATGTTGGAGTTGCGCAGCGCGGCGTAGACCGTGCGTCCGCTGGGCGGGAAGGCCAGTCCCCATGCGCCGGGCGCCATCTGCGAAGGCGCGGAGGAGGACGGTCGGCCGGACTGCGCGTCCAGTTCGTAGATCGTGATCGTAGCCGTGCCCGGGAGCCCATTGCCGTTGTTCGCGACGTACAGGAACGCGCCGGAGGGTTCCATCCCGACATAGACCGGGTTGGAATCGGTGACGATGCTGTCGACCAGCGTCAGCACGCCCGTCTGTGGGTGGATCGAGTAGGTGTTGATCCGACCGTCATCCTCGTTTTCGACATCGCTGGCCGTGCCGTACAGGAAGCGGCCGGAAGCGTCGGCACAGATGTAGGTCGGTCGGCCCTGCACCGCGACGCGACCGAGGCTGGAGAGCATCTCGCCGTTGTTCTTGTCGAAGCGCAGGCCTTCGATTTCGCGGGTGTTGGGGTCGATCACGTACAGCAGCCCCTGACGCGCTTCGAGCGTGAAGCTGCCGCGGCCAGGCGACTCCTGCACTTGCTGCAGCATGTTGAGCATGCCGTCATTCGAATTCGAAGCGTAGGTCACGATCGAGCCGGACTGGGCCGCGCTGGCGAGCACCGCGGCCGTCTCGCTGATCATCGGACCGGAGCCGCGCAGGATCGCCATGCGCGTCGGCTTTCCGCGCATGTTCCAGTTGAGCCTCTGGCTGAGCGAGGCCGCGCGCGCCGTGCGCAGTTGGTGAGCGTCGGTGTCGAGCATCAGCATGTGACGCTGCATGGGATCGACGTAGGTGGCGCGCGTGCCCTCTCCGCCCTCGATCGAGCCCGCCAGGCTCAGCGCGCCGGAATCGGCGATCGCCAGGCGGTGCGTGCGGCTGCCCAGCTCGTCGGCGACATACAGCTGCTCTGCCAGCGTGCCCAGTTCCAGATCGCCGGCGCGAAGGCCGACGGAGAGGCCCTGAACCAGCGCGATGGTGGAGCCCAGCGGATTCACGGCCAGACGCAGGACGCTGGAGGTGTCGCGCATCGACAGATACAGCTGGCCGCGGCTCGCATCGAAGACCAGATCCGCTGGCTGCGTGCCCGCCAGGGTGGCGGCGCCGGAGCGTGGGACCAGCTGGCCCTGCGGAGTGCGTTCGAAAGACAGCACCTGTGAGGCACTGCCGCTGCTGAGCGCCGCGAACAGCACGCTGCCGCTCTCATCGAAGCACAGTGCGCGCGGCGCCAGCGCCAGTGGCAGCGGCGCGCCCGCTGCGCTCCAGGCACCGCTGGCGGCATCGAGCGCATAGGCGCTCAGCGACTTGCCGGCTTCGCTCCCGACGTACAGGTGCGCTCCATCCGGCGCGATCTGCAAGGTGTGCGCCCCGGTTTCGGTTTCGATCCGCTCCTGTGCCTGCAGATCCAGCCAGCCGCTCAGCGGGTCGAGGCCCCAGCGGATCAGGTAGCCCGAGCGGGTGGTCGAATAGGCGTAGCGCGCGTCGGACCGGATTTCGAAGTTCTCAGGCTCTCCAAATTCCGCGGGCAGCACCGCATACCCGCGGCGCTCGAGCGTGCCCTTTCCGGCGGAGTAGCCCACCACGGTGATCGTCGAGTCCGAGGGGCTCAGCAGATACGCGTAGCGAGGCGCGGGCAACACGGAGAGCTCCAGCGTCGTGCTGACGGAACCGAAGGCATTCGAGGCCGTGATGGTGTGGAGGGTGCGCTTGCGTTCACCGAGCGGTGTGCCCGTGATGTCGCCGTTGAGCGGATTGAGGCTCAGGCCTTCGGGCAGCGCGGGCGTGATGGCCCAGGTTTCGACGCTGCCCGTGACCTTGGCGCGCAGTGCGTCGATCGGCACGCAGAGCATCCCCGCCGCCGCGTCGACGCTCAGCAGACCCGCTTCTGGATCCTGACGCTGGTAGCTAAGACCCGCGGGCGAGGAGGCTGAACCGCTGTTGCCGCCCTTTCCCCCGCAAGCGGCGAGGGCGATGAGGCAGGCCAGCGCGACGATGAAGGAATGACGATGGAACATGCAAAGCAGGGGAGAAACACCCAAAGACCGCGCGGAGGCTGCGCGCTCGCGCAACTCCGGCAGCATAACCGCAATCCCCAGAACGTAGTCCGGACAGGGCCTTTCCGGGGCTCGAAAGTCAGGAATTCTGATTTACGAAAAGGCGGCCTTGAGGAAGCGCGGGCGGTCTCTAACCCTTTTGCAGCTTGGGGATTAGGTTGATCGCTAGGGCCTTGGCCCGGATCACGCACTGGTCTGAATTGTCGTATTCGAAGCGCCCAAAGCGCCCCAGCGTGATCAGGCCGGCCTCGTCCATCCAGCGGAAGATCGCGCTGCGCCGCTCGGCGTAGCGGTGGTCGAAGACCACGTAGGCGTGGCGGATGTTGGTGCGGTCGGTGAACAGCACTTCCTCGCGCCGCAGCAGCCCGGCCGCGACCAGACCGGCGAGCACCTCTCCCTCCAACTCCGGTCCGGGGTGCGGCGCGCCGCCGGGAATCGTCACTTCGCACAGGAACGAGGACTTGCCCTTGGGCGCCAGCGAGGCGCTGTAGTTCGACATGTACGTCACGCGATTGGTCGGGCCCTGGATCTCGTGCGGCAGATAGATCCACGACAGGTCCGGATGCTCGCGGCGCTCGAGCGCGACGAGGATCGAAACTAGGCCGTTGTACTCGAGCGTGCGCATCGCCTCGGCGACCTCGCCGGGCACGCCATGGATGATGCGCGGCAGATCGGTCAGTGCCAGCGTGTTGACCACGAGGTCGAAGTCCTCGCCGTTGACCTTCCAGCCGCTGCCGGAGCGCTGCACCTCGACCACCGGCGTGCGCAGCCGCACGCGCGAGTGCAGCGTGCTGGCGATGCCGTCGGCAATCGCCTGAAATCCGCCTTGGCGGGGATAGTAGAAGATCGACTGGTGCGTGTAGCCCTCCGTGCGGATGCCGACCGCGGAGCGCAGCACGTCGTCGACCGGCGCATCGGGCACGCGCCCGGCAACCCAGTCACTGGTGAGGAAATCCAGATCGCGCTTCCAGACCTTCGCGTTGTACGGGTCCATGAAGTGCCGGGCGATGCCTTCACCGAAGCGCCAGCGCACCCAGGCCCCGAATTCGCGCGGCGCGCTGGAGCGGTCCGTGCTGCGCTGATGCCAGGCGCGCACATAACCGCTGAGGCAGTCGAAGGTCGCCTGAGGAGGCAAGTCGCCGAGCCCGTTTTCGAAGGGATAGTTGACCCAGCGATGCTCGTAGCGGATGCGCGTGTTGCGCTGCTTCTTCTCGAAGGCGCCCGGCCCGCCGCCGCAGTCGATCATCCAGTTGAGGACGCTGGTGTCCTTGCTGTAGAGGATGTGTCCGCCCGCGACGTCGTAAGTGAAGCCCTCGACCGTCTTCGACTGGCACAGCCCGCCGACGCGGCTGTCCGCCTCGAGCAGGTGCAGGGACTGCGCGGGAACTCCGCCTTCGATGAGGAAGCGGGCAAGGGAGAGGCCGGAGATGCCGGCGCCGAGGATCGCGATCTTCAAAGCCTCGGGAGGATAGCAAGCCGCGGCGCGAGAATCGCCAGCGGCTTCGTCAGCGTTCGCGGATCAGGCTCGCGCGGCCCACGCCGCTGCGTTCCAGCGCGGGGCCTGCCGCGCTGAGCCAGCGGCGCGCGTCTGTCACGTAGCCTGCCGTGGGCTCCAGCCCCTCCTGCAGGCCGCTGAAGTACGCGTTGAATCCCTCCATCCAGGTTTCGCGCGCGTATTTCGCCAGACAGGAAGCCAGCGCGACCGGGAACGAGACCGCCTCGGCCCGCTCCTGGAACACGACGCGCATCCAGCGCGGACCATGATGCTCCGTGAGCAGATACTCCGAGCGCTCGGAGTGCTCCTCGACGACGCGCGTGCGTGCCAGCGGAATGCTCGCATCGAGCAGCGCGGCGTAGCGCATGCGGCCGCCCTGGCGGTCGACGATCAGATCGACACCTTGCGCGGCATGGCGCTGCCACAGGCGCTGGAAGAAGGGCTGCAGAGCCTGCCACTGCGTGCGGCTCTTCGAGTGCGTGCGCGCGAAGGAGCGGTTGAGCTCGGCCGGCGTCAGCGCCCGGAAACCCGCCTCCAGCAGCTCGATGCCGCGCTGCTCCAGATCGCGCGCGAGCGCCAGGCGTTGCTCGGCCAGCGAGGAGGCGGCCGAGGCCCAGGGCAGGCGCGCGGGATGGTGGGCGTGCCAGGGCTCGCGCTCCGGCGGATCCTCGGGCGCCAGATCGGGCGGCAGACCGGCGAACAGCTGCTGCGCGCTGCGCGGGGCGGGCATCGTGCCAGCCAGCGACAGGAAGGCGAGCGCCGTGCTCTCCAGGCGCGCGGCTCCGCGCGCGTCGCGCGTGTAGACCTGCTTGGAATCGGCGACGGCGAGCCGGCCGTCGCGCTCGCGCGGCTGTTCGCTGCAGGATTCCGCCAGCGGCTTCCACAGCGCGTGCGAGTCGGCGCGCAGCGCCGCGAAACCCAGGCACAGCGGCCCGAGCAGCGGCCCCAGACCGGCTTCGTCGATGCCGGCGACCACGGCGGCGCGCGGATGCGCGTCGGTGCTGACCGGCCCTGACGGCTCGTCGAACAGTCCGCCGCTCATCGCTGCGCCGCGGATCCGCCACGTCGGCGCATCCAGATCAGCAGCGCCAGCGCCACGCTGCCAGAGATCAGCGAGATCAGCTGCGAAGTCGAGATCACGCCGCCGAACCACAGGCCGCGCACGGAGTCGCCGCGGAAGAACTCGACGCCGCCGCGCAGAATGGCGTAGCTGAACAGGCAGGTCAGCGCGACCTGCCCGGCGTAGCGGCGATGCTTCAGCGTGTAGTAACCGATCGCGGCGACGCACAGCGCCTTGATGCTCATCCAGTTCTGCGTCGCCCACAGCACCTTGCCGGCATTGGCCTCCCCGAACAGGCTGCCCTCGGGCAGTACGGCAGGCACGTGCAGCGTGATCGGCCAGGGCAGGTGTTCGAACTGCGGCGGGACCACTTGGCCGTAGTCGTCGCCGACGAGGAAACAGCCGACGCGCCCGACAGCGAGCCCGACGAATCCGGCGATCAGGCCCAGATCGAGCGCGTGCAGCACTCGCAGCTTCTCCATCCTTGCCTTCCACATGCCCAGCGCGATCGCGCCGAACAGTCCGCCGTACATGACCAGCCCGCCGTTCCAGATCTTGAGCATCTCGAGCGGATGCGCCACGAAATCCTGTCCCACGGGGCTCTGCTGTCCCACCTCGACGATGATGTACAAGAGGCGCGCGCCGATCACGACGCCGAACAGGATCCAGACCGTGACGCGCGAAAGCCGCTCGGGATCGTGCCTCGGATCGTCGCCGTAGCGCGCGGCAAGTCGGCCGAGCAGCCAGGATCCGAGCAAGAAGCCCGCGGCGAGCATGATGCCGAAGGAACGCAGCGGGAAGTCGAGACCGGGAATGGTGTAGAGGATCGGATGCACGATGGGCGAGGATTCTAGGCTTCGGGAGCCTTGCTCGGCCACCGCTGTCCGTTATCCTCAAGGCGCGCGCCCGAGCCCCAGCACGACCCCAGCACGATGCGTGACGCCTTCGCCAATCAGGTTCCGACCTCCAAGGTCTTCGTGGAAGGCCGCTACACCAAGCTGTGCCGTGACCTCCCTCAGACCGTGTTCTTCTGCCCGGAATGCAAGGGGCACCACAAGCGCCGGCGAAACTGCGCGCGCTGCGAGGGCTTCGGGAAGCTGACGCGCGACAGTGTGCAGGAGCTGATCGCTTGGGTCGCCGGGGCCGCGTTTCGCACGCGCGAGAACAAGTTCCATGGAGCAGGCCGCGAGGATGTCGACGTGCGCATGCTGGGCCGCGGCCGGCCCTTCGTGCTTGAACTGGTCGGCCCGCGCGTGCTGGATGTCGATCTGGCCGCGCTGGAAGCCGAGATCAACCGCCGCAACGCGGGCCGCATGCAGGTGCACGGGTTGCACTGGACCGACAAGGAGCGCGTGCGCGTGATCAAGGAGACGCCGCACGCCAAGGAATATGAGGCGCGCGTCGCGGCCGAGGGCCGGCCAGATCCCGAGCGCGTGCAGGCGCTCGCCGGCCGGCGCATCCAACTCGTGCAAGAGACGCCGCAGCGCGTGGCGCACCGCCGGGCGGAAAAGGCCCGCGAGCGCTGGGTCGAATACGTCTCGATCGCCCCGGTCGAGGGCGGTGGCGACTGGCTGGTGCGCATGCGCACCGAGCACGGCACGTATGTCAAGGAGGCGATCAGCGGCGAGAACGGCGCTTCGCGACCCTCGCTCAGCGAGTTGCTCGGCGTGCCCTGCCGCTGCGTGGAACTCGATGTGATCGAGATTCTCGATGAGGCCGGCGATGCCCCGGCGCCGCTCGCCCGCCCCGATGTCTTCGGGGCCGGCCTCGACTGAAGCGCCGGCCGCCCTTGCGCGGGAGCCCCAGCTCCAAGACAGCGACTGTCCGCCCGGCGCGGCACCCGTGTCGGCGTACGCGGCGCTAGACGATCACGCCCATGATCTGTGCCTCGAACACCAGCTCGCCGCGCACATAGCCCTGCACGGCGTAGGTGAACATGCGCGAGCGCATGCGGATCGGCTGTGCGGCGAAGTACATGCGCACGCCCGGCTCGACGATGCCGCGAAAGCGCACCTCGTCGAGCCCCCCGAAGCCCAGAAAGGTCTCGGGGGGACACTGCGAGCGCACCATGTAGTCATAGGTCGATAACTGCGCCGCAGCTTCGCACATCAGCACGCCCGGGAAGATCGGCCGGCCGGGGATGTGGTCCGCCGCCCACCAGTCCTCCGCGCGGATCTCCTTGTAGCCGACGATGCGGGCCGGCTCCTGTTCCTGAAGCACGATGCCATCGAGCAGCGCAAAGCGCCCGCGCTGCTTGATCTTGGCGAGGATCGCCTCGCGCGAGGCGACCAGAGTGAGGGAATCGAGGCTGAGAGGGTCGATCAGGGGGATGGTCGGCATGAGGGGGGCGTGAGAGTCTACGCGGCGCCGCGCGCGGGGGCTAGGATCCTGCGACACTCCGCATGGACGCCACACACATCGCCGCCAGCCTCGACACGCTCAACCGCGAATACGCACGAGTGCACACCGCCAAGGAAGATGCCTTCTGGACGGCCTACATGGGCCTCGACGCCGACGCGGGCCGGGCGCGTGCCGCGCTCAGCGCGGCCGAGGTGGCGCTGCACCAGTTTCTCAGCGATCCGGCGCGTCTTGCCTCCGTGCGCGAATGGACGCGTGCAGCCGAGGCGCTGCTCGATCTCTCGGACACCCGCGCGCATCCCTCCGAACAGGATTTCGTCGCACTCTCCGGCTGGATCGCGACGCTCGAGGCGCATGTGATCGAGAATCACGAGGCCCGCCTGCTGGCCGAGGAACTGATCGAGCAGGAGGGTCGGCTGGCGCTCGCGCGCGGCCGACTGGAGCTTTTTGTGGAGGACGCGGGCGGAGTGCGCCAGCCCGCGAGTTCGGTGCGCCTTTCCGCGCTGCTCGCCAACGACCCTTCCGAGCGCGTGCGGCGCAGTGCCTGGCAGGGACTGCGCTCGATCGAACCCCATCTTCTGGAACACGGTTTTCTCGATCTGGTGCGTTTGCGCAACCGCTTCGGGCGGCTGTGCGGCGGGGAGGACTGGTACGACTCGAAGGTGCGCCGCGTCGAGGGTCTCACGAAGCAGGAGGTCTTCGCCTGGCTCGAGGAACTCGAACAGCGCACGCGCGCGCGCGCAAAGTCTTCGCTGGAGGAGCTGCGCGCCAGGAAAGGCGCCGACGCGCTGCTGCCCTGGAATACGCGCTTTGCCTCGAGCGGAGACATATCGCTGCTGCAGGATCCGCACTTTCCCTTCGGCAAGGCGCTCGAACGCTGGATCCGCTCCTTCGGCGCGCTGGGCATCCGCTACCGCGGCGCGACGCTGGTGCTCGATCTCGTAGACCGCCCCGGAAAATACGAAAACGGCTTCATGCACGGTCCCGTTCCGGCCTGGATGGATCGGGGCACCTGGATTCCGGCGCGCATCCAGTTCACGGCCAACGCGATCCCGGGGCTTGCAGGCGCCGGCCGGCGCGCGACCGACACGCTGTTCCACGAGGGCGGCCACGCCGCGCATTTTGCCAACATCGTGATGCCCGCACCCTGCTTTGCGCAGGAATTCGCGCCCATGTCCGTCGGCCACGCCGAAACGCAGTCGATGCTGCTGGAATCGCTGCTCGAAGACCCCGTGTGGCAGCAGCGCCATGCGCGCACCAGCGCCGGGGCGGCGATGAGCGAGGATCTGATCCTGCGCGGCATCGCGGTGCGCCAACCCATGGCGGCGTGGAGTCTGCGCTCGATGCTGAGCGTGTGCTTCGCCGAGCGCGCGCTGTACGAGATCCCCGACGAGCAGCTGAGCGCGTCACGCGTGCTCGAGGAACTGCGCGCCGTGGAGCGGCGGCTGGTTTTCCTCGAGCAGGGCTCGCCGCGGCCCGTGCTCTCGGTGCCGCATCTCGCCTCGAACGAATCCTCGGCCTACTACCACGGCTATGTGCTCGCCGACATGGCGCTGGAGCAGACCGCGCAGTTCTTCCGCCGGCGCGACGGCTCGCTGGTCGACAATCCGCGTGTGGGACCCGATCTGGCGGAGCACTACTGGCGCAGCGGCAACCAATTGCCGTTCCGCGCGCTGGTCGAAGGCCTCACGGGCGAGGATCTGGGCGCCGGAGCGCTCGCCACGCGCGTCTCGCGCGATCCCGAACAGGCGCAGGCCGAGGCGCGTGCCGTGCTGCGGGACACGGCGCCGGCAGCGCCCACGACCTGGCCCGAGTTGGAGGCCCACATCCGCGTCGTGCACGGCCGTGAAGTGATCAGCGAAGCGGGAGACGGCGAACTCGAGCGGCTGTGCGGCGAGTTCGAGAGCTGGATCGAAGCCCGGATTCGCGGCTAGGAACCCGCGGTCAGCGCGGCGCGCCCGCCGTCCGCGAGAGTGCTCGCAGGAAGGCCACGAGGTGCCCGGCTTCGGCTTCGGACAACTGCAGCGGCTTGAGCTCCTGCGCCAGCCCCGGATTGGCGCCGCCGCCGCGGTTGTAGAAGGCCACGACCTCCTCCAGCGTCGCGATCGAAGCGTCGTGCATGTAGGGGGCGCTCATCGAGAGGCCGCGCAGCGTGGGTGTCTTGAAGCGGCCGGTGTCGAGGGCTTGCGCGGCCAGCGCGCCGACGCCGGTGTTGTGCAGGCGCTCGTCGGCGAAGTTCGGCCCGGAGTGGCAGCGCCAGCAGCCGCCCTTGCTCTCGTAGATCCAAAGGCCCAGCCGTTCCTCGACGCTCAAGGCCTCGAAATCGCCCTGCTGGAAGCGGTCGACCGGGCTGTCCGCGATGAGGATCGTGCGCTGAAAGTCGCTGAGTGCGCGCGCCAGCAGCGCGCGCGTCGGCGCGCTGGCGTACGCGATCTCGAAAGCCGAGCGGTACTCGGCCGAGTCCGCCAACTGCTGCTCGAGATCCTCGAGCTTGCGCCCCATCTCGCGCTCATGCGTCAGGGGCTCGAGCACCTGCTCTTCCAGCGAGCGGCTGCGGCCGTCCCAGAAGAAGACCTCGCCCAGCGCGCGGTTGAGGAGCGTGGGGGAGTGTCGCGTCGAAAGCCGTCCGTGGATGCCGACGCTGCGCGGTCGCGGATCGGAGAAGGCGTGCTCGGGAAGGTGGCAGGAGGCGCAGGAGACCTTGCCATCGGCCGAAAGCGCGGGATCGAAGAACAGCTTGCGACCCAGCCGCGCGCTCTTCGCATCGACGGGCGGCAGTTCGCCCAGGCCGTAGGGCACGCTGCTGCCGAAATCCTCGGGCAGCGTGTCCTTGGGCGAGTGCGGGGTCTCGACGAGCAGCACGAAGATCAGCGGCAGCACGGCGCTAGCGCTCCTGGCTGGCGAGCCGCAGCAGCAATTCGCCCGGCCTACCGGCCTCGAGGATCACGTCGCCGCGCGCGCTCAGGTTCTCGACCTCGTCGCGCACGCTGATGCGGTAGGTGCCCGGCTCGAGCCAGCGCAGCAGGCACTCGCCGCGCTCGTCGCACGGCGCGTCGATCTGGCCGCGCGGCTTGCCAAAGCCGATCAGCCTGACCTTACTCGCGGGGCGGCCGAGCATGTCGACCACCTGCACCTTGAGGCTGGTACTCTCGGGCAACCGGATCGGATCGAGGCTCATGCGCGGGGCGGAGAACACCAGCGAGCGTCCCGCGATCCAGTTCTTGGCGGACCCGTACAGGCCCAGCTCGTACTCGCCGTCGGGCAGATCGCGGAACACGATGCGACCATCGGCCCCGCTTGTGTAGTACCACAGCTTGCCGGTCCGCGCATCGCTCAGGCGGGCTTCCAGCCCTTCGGCGGGCAGATCCTGCGCATCCAGCACGCTGCCTTCGAGCAGGCCGGCCATGGAGAACTGCGGCTGAACGAACTGGTCCTCGGCGCCGCGCACCAGCAGCACGTCGCAGGACTGCGAATTCATGCCCTCCGCGACGACGCGCACGATGTACCCCCCAAGCGGCAGGTCCTCGACCGTGAACGCGCGCTCGCCCTCGGCGAAGCTCTGCTGGCGTCGCTCGGCGCGCTCGCTGCCCACCAGGAAGGGGTGTGGCTCGACGATCAGCTCCCACTGGCGCGGCATCACCACACCCGGCGTCGTCGCCACCGAGCCGCGGATCCGCCCGCGGCCCTCGAAGGAAGGCACCCAGGGCGCAGCCTGGCCGCCCTCCTGGCGCTGGCTCTCGCCGGGCAATTCGACGCGCACCACCTGCTCGGCGGGCAGCACCACGACCGGCGGGGGGCGCGCAGGCTCCGGGGCCGGCGCCGGCTCGTCGGCCATCCGGATGATCAGCCAGATTCCAAGCGCGAGCAGCGCGACAATCAGCCCCCAGAGGGGCATTCGCGTTGACGGCTTCGCTCGCGCTGGCGTACCTTCGCTCATGAGTCGCAAACGCGATCCTACTCCAACGGCAACGCCCGCACCAAACGACGCCCATGCTGTCCTGCGCAAGAATCGTGTTCCTGTGGCTTCTCTTGGGCATGCTCGCACCGCTGCAGGCGCAGGGGCGCGTGGTGTTCCTGGGCTTCGATGGCGCCGATGCCGCCACGACGCAACGCCTGATGGAGGCCGGCAAGCTGCCCAATCTTCGGGCGCTCGCCGAGCAGGGCAGCTTCCTGCCGCTGGCTTCGACCTGTGCCGCGGAGTCGCCGGTCGCCTGGGCCTCGCTCAACAGCGGACAGAACCCGGGCAAGACGGGCATCGCAGGCTTCGTGACGCGCCGCTTCGACGGCACGGGCGCGCCCTATCCCGACGTCGGTTTCCAGAAGACCGAAACCCGCGCGCTGAAGGACATGCCGCTTCCGCTGTGGCAGCAGTGGCTGGTGCGCTGGCCGGTGCTGCCGACCGCCTGGGGCGCAGGCGCGATCGTCGCGCTGGCGCTGCTCGCGTTCCTGTGCCTGTTCCTGCGGTTGACGTGGAAGCTCGCCGTGCCGCTGGCGGCGGTGCTGGGCACGGCCGCGGGCCTTGCGGTCCAGCGCGGAGCGGATGCGCTGCCGCTGCGCGTCGAGAACATCGTCGCCAACATCAGCGCCGTGGGCGGTTTCTGGGAGGAGGCGGCACGGCACGGCGTGAACTCGATCGTGATCGATGGAGCGATGACCTGGGATCGGCCCGAGGTCGAGCGGGCCAAGGTGCTTTCGGGGCTGGGCGTCCCCGACGTGCGCGGCGAGTACGGTTCGTGGTGCAAGTACACCACGGATCCGGCGCTTTTGTCGGTGGGGCGCGCTCCGCAGATGAAGTCGACCGGCTCGGGCGGCCGCATCTTCCGCGTGGATGAGCGCAACGGCCGCATCGAGGGCTTCGTGTACGGCCCCTACGATCCGATGCGCGTGGACAAGCTCGAGCGCGAGATCGAGCGGCTGCGCGAGGAGCTGCGCAGCGTGGCGCGTCCGCCGGTCGAGGAGCGCATGCTGATGCGCAAGAAGCGCGATCTGGAAGCGGAGCTCGCCGACATCCGCGACACGATGGCCGCGGGCGAGACCGATGAATATCGCCTGTTCGTGCCGCTGATCGCCGAGCGCCAGGGCACCGATCAGCTGCGGCTGACGATCGGGGATCAGACGCAGACGCTGCGCGAAGGACAGTGGTCGGACTGGTATCGCCTGCGCTTCGAAGCCTCGAGCCTGTTCGCATTCCACGCCATCACGCGCGCCAAGCTGCTGAAGTCCGATCAGCCCTTCGAGCTGTTCGTCGACTTCCTGCACCCCGATCCCTCGCATCCCAACCCGCACCAGCCGATCAGCCAGCCGCCGTCCTTCGCCTCGGAGCTGGCGCGCGAAATCGGCGAGGATTACGAGACGGTCGGCTGGGCTTGCCTGACGCACGCGCTCAAGGATGATCGGGAGGGCCTGCGCACGATCGACATCCGCACCTTCCTCGAGGACATCGAGTTCACCTACGAAAACCGGCGCAAGCTGGTGCACGCCGCGCTCGAGCGCAAGGACTGGCGCCTGCTGGTGGCGATCGAGAGCACGCCCGACCGCGTGCAGCACATGTGCTACCAGTACTCGGATCCGCGGCACCCGCTCCATGATCCGGCGGTCGCGGACTCGACCCTGCAGCTGTTCGGCGAGCAGATCCGGCTCGGCGACGCCATCGAAGCCAGCTACCGCTCGATGGACCGGCTGGTCGGCGAGGTGCGCGCGCGGCTGGGCCCCGAGGACACCTTGCTGATCGGCTCCGACCACGGCTTCGAGAGCTTTCGCCGCCAGTGCCATCTCAACAACTGGCTGGCGGAGAAGGGCTATCTGACGCTGCGCGAGGAACTGACGCTCGCGGACGCTCGCTTTCCCGACTACATCGACTGGAAGCGCACCAAGGCCTACGCGATCGGTCTGGGGACGATCTTCCTCAACCTCGAGGGCCGCGAGCCGGAAGGCATCGTCGCGCCTGCGGACGCGCCGGCGCTGATCGAGGCGCTGACGCGCGACCTGCTCGCCAGCGAGGATGAGGGCGTGCGCGCCGTGCGCTCGGTCGAACGCATGGCCGTGCACAACCACGGCCCCTTCGCGGGCGAGATGGCCGATCTGATGGTCGGCTTCGAGGAGGGCTACCGCGTCAGCTGGTCGACCAGTTCGGGAGATATCCGCCTGGAAGAGCGCGCGGACGGCAGCGTGGGCCCCGCGCCGACCTTCACCGACAACCGCCTGGCCTGGTCGGGCGATCACGTTTCGGTCAGCGGCGATCTGGTGCACGGGATCCTGTTCTCCAGCCGCAGGCTTGTCCCCCCGGCCGGCGTGCCCGACCTGCTCAGCATCGCGCCGACCGCGCTGCGTCTGTTGGGCGTGCCGATCCCCGCGAGCTTCGATCGGCCCCCGCTGGAGTTCCAGCGTTGAGCGGCTCGGGTCCGCAAGCGATCACGCCCGCGGAGCTCTTCCGACGCCGCGCCACAGGCGAAGCGTTCGAGGTGCTGGACGTGCGCGAACGCGCGGAACTCGCGCTGGCCGCATTCCCGGGCGCGCACTGGATCCCGCTGGGGGAGTTGCGCCAGCGGTCGTCCGAACTCGATCCCGCGTGTCGCTGGGTCTGCTTGTGCCACCACGGCGTGCGCAGCGCGCAGGCGGCCGCTTTTCTGGCCGCGCAGGGCTTCGAGCACGTCTGGAATCTCCGCGGGGGCATCGACCGCTGGAGCCTGGAAGTCGAGCCCGGGATTCCCCGCTATTGAACGGCCGGTGCTTGGATCCCGGGCCAGCGCTCTCTAGAATTCGACCCCTGCCCCTGAAACCCGAGGGCGCGCCCGCGTGGCTAAGCAGCCGCGGCCGCAGCGCCCGACCCCGGCACGAGCCAAGATGACATCCGGCCGGGCTTCACAACCTGTCTTTCCGAAAAGAAGCCAAGACGAACCGACATGACGCATCCTGATCTGATCGAACGCATCACACGCTCGCTGGCCTACATGCTGCGCCACCAACCCGAGCAGTTCGACCTGCAACTCGACGAATACGGCTGGGCCGACCTCGACGAGGTCGTGCGCGCGCTGCACGAGCGGCTGGGCGAGGAAGTCAGCAGCGAGGACGTGATGGACGCGATTTCCGCCGGAGATCGCCAACGTTACGAGATCGATGCGGGCCGCATCCGCGCGCTTTACGGACACTCGATTCCGGTGAAGCCCGGCGAGCCCGTGCGTCCGCCCGAGCATCTCTATCTGGGGCTTTCGCGGCGCGACGCCGATCGCGCCGAGCGCAACGGCCTACGCCCCGGCCGTCGGCAGTTCCTGCATCTGGCGCTGTCGCGCGAGGATGCGCTCGAGAGTGCGCAGCGCAACTTCGAGGATTGCGTCCTGATGGAGATTCAGGCCCTCGATGCCTGGGAGGATGGCATCAGCTTCTACGATCGGCGCGCGCTGTTCCTGTCCGATCCGGTTCCGCCCCAGCACCTCGTGCGCATGGAGCCGCGCTCGCGGGTCGCGAGTCCCGCCCACGCAGAGGAGCAGGAGGAACTCGCCGAGCCCGAATCCGAGTCCGGTGGCGAAGTCTACGAATCCGAGGAAGCTCCGTCCGAAAACCGCCCTACGCCCGAGGGGGATGGTGGTGGTCAGCGCCGCGGTCGCCGCGGCCGCCGCGGTCGCGGCCGGGGTCGGGACCGCGAGCGTGGTCCGGAGAGCCAGGGCAGTCAGGGTCCGCCCGCGCGTCAGGATGCGGAGCGGCCGGCCTACCGCGAGGATCGGCCCGCGCCGAGGGAAGAACGCCCTGCTTACCGGGAGGAGCGGCCCG
>Ga0208361_1000074_pt1 | contig 38221 bp, 27 predicted proteins | sample LakMenEpi05Aug10_FD_150670 | JGI IMG/M metagenome (GOLD analysis project Ga0208361, IMG submission 150670) | Freshwater microbial communities from Lake Mendota, WI - 05AUG2010 deep hole epilimnion (SPAdes) | ecosystem: Environmental > Aquatic > Freshwater > Lake > Epilimnion/Euphotic zone ... | reverse complement strand
CCGGATGAGTCACTGACTCCTTTTGCAGAACTGATCTTTCTGTAACCCAGGTTTTCGGCAGCAGTATAGCTGGTGTAGAACTGGTATTCGGCGCCAGCCAGTGGTAATCCTGTGGAACGATTAAGGGCCATCCAGCTATTGTTTTGCTGCAGCACGGCGATTGCAGATACTTGAAAGGGTGTTAAGCTGACAACACATGAATTGTCGCTGATGTCTTTTTGTGAGGAACTGATTAACAAATATTTTCCCGCTGGCAGGGGATTGATGATAATCTCTGTTGAGTGCTTTCTTCTGTCTTCGCTGGACGGCAGCGTCCAAACATTTTCCTGCATCGGTTTTTTCCCCAATAAGGAGTTCTCTGAGGGTTTTTGTTGCTGGCTGTATTTTTCCCATTCATCTGCCTGTAATGCTACAATTCGCACATATACGCGGGGTGTATTTTGATAGCTGATGAGAGATAGGATGGATTGCCCCGGTAAATAAACCGACTCCATAGATGCCTCTAACATGGGTTGCCTTATTTCTGCGAGCAGGTTTTGTAGGGCAAGTGTTTCTTCGGTGACAACTACATTATCTTTTAATGCATGTGATAGCAATGAGTCAGCTCGTACATAGCCATTTTCAACCGATGCATGCCCGGAATGATTTTTTCCGGTTGTTTCTGAACTGATTTCCAGGGCAGCCAGCAGATAGTATGCCCTGAGTTTGGCAGGCGATTCGGGATAATCACGTATCAGTGTATGCAGCGCCGCAGCATACTTCTTTTTTTGTGCAACTGATCTGCCCATCTGTTGCCAGGCCCATTCTAATCTATCAATGTGTAAAGCGATTGATAGCGCTAAACTCTTTTTACTTGCTTGGGCATGGAGTAATTGTTGATATTCACCCAGTATCCTCATTTCTATGGATGAATCATACTTGGGAAGCGATGTTTCTATAAATTGATTCGGCGGCATGAAAGCCAGCTGTTTCCATTGCGACAAAACGGCCGGTTGATAGCCTTGTTGAACTGGATCTTTCAGGTATGATATTCTATCAAGTACGATCAACTGGTACCAATTTTCAGGCTGTGGTTGACCTGATCCGCGGGTGATGATGGCACGAATGGCATTCACCGGCATTTTTTTCAATTCATCCGGTTGGGAAAGTGCTTTCTCATATGACTGCAAAATGGCTCGATTAAAATTAGCGCTGCTCCATTGTTCTATCTTCTCACCAGCTGTTAGGCCAGTATGTTTTCTTTGATCAATTTGCCATCTGTTTGCTGCATAATACCTTCGATATTGACCAGCTAGTAAGGCATGGAGTATCGAACGCGTCAGCGCATCTTTCTGTTTCGACATTTCTGCCTTTATACGGTTGATGGCAACACTGTTTCCCTGATCTTTTATTTCCGCTTCCAGCGTCAGCTGATAAATCAAACACTTGAGTTGTTGTGGCCCTAAATTGATGGCTACAGCTTTTTTATAAAGTTGGTCGACTTTTTCGAGGGCAGTTTTAGGTAGACGATTAATGGTAATGTTGGAGTCGATGTCTAGCCACTCTCTGTTAAAAGTGGTATCCACAATTTGCGCCTGTAAAGCAGATGAGATGGCGACACATAAGATCAATAGGGAACAGGCGTATTTCCACATATACTTCGGTTGAATCGGTTTTTCCGAAGATGCATGGATTTTAAGATTGCACAGGCAATCTTCGAATTTAACAAATGAAGTGACTGTAAATGCAGTTTTTCAAAAAAACGGGGAAAGTCCTGTATGCTTCCTACTTCTTAAGTATGGCTGCCATGGTTTTTCCGATGTCGGCAGGACTAGCAACGACATGGATACCGCATTCAGCCATGATTTTCATTTTGGCTGCTGCTGTATCCTCTGCTCCGCCGATGATGGCTCCGGCATGACCCATTCTGCGACCGGGAGGCGCTGTTTGTCCGGCAATAAATCCTACTACCGGCTTGCGATTGTTATCTTTAATCCAGCGGGCAGCATCGGATTCCATGCTTCCACCGATTTCACCAATCATGATGATGCCATCTGTATCAGGATCATTCATGAGCAGTTCTACCGCATCGCGGGTGGGTGTTCCGATAATGGGGTCACCGCCAATTCCAATGGCAGTTGTGATGCCCATGCCTGCTTTCACTACCTGATCGGCAGCTTCGTAGGTCAGGGTGCCGCTTTTGGAAACGATGCCTATACGTCCTGCTTTGAAAATGAAGCCGGGCATGATACCTACTTTGGCTTCCCCGGCAGTGATCACACCGGGACAGTTGGGTCCAACCAGACGTGTATGCGTAGTTTGGAGATAATTTTTCACCTTCACCATGTCTTGCACGGGTATACCCTCGGTAATACAAACTACCAGAGCGATGCCAGCCTCAGCGGCTTCCATGATGGCGTCGGCTGCAAAAGCCGGAGGCACAAAGATGATGCTCACATCAGCCCCGGTTGCTTTTACGCCTTCCGCTACGGTATTGAAAACTGGTTTATCCAGGTGGGTAGTACCTCCCTTACCGGGTGTTACGCCGCCAACAACCTGGGTACCGTATTCAATCATTTGGGTAGCATGGAAAGTGCCTTCTGTACCGGTGAAACCCTGCACCAGAATGCGAGAATTTTTATTAACGAGGACTGACATGTGGGTGAAGAATTAAGTTCGCCGCAAAAATAGGCGAAAACAGCTTTGAAATGGCAGTGTTTTGTAAAGTTTAGGGATTTTCCTGACCGTACTATCAATAAAAAAGCCAGTCGGTGTTAGTTCCGACTGGCTTGGCATGGGGAGGATATGGATTATTGTTTGTAAAACTGTGCACTGTCCCTGCCATAGGCATTGGCGACCCGCAGGAAGTAGAGTCCCGGATTGAGTCTGTCAGCAAACACTTCAAATGCGTTGTTTCCGGCTGCCAGATCTTTTTTGAAACTCATTTTCGGATTGCCATTCACATCATACACGGTAAACTCGGTTGCTATGTTTGGTAAACGGCTCCAAACAGTAACCAGCATGCGTGATTGTACCGGGTTCGGGTTAATGCTAACGATTTTCAGATAGTTGATAGTAGTACCCGGTGTGTTGGTTGTATCCAGCACTTTCACATCCTTGCATATTTCAGCAACACAACCCTTGCTGGTTTTTACCTGTAGGCAAACTCTGTAGGTGCCGGCAGCGCGATATATTTTTTCCGGGTTCACTATATTTCCAGTCATCACCGTGTTGTCTCCGAAACTCCAGATGCGTTGTGTGATGGTGTCACCGGTAGTGGTGGTGCTGGCTCCGCTGGCAAATTGTATTTTATTGGGTCCGGTTTGCTCGAATTTATATTCCGCAGCAGCTTTACATGCAGGGGGTATGGTAAAGGTTACGGCATACTTGCTTTCACAACCGGATTTGGTTTTAATCACGAGATAAGCTGTGTAAGTTCCCGGCTTCAAATAATCAAACTTCACTTCAACCTCATTTCCGGTATAAGTCGGACCGCTGGTGGCATTGCCCAGGTACCAGGTTCTGCTGATGATGCTGTCTTGAACTGCTCCGCTCAAAGCAGCTGCTCCCATTGATTGTGAACTGTTGAAATAAACTACCGTTCCGTTGATCTGGTAGGTAAAGAAGGCCTTACAGTTATTGGGCGCATTACCTGAATCACTCACATTGATTTCGATGCAGCTCTCGCTCACACAACCTCTCTTTGATTTGGCTACCAGACATACTCTGTACTTGCCAAGTTTGTTATAGGTTTTCATCGGTTTTTCCTCATTGCCTTCATTATAAGTGCCGTCACCGAAGCTCCAGGATCTTTTTACGATGCTGTCACCGGCAACCAGTCCGGCATGTTCAGCTCTGAATTGATAGCTCAAGCCGCTTTGTCTACCGACACTCAGTCTGGTTTCGAATCGACAGTCGGAAGGTCGAATCAAGATGGTGGTCGTGTATTTGCTTTCACAACCCAGGCGGGTTTTTATGACAAGCGTGACAGTATAAGTGCCCGGCTGATCAAAGGCATATTTCATGTCCCACTGATTACCCGGTACTTCAATACCCCTGGTATTATTTCCAACATACCAAGTTCTGCTTACGATGGTGTCTTGTGTTGCACTAGATCCGTTGTTAGAAGATCTTGACCTCGAGCTATTCAGCTTAACGATGTTGTTATCTATTTCATAAGTAAAGAAGGCAAAGCAATCTGCAGGAACTACGGCAGAATCTTTGATTTCAATTTCAATGCAACTTTCGCTGGTGCAACCTTTGCTGGTTTTGGCTACCAGACATACTTTGTACTTGCCTATTTTGCTGTAAGTTTTTATTGGGCTCTCTTCATTGCCTTCATTGAAAGTTCCGTCACCAAAGCTCCAGGTACGTTTTACAATGCTGTCGCCTTCACTTAGTCCACTATGACTTGAGTTGAATTTGTAGCTGCGTCCATCATACCTGGCAACGCCGATTTTGGTTTCAAAGCGACATTGTACCGGTGGAATGACAACATAGGCAACAAATTTGCTTTCGCAACCCATGCGTGTTTTGATGTAAAGGATTACCGGATAGGTTCCTGGCTTATCGAAAGCATATCGCATGGCTACCTGGTTGCCGGGAACAGCGATGCCGTTGGAGTTGGCTTCAAAATACCAGATACGCGTTACGATGCTGTCAGCACTGGCAGCAACACCACCACCGGATGCTGTCGACCGGCTACTGTTCAAATAAACTACATTGTCTTTTACTTCATAAGTAAAGCTGGCTTTGCAATCTACTGGTGTAACAATTGAGTCTTTTGCTTCCACAGTGATACAAGCTTCGCTGCTGCATCCGCGCTGCGTTCTGGTATAAACACATACTGTGTATTTGCCGGCCTGGCGATAAGCTTTGTAGGGACGACCCTGACTTTGATCGAGGGTGGTGCCATCGCCGAATTTCCAGATAGTACTTACTATACTGTCACCGGGATTTACATTGGTCACCAGTCTTTCGAACAAAAACTCCAGTCCGCTGCTTTTTGCCACCACGGCTTTGGTGCTGAGGTTACAGTTTTGGTTGAGCAGGGTAATTTTTTGCTCATATTTACTTTCACAGCCACCTCTGGTTTTGATGACTAGTTTGATGCTATAGGTTCCCGCACGTTCAAATAATTTCCGCAGGTTGACCGGGTTTGGAGAGGTAACAGGCACGAGGGTATCATTGATATACCAGCTACGGCTCATGATGGTATCGCGTAAGCCGTTGGGCATAACGCCGGCACTGGATTGCTCACTGGAGAACCAGGCAGCAAGTCCTTCGCTCTGTGTTGTAAAGTAAGCCCTGCAAGCAGTATTGTAAGTTGTGCTGTCCTTCACGCGTACTGAGATACAAGCCTCACCTGTGCAGCCAAATTTTGTTTTGAATTGAAGGCATACTTTATAGGTGCCTGAGTCGGCATATTTTTTTACCGGACTGATTTCGTTGCCATCGAGGATGCTGCCGTCGCCGAAATTCCAGCTTCGCTTGATGATGGTATCACCGGCAGCAAGGTTTTCTTCAACCGAACTAAATTGAAGGTAAAGGCCGGATTGTCTTTTGATAAAAACTTTGGTATTCACTCTGCAGGGTTGCTCTTTCACAACCACTGTATTGGTCACTCTGCTTTCACAACCCCTGAGAGTTTTGATTAATAAAGTAACCTGATAAGTGCCAGGACCGGGGAAGGAGTGGCGAATGTTCACCTGATTACCCGTTACCGGTACTGTTCTGTCTCCAAATAACCAGGTTCTGCTGACGATGCTATCGCTGGGTGCAGCTTTGCTATCGCCACTGAGGAACCCATATTGGAAAAGTGTGGGGGAGTTGGTGGCATCGACCACAGTGAAGGCGGCATTACATGAAAGGATGGTGGGGCTAGCACATAAAACGAAATTGCTTTCGATCACGCGGGTACTACCCGGAGCCATCTTATGCAAAAATAACCGTCCATTGCAGTCGGTAGTCTGTACATTGATGAATTTAATTTCTCCGTTGCAAGACACGGAGTCTACATAATAACCATTGCTGTTGGTCAACACCCTGCGCTGGATGTTACATCCTGACTGGGTTGATTCGGTGGAGATATACATCACCTTACCCGCAATGGGGCGTCTGTTTTCGTCTGTTACTGTACCCTTAATAACAAAGGTTCCTGCCAGCAGGGTGGTCTGCATGCCTAAGCCGAGCAAGAGCAACAGGTAGGTTAAAAATTTTTTCATAGGATAGGATTTTCTCTCAATAGAGATACCCCAAAGGCATAAAATGCAGCCTGCGGACTAAAAAATCAGGTGTTGTTTCTGGTCATAAATGCTGGCGGGACTCATTTTCTGGGGTCCAAGTCATGATAAATTATAGCTGAATGGGCCATAATTCAGGGCCATTGCCTACTTTTGCGGCACTTTAGTAAAACAAACATTATGGCAACCACTTCCGACATCAGCCGCGGCATGATCCTTAAACTGGACGGCAGTCTTTATTCTGTTGTAGAATTCGGCGAAAACAAAACAGCCCGGGCAGCAGCCAAGGTATGGGCAAAACTCAAGGGTGTAGATAATAAAAAAACCATTGAGAAAACCTGGAACAGCGGTGAAAATATCTATCCGGTTCGGGTGGAGAAGAAAGCCTTTCAGTTTCTCTACAAAGATGATAGTGGCATTAATCTGATGAACAATGAAACCTTTGAGCAGATTACGCTTTCAGAAGAAATGATAGATGCCCCCCAGTTTTTGAAAGATGGGTCTGAAGTTTTTGTATTTATTAATACAGAAACGGAACAGCCCATCGGTGCGGAATTGCCCGAAAAGATTGTTTTGAAAATTACTTATTGCGAGCCCGGACTTAGGGGTGATACCGCCACCAGGGCCCTCAAAGCAGCCACAGTTGAAACCGGAGCCACCGTTATGGTACCCCTGTTTGTGGAAGACGGTGAACTGATTCGGGTAAATACCAAGGATGGCAGCTATGTAGAGCGGGTGAAAGAGGGAAAAGAGTAATTGCAGCCCTTCCCCGATTTTCGGCGTTTTTTTCTTAATTTTATTGATTTTTGACCCGTTTTCGGTCATTTTTGGCCGAAATAACCCTATTTTTGCCCTCATTTCGATAAAATCCAGTTATCTCGTTAAAGGCCTTTTTTATTAAAAACCGCGGGTTGACCACCCACCCGGTTTACATTTTTTTAACCAGGCTTAACCCCCTAAAACATTTGTTATGGACCTGAAACAAATCCACGAGTTAATTAAAATCATCAACAAGAGTAATATTGGTGAGATCAGCATTGAGGACAAGGACGGTAAAGTGACCATTAAACAAAAGGAAGAGCAGATTATTACTCAGGCTGCAGCTCCGGTACACCAGGTATACCATACCCCGGCACCCGCTGCCGCTGCTCCGGCTTCCCCGGCTGCTCCAGCCGCACCTGCCGCTGCCAGTTCCCCCGCTACAGATAAATTGATTACCATTAAAAGTCCCATGATCGGTACTTTCTACCGCAGGTCTTCTCCGGATAAGCCGGCACTGACCGATGTCGGTCAATCTATTGCTCCCGGAAAAACACTTTGTATCATCGAAGCCATGAAGCTCTTCAATGAAATTGAGAGTGAAGTGAGCGGTACCATTGTAAAAGTTTTGGTGGAAGATGCCAGTCCGGTTGAGTTCGATCAGCCCCTGTTCCTGGTAGATCCCCAATCTTAATGTTCCCTTTATCATTCAACGCCAGGGATTTTCTGACAATCAGTAAGATCCACAAACCAGTTTAATCATGTTCAAGAAGATATTAATTGCCAATCGTGGTGAAATTGCCCTCCGGGTAATCAGAACCTGCCGGGAAATGGGCATAAAAACCGTAGCTGTTTACTCAACTGCCGATAAGGATAGCCTCCATGTGAAGTTTGCAGATGAGGCTGTTTGTATAGGTAAGCCTGCCAGTGTCGACTCATATCTCAACATACCTCATATCATGGCAGCGGCAGAAATCACGAATGCCGATGCGGTGCATCCCGGTTATGGATTTTTGGCTGAGAATGCGCGCTTCTCTCAGATTTGTGCCGATCATGGCATAAAGTTCATTGGTCCAACCCCGGAAATGATCAGCAAGATGGGGGATAAGATTACGGCGAAAGAAACCATGATTGCTGCAGGCGTGCCTGTTGTTCCGGGAGGAAAAGGATTATTAGAAAGTTTGGAAGCAGCAAGTCGTATGGCTGTTGAAGTCGGATATCCTGTCATTCTAAAAGCTACTGCTGGTGGTGGTGGTAAGGGTATGCGGGTGGTTTGGCGAGAGGAAGAGTTGGAAAAAGCTTATACCACTGCCAAGACAGAAGCAGCAGCAGCTTTCAAGAACGACGGAATTTATATGGAGAAATTTGTGGAGGAACCCCGCCACATTGAAATTCAAATCGCCGGTGACCAATATGGCAATGTTTGTCATCTCAGTGAGCGCGACTGCTCTATTCAGCGTCGTCACCAGAAGTTGGTGGAAGAATCGCCTTCACCCTTTATGACCGCAGAGCTCCGCCAGCGCATGGGGGAGGCAGCCATCAAAGCGGCATCCGCCATCAATTATGAAAGTGTGGGTACCATCGAGTTTCTGGTAGATAAGCACCGCAATTTTTACTTCATGGAAATGAATACCCGAATACAGGTAGAGCATTGTGTAACTGAGGAGGTGGTCAACTATGATCTTATTAAGGAGCAGATAAAAATTGCTGCAGGTGAAAGAATTTCCGGACGTAACTACGAGCCCCAGCTGCATGCCATTGAATGTAGAATCAATGCGGAAGATCCTTATAATGATTTCCGTCCGTCCCCGGGAAAAATAACTGTTTTACATACGCCGGGTGGTCATGGCGTACGAGTTGACAGCCATGTTTATGCTGGTTATGTGATTCCTCCCTATTATGATTCAATGATCGGTAAGCTCATTACGGTAGCACAAAGTCGGGAGGAAGCCATTGACACAATGTACAGGGCCCTGAGTGAATATGTAATTGAGGGAGTGAAAACGACCATTCCCTTCCATCTTCAGCTCATGCAGAATGAAGATTTTAGAAAAGGGAACTTCACTACTAAATTTCTCGAAAGTTTTAAAATGGTTTAGAGATTTGCTAAGACCAATAAAAAAAACCTCTTCGCAAGAAGAGGTTTTTTTTTGATTCGATGGTTTGCTTTGTGCTTTAATAAGTTGACACCCAATCAGTGTCAGCTCAGCATTATGAACATAGGGAAATTCAGTTCGGGGTTATTGATTACCTCCACCACCGCCTCTTCCGCCCATACCCATGCGGGGTTGTGAGAGGGCTTCGATTACTTTTTTTGCCAGCTCAGCGGGCAGCGCTTTTTCAATACGCTTATTCCGCTCATCCGTGATCTCTTTCATTTTAGCCTGACGAGCTTCCGGATCCAAGTCACGCAGTGCCATTTGTTTTGGGCGCATATCGTTAGAGATAGCAATCAGTGAATCTGCCTGTACATCATCGCATCCCATGGCCTTAAATCTTTCTTTCATCATGGCTGTGCGTTGTTCGGGGGTCATTTGTTGACCACCACCGGGTGGTTGAGCGTATAAAGTACTTCCCGCTGAACCGATGAACAGCATTGCCAGCAGCATCCATTTTTTCATAAATAAAGTTTTTAGAATAGACAATTTACACTTTTTTAAGGGCACCTATGAACTAATTCGGTCAATTAGGGGCTTGAGTCGGCCTTTGACAAAAAAATACCCGAAGGAACGCTTCGGGTATTTTTTTTTAGATCGTCTTCATTATCGGATGAACAACATCTCGCGATACTTGGGCAGCGTCCAAAGATCGTCATCTACCAGGTGCTCGAGTTTGTCCACATGATAGCGTATCTCCTCAAAGTACAGTGCTTTAATATCTTTATCATAAGCAATGGCCCTCTCCCTTGCGTTTTCGATGGCATTTGCTTTTTTACGTGCTTCAATCATTTCATCCACCTGCTGGTGAATGATTTGAATGTGCTTGCTCACTGCATTCAGAATTTCCAGTTGACTTTTATAGGTATCTGCACTAAGACCCGCAGCTTTCAATCCATTCACGTTCGTCAGCAAATCATTTTGGTAACGAATAGCTGCCGGCAAGATGTGGTTGATGGCCAGGTCACCCATGATGCGGGATTCGATTTGTACTTTCTTGATGTATTTTTCCAGTTCAATTTCATGACGGGCCTCCAGTTCAATATGGGTGTAAACGCCATTTGATTCAAACAGGTGTTTCGCTTTTTCCGTAATCATTGCATCCAGTGCCAATGGAGTAGTCTTTACATTCGGTAAACCTCTGCGGGCAGCTTCCTCGTGCCAGTCTTGGCTGTAGCCATCTCCCTCGAATAATACCTTTTTGCTTTCAACAATGTAGCGTTGAATAACGTGCATAATAGCAATCTCTTTCTTATCACCCTTTTCAATCAGTGCATCAACTTCCTGTTTAAACTTCTTCAATGTATCTGCCATGATCGTATTCAATACCGTCATCGAAATAGCGCAGTTGGCTGAAGAACCTACGGCCCTGAATTCAAATTTGTTGCCGGTAAAGGCAAAGGGTGAAGTCCTGTTTCTATCGGTATTATCCAGCAGCAATTCTGGAATACTGCGGTGCAAATCAAGTTTCAGAATGGCTTCATCCTGTTCATCGAATTTCGTGTTCACGCGGGCTTCGATGTCTGACAAAACTTTTGCCAGGTATTGACCTACGAAAACTGAAATGATGGCAGGAGGTGCTTCATTTGCTCCCAGACGATGGTCGTTGGGTTCTGAAGCAATGGACGCACGCAGGATGTCTGCATTGTCGTGAACGGCTTTGATGATGTTCACAAAGAAAGTCAGGAACATCAAGTTGGTTTTGGGCGTTTTTCCGGGAGCGAGCAAATTAACTCCAGTGTCGGTAGCCATACTCCAGTTGTTGTGTTTACCACTACCATTGATGCCTGCGAACGGCTTTTCGTGCAGCAATACAACAAGGTGATGCCGGCGGGCTACCCGGTTCATCAAATCCATCAGCAACGTGTTGTGGTCAACAGCGATGTTCACTTCTTCGAATATGGGGGCACATTCAAATTGTGAAGGAGCCACTTCATTGTGGCGGGTGCGCAGCGGAATACCTAATTTATAAGCTTCCTGCTCGAAGTCACGCATGAAAGCATAAACCCGCTCAGGGATTGAGCCGAAGTAATGATCTTCCAGTTGCTGTCCTTTGGCGGGCGCTGCACCAAAAACGGTTCTTCCACACTGTACCAGGTCTGGACGGGCATTTGCCAGCCGCTCATCAATCACAAAGTATTCCTGCTCCCAGCCGAGTGTAGCAGTTACTTTGGTTACATTCTTATCGAAATAGTTACAAACTTCTACGGCTGATTTATTCAAGGCTTCTAGGGCTTTCAGCAAGGGTGCTTTATAGTCGAGTGAAGCGCCTGTATAGCTAATAAATATGGTGGGTATGCACAATGTTTTACCGTGGCCAATCTCAATGATAAAGGCAGGGGAGGAGGGGTCCCAGGCTGTGTAGCCGCGGGCCTCGAAAGTGGCTCGCAATCCACCACTGGGGAAAGAAGAGGCATCCGGCTCCTGCTGGATCAATGCTGCACCGTCAAATTCTTCAATGGGTGTTCCATCGCCTTTCAGCGTAAAGAAGGAGTCATGCTTTTCCGCTGTGGTACCTGTCAGGGGCTGAAACCAGTGTGTATAGTGTGTAACACCCTTACTTTCCGCCCAGGCTCTTAAACCGTTGGCTATCTGATTAGCCACGCTACGGTCAATTTTTTTTCCGCCTCGAACACTGGTAACAAGACTCTTATACCCCTCATCACTCAGGTATTGGCGAGCTGTTTTTAACGTAAATACGTTGTCATTAAATATTCCCGTAATTTTTAAGTTGGGGGTAACGACTGAGGCTCCCTGATCGGAGGAGATGTTCTCTATAGCATTAAAGCGAAGCGACATAAAAAGTGATTTAAATGAAAGACAAAAGTCATTCATTTTTAGCTATTTTCTCATCTAAAATCAGTCACTGGGAAAAAAAACAGGGAAAAATGTGGAAAAACAAAACATATAAAATAGTACAATATGTATTTATGTATAATATGAATTTATTTTTTCATTTTTTCGCTGAAGTAGTAGGTTCTACTTGCCTTTTCGCAGCCTTTTTCCTTCGGGAGGGAATGCTGCTTATTTTTTTCAACCTGCGATAACTGTTGGTATCTTAAAAAAACAATTCAGCGGCAAATGCTACCTTTGTCCACATCATGGAAATTACCGTTCAAACCGCTGCCGAATTACGACTGACAGAGGACGAATTCAGGAGCATTTGTGAAAAACTCAACCGCACCCCTAATTTTACTGAACTCTGCGCCTTCAGTGGCATGTGGAGTGAACATTGCAGCTACAAGAATTCCATTCGCTGGCTGAAAACCCTTCCGCGAAGTGGAGGTAGAATGCTGGTAGCAGCAGGCGAAGAAAATGCCGGGCTCATGGACATGGGCAATGGTTATGGGGTTGTATTTAAAATTGAAAGTCATAACCACCCTTCCGCTATTGAGCCTTTTCAAGGAGCTGCCACAGGGGTAGGAGGTATCCAGCGTGATATATTCACCATGGGTGCCAGACCTATTGCTTCCCTGAACAGCCTGCGGTTTGGTCTTCCCGATGATAAAAAAACCAAGCGACTGTTGAGTGGGGTGGTTCATGGCATCGGTCACTATGGTAACTGTTTTGGAGTGCCCACCGTTGGTGGCGAAGTATATTTCGATGCCTGTTATCATACCAATCCTTTGGTTAACGCCATGAGTGTAGGGATTGTGCCTGTCAACAAAATGGTAAGTGCCATTGCAAAAGGTACGGGCAACCCGGTCTTTTTTGTAGGAAGCGCTACCGGTAAAGATGGCATTGGAGGTGCTTCATTTGCATCAGCCAATATCACCGAGGAAAGTGCAGAAGAGCTACCCGCAGTTCAGGTGGGTGACCCCTTCCAGGAAAAGAAACTGCTGGAAGCATGTCTGGAAGTGATTGAAACAGGTGCAGTAGTGGGTATGCAGGATATGGGTGCTGCCGGTATCATTTGCTCTACTGCCGAAATGAGTGCCAAAGGTGGTGTGGGTATGCACATCGATCTTGAAAAAGTTCCTACCCGACAAAAGAACATGAAGGCCTGGGAACTCCTGCTCAGTGAGAGCCAAGAGAGAATGTTACTGGTTGCTGAAAAAGGTCGCGAGCAGGAAGTGATACAAGTTTTTGAAAAGTGGGACCTGAGCTGCAACGAGATTGGACAGGTAACTGATGATGGTCTGCTGCAGTTTTATATGCATGGTCAGCTGGAAGCATCCATACCGGCGCATGAATTGGTATTGGGTGGAGGGGCACCACAGTATGAGCGTTCTTACACGGCGCCGGCTTATTTAGAGAGAATCAAAGGGTTCCACATAGATGAGGTTGCTGATGTTACCGACTTACGAACTACTGCCCGTCAATTGAATAGGTTGCCAAACATTGCGTCCAAGCGCTGGATATACACGCAATACGATAGCATGGTGGGTGCTGCTACTGTTACTACGAACGCCCCCTCCGATGCGGCAGTGGTCGTTGCAAAAGGAACCGGTAAATCGTTGGCCATGACCGTCGACTGTAACAGTCGTTACGTTCATGCAAACCCCTATACAGGTGCCATGATTGCAGTAGCGGAAGCTGCCAGAAACATTGTATGTAGCGGAGCTGAACCGATTGGGGTTACCAATTGCCTCAACTTCGGTAATCCATACGACCCCGAAGTGTATTATCAATTCGCGAACGCTATTCAGGGAATGGGGGATGCCTGCCGGGCATTCCAAACACCCGTTACCGGGGGAAATGTGAGCTTTTATAATCAGAATCCTGATGGACCTGTATTTCCAACACCCACCATTGGAATGGTAGGTATTCTGGATGATTTTGCCCATCACCTCACCCTTCACTTCAAACAATCGGGTGACCTGATTTTCCTGGTTGGAAAAGTGGTGAATGATATAGCCTGCTCTGAATACCTCTATCAATTAAAGAAAGTGACCTATTCACCTGCACCCTATTTCCAGCTGGAAGAAGAATTGGCGGCGCAGGATTTTATTAAAGTAGCCAATCAGCAACATATCTTGCAAAGTGCACATGATCTGAGTGAGGGTGGCTTGATTATATCTTTACTCGAGTCAGGTTACACGAATCAATTGGGTTTCCGGGTAGCCGGAACACCCGCAGCCTTCCGCACAGATGCTTTTTGGATGGGAGAGGCGCAGGGTAGAATGCTGATCAGCGTATCCCCCAATCAAAAAGAAACACTTGTTCAACTTGCCAAAGACAAGGGCATTCCCTTGCTAGAGTTGGGCGTCGTTTCCGGAACTGATGTGATCATCGGTGAAGATAATTGGGGTAGTATCGCTGATTGGAAAAATGAATACGATACAGCCATTGAAACCATCATGCAAAGTAATGCACTATGAGTTCAATAACGGTAGCTGACCAACTTCATGCATCCAGTATCGTTGTTACCGGTGCCGCCGGCTTTATTGGTTCCTGTATCGTCAAATGGCTCAATGAAAACGGGTACTCCAATTTATTACTGGTAGACGATTTTGGAGAGGAAGAGAAGAGAAAAAACTGGGAAGCCACTCAGTATACCCGCATCATTGAAAGGCAAGCCTTCTTCGACTGGCTGAGAGAAAACAATCCACCCATACAACTGATTATTCACCTGGGTGCTCGAACAGATACCACCGAGTTTAACTATGCGGTGCATGAAGCTCTGAATGTAAAATACTCTGAAGAAATCTGGCAGGCAGCTACCGAACGGAACATACCGCTGATCTATGCTTCCTCTGCTGCCACCTATGGCGCCGGGGAACAAGGCTATAGTGATGACCACAGCATGCCTGAGAAATTAATTCCGCTGAATCCTTATGGCGTGAGTAAAAATGAATTCGATAAATGGGCCCTGCTTCAGCCAGAACAAAACCGCCCACCCTACTGGACGGGGCTAAAGTTTTTCAATGTTTACGGACCGAATGAGTACCACAAACATCGAATGGCGAGTGTAATATGGCATGCAGTGAACCAGATAGAACAGCGGGGCTATGTGCAGTTATTTCGCAGCCACAGGGAAGGGTTCAATGATGGCGAACAACTGCGGGATTTCATTTATGTAAAAGACATAGAACAAGTGATCGGATGGATGGCTGAAAAGATGTTACAGCAAACGTGGACTTCCAATCACAACGGTTTATATAACCTGGGAACAGGGAAAGCCCGTACATTCAATGATCTAGTAAACGCGTGTTTCGATGCCCTGCACCTTCCTGTAAAGATCGACTACATTGATATGCCGGAAGATATCCGCGATAAGTATCAGTATTTCACAGAGGCGGCTATGCACAAATTACACGCGGCGGGTTATCAGCACCCCATGTTTTCCCTCGAAGCAGGTGTGCATGATTATGTAACGAATTATCTGCATCCCATCCGCTATCGATGAGATGTGTGCCTTTTGAATATCGAATAATTTATGCATAAGACTATTGCTATTATTGGTGGCGGCAACCTGGGATTATCCATGGCCGAAGGATTATTGAATAGTGGATTCGTTTCGCCTGACCGCCTGACAGTAACCCGGCGGAATATAGAAGCGCTGCAATCACTCAGTGAACGAGGGGTGACCATAACTTCCGATAACACTGCCGCAGTTAGCTCCGCTGACTTCATTATACTTGCCGTAAAGCCATTTCAGGTAGCTGAGTTATTGGCACAATTGCGTTCTGTACTTGATCCACATCGACAGGTACTGATTAGTGTGGTGACCGGTGTCTGGATCAGTGACATTCGAGAAATTCTTGGGTCAGATATGCCCATACCCTTGTTTCGGGCCATGCCCAACACAGCTATTGCCATACAGGAAAGTATGACCTGCATTTGTTCCTCTGCTGCCACCACATCGCAATGTGATTTTGTAACCGATTTATTTCAGCAACTAGGAAAAACTGTAACAATTGAAGAGAAATTAATGGATGCTGCCACTGTTTTAGGGGCCTGCGGAACAGCATTTGCCATGCGTTACATCCGGGCTAATATCCAGGGAGGTATTGAAATTGGTTTCAGCGCTGCCACCGCTTCCCTCATTGCTGCTCAAACCGTAAAAGGAGCTGCTCAATTATTGCTGACTAAAAAAACACACCCTGAGCAAGAAATCGATAAAGTAACTACTCCCAAAGGATGCACCATTGCCGGACTAAATGAAATGGAACACCGTGGATTTAGTTCATCACTTATTAAAGGAGTTGTTACCAGCTACCGTAAGATTCAGGACGATATGTGAAGTTGTTCTTGAGCTCAGCCCATACATACACTATTGTAAGCGTTCCCTAAGAAAAGTAACTGCTTTCTTGTGAGCGTCAGCCGTTGCAACCTGATCAAAAGCAGGATTACTGGGGTTGGCAAAACCATGACCGGCATCATAAAAATGCAGACTCAAATTTTTCCCCGCCAGTCGCATATCTTCTTCAAACTTTCTCACCACTTCCGGTGAAGGACTTCTGTCTTTGCTGCCGAAAATACCCAGCACATCACATTGAAGCGTTTTCAGTTTCTCGAGGTTGTTTTCCGGTCGGCCATAATACATCACACACCCAGCAGCCTGTTGACCTGCGAGCAAACTACTTTGCAGGCTCCACATGCCTCCGAAGCACCAGCCAATCGTAAAGATCCTGGCGGTATTACCGGCATGGCTGATACCAGCCCGCACAATTTTTTCCAGCCGATCTCTGGTAGCCCCCTGCACCAGTTTCATAGCACTATCGGGTGTTGCAGCTACCTTACCATCATACATATCTAATGCAAGTACATTGACATTACCTAATTCAGCAGCCAGTTCTTCTGCCTCTCGAATGATGTTCTCATTCATACCCCACCATTCCTGAATGACCAAAATCCAGTTTTGAGTGGGACGCTTACTCTTGATTTCATAACCATAGGCAGCTGTGCCATCGGCAGCCAGGAAACGAATCCTTTCCCCTTTCGGTTGTTGCACCTTGTATTTTCTTGGCAGGGGGTGAAGTGCTGCAAAGGCAGGTGACATGGCTTCCATACGAAAGCCATCTGTGACTTCTGCGGTAAAGCAACTGACATAACAATCAGGTGTCAGCAGATCAGGCCTGTAGTGCGCAGGCTGGTGACTTACCAGCAAAGTGGAAAGCAGGATGACTGCAAAAATTAAGCGTATTTTTTTCATGGGGTAGGATTCATGCAATTATCAAAATTGGAAGACAAAAAGATGTACACGTTAAATTAACACTTTATCCTGCCGAAAGTACCATTTTACCGCTCTTATTTTTTTGCTTCCGCTTTTTGGTTTAGGTTTGTATGACCTCCGGAATTTTCTATTTCCGAACATTTCCTCTGGTCATCCGTACCCGCTTCCCGCGCAGCGAAATTACTGGCCTGGTGCCTATCATGGAGGAAGTAACCTATGGATTTTTATGTAGTATCTCGTTCATTTATATAAAATGATATGTCTAAGTTTATTTTTGTTACCGGCGGTGTTACCAGTAGTCTCGGGAAAGGCATCATTGCCGCATCGTTGGCCAAATTATTACAGTCCCGTGGTCTTCGCGTAACCATTCAGAAATTCGATCCCTACATCAATGTTGATCCGGGTACGCTCAATCCCTACGAACATGGAGAATGTTACGTAACCGAAGATGGTGCTGAAACTGATTTGGATCTCGGGCACTACGAGCGTTTTCTAGGAATCTATACCAGTCAGGCCAATAACGTTACTACCGGAAGAATCTACCAAACAGTCATCAATAAGGAAAGGGCAGGCGATTTTTTAGGCAAAACGGTGCAGGTTGTACCTCACATTACCGACGAAATCAAACGCAGGATGCGGCTGCTGGGAGAATCGGATCAATACGATATTATTTTAACTGAGATCGGCGGTACTGTTGGTGATATTGAGAGTTTACCTTTTATTGAGGCTGTGAGACAATTACAGTGGGAACTTCCGGAGGAAGATGTGATGGTAGTTCACCTTACTTTGATTCCTTACCTGAAGGCAGCCAAAGAACTCAAGACCAAACCTACCCAGCACAGTGTAAAGATGCTGTCTGAAACCGGCGTTCACCCGGATATCATTGTTTGTCGCACGGAAGAGCCACTCAACAATGATATTAAGAGAAAAATTGCCCTTTTCTGTAATGTCAAGCAAGAGGCTGTGATAGAAGCGATGGATGCCTCAACTATTTATGAAGTGCCGCTGCTGATGTTGCGCGAAAAATTAGATCTCATTTGTCTAAAAAAATTACAGGTTTCCGGCTATCAAGAACCTGATTTGAATAAGTGGATAGGCTTTCTCGATAAACTGAAATATCCGCGGAGCAAAGTGACTGTAGGTTTGATTGGAAAGTACATCGAATTACAAGATGCGTACAAGTCGATATTGGAAAGTTTTGTTCATGCCGGTGCTGTAAACGAGGTGAAGGTAGAAGTAGTGAATGTGCACAGTGAGTTTATCACGAAAGAGAATGTTGCAGAGAAGCTGAGCCATTTCGATGGACTACTGGTGGCGCCGGGTTTTGGGCACAGGGGTATTGAAGGAAAGATAATTGCAGTAGAATATGCCCGCACACAAGGCTTGCCATTCTTCGGTATTTGTCTGGGTATGCAGATGGCCGTTATTGAATTTGCGAGAAACGTATTGGGACTATCTGCCGCCCACTCAACTGAAATGGATCCTGATACGAACCATGCTGTTATCAATATGATGGAGGAGCAAAAGAAGATCAGTATGATGGGGGGTACCATGCGCCTGGGATCTTATCCCTGTGCCATTCAGCCTGATACACTTGCGCATAGTATTTATGGGGAAGCACTGATTCACGAAAGGCACCGGCATCGCTATGAATTCAATAATATGTATCTGGAAGATTTTCTTCAGAAAGGTATGGTTGCCAGTGGTGTTAATCCCGAAAGCGGTTTAGTGGAAATAATGGAGTTGCCCGGGCATCCTTTCTTCATTGGGGTTCAGTATCACCCTGAACTGAAGAGCACGGTAGAGCGGCCGGCGCCATTATTTGTTAGCTTTATTGCTGCTGCCCGGAAATTCAATGAGCAAAAGGCCGGGAGAAAGTCTTCCTCTGCCGGATAAGCAGTTATTCACCCCCCACTCTTCCTAATTCACTTGGATTACCTGTCATTTTTTCAAAAAATTGCCGGATTCAGTTAGGAAACGGTAAAGTTCCCCGTTGTATCTTACCGCCAAATACTAACTTTGCCGCTCAACAATCCCCTGTATGAATACAGATAAGAATACGGTCATTGGGTTTATTTTATTGGCTATTCTGTTTTTTGTCTATTTCTGGTACACCGGTAAGCAGAGTAATGAATGGCAGGCTATTCGTCAGCGTCAAGAGGACTCTGTTCGGAATGCCCAGGCAAAATTGCGCATACCTGCCGATCCTAATCTGGCGCGTATTGATTCATTGCGACGTGATTCCGTTAGCCGCGTAACTGCTGCCGGCAATTTCGCCAGCAATGCTATGGCTGCAGAAACCGAAGTGGTATTGGAGAATGAACTGGTGAAAGTTATCCTGAGCAGCAAGGGAGCTCAGGTGAAAAAAGTGGAATTGAAAAAGTATAAAACTGCCAAGGGCCAGTTGGTGGTACTCGGGGAGCAAGGTAAAATGGCATATACAGTGAATACTGCTTCCAATGTTTCTGCCTCCACTTCCGATCTAAACTTTACGGCATTGCCGGTAAAGACTACTGCTGCCGGTGGTCAGGCAGTGACTTTTGAATTGACCGATGCAGATGGCAGATCACTACGCCACCAGTTTACACTCGAAAAGAATGTATATCACATTGACTGGAACATTGATATCGCCGGTGCCGGACAATTACTCAGCAATGGAACAGTTCAGTTGCAATGGCGTGGAGCCAGCTTTCAGCAGGAAAGAACAACTGAATATGAGCGCCAAATGTCTAATATGTGTTTTTCTGAGGGGAATCAATTCGATTTTATTTCTGCCAAGAATGCATGGACTTTTTCTCAGCCGGTACAATGGGTCAGTATGGTTCAACAATTCTTCAATGTTACGTTGATGAATCAGCAATCATTTAAAGGCGGCGAGATAAAATGGGAACGTAAGACAGATTCTTCCCTACAGCTGGCTAGTGCCGATGTAGTTCTGCAGACAACCCCTTCCGTAAATGCCACCCTCAATCTGCCGCTGCGTCTTTATTATGGTCCTAACGACTTCTACATTTTACAAAAGGAAGCACCTGAAATGGAAAAGATAGTGGATCTCGGACGTAATATGTATGCGTTTGTTCGTCCCATCAACAAGTACATCATTATGCCCGTATTCAATTTCTTCTCTGGCTGGGTAGTCAATTTTGGCTGGGTAGTATTATTGCTCACACTGTTCATTCGATTGGTGACATCACCTCTTACCTATAGCAGCTATCTCAGTGGTGCTAAAATGAAAGTACTTCGCCCTGAGCTGGATGGTTTAAAGAAGAAGTTTGGTGAAGACCAGCAGGGTTTTGCTATGGAGCAAATGAAGCTGTTCCGTGAAGCCGGAGTAAATCCTTTGGGTGGTTGTATACCTGCAGTGCTGCAGATTCCTATCTTCTTTGCGTTGTATAGTTTCTTTAATTCTAATATTGACCTGCGCGGACAATCATTCCTATGGAGCAATGACCTCTCATCATATGATTCGATTCTTACTTTACCTTTCTCTGTACCGGGGTATGGGGCGCATGTAAGTTTATTTACCATTACAGCAGTATTGACCAGTTTTTTGATTTCTATTTACAATATGGCCATGACGCCTACACAGGATAATCCGGCTTTGAAGTATATGCCGTATATCTTCCCGTTCATGTTGTTATTTATATTCAATAAACTACCTTCTGCCCTTACCTGGTATTATACTGTATCGAATATTATTACACTTGGTTTGCAGTTTGTTATTCAGCATTATATCATCAACCATGACAAAATTCTGGCTGAAATTGAATTGAAGCGAAAAACACCTAAAACGAAAAGTAAGTTTCAGGCGCGTTATGAGCAAATGATGGAAAGCCAGAAAAAGCTGCAGGATCTTAAATCAAAAACAGAAGGTAAGAAAAAATAATCCGGCAGCAGTAATAGTAATGTTATCAGCCGGGTCAACTATTCATTCATGCGACGCCTGTTACATCTGGTAGGTTTTCTCGCTGTATTTTTTTCTGCTACAGCCTCGGCTCAGCGTATAGTCGCAGAGTGTACGGTTGATTATCGTGTATATCCGGATAGTAGCTGGACAGATAATGGCTCGCTAGTTTTTAATGGAATCAAACGGGTTTTTATCAAGGGTAATGATTTGCGGACGGATATGGAGAGTGCCGGCTTTCTTCAATCCCTTATTTATGATAAGTCGAACCAGCAGGCAGCTGTTCTGCGCGTGATTGGCACGAATAAATTTATAACAAAGCTTGCTGGCGATGCCTGGCAGCTAGAGGTAAAAAAGTATGACAGTATTCAGGTTACTTTTCTAAATGCCTATAAGACCATCATCGGATATGATTGTAAGAGTCTGCTATTGACTTTGAAAGATGGCACTGAATACACGATCTTCTATACGACCACAATTGCTCCTTCTGTTCGTGAGTTTGAATTAGCCTTTCGTGAAGTACCCGGGTTCGTATTGGAATATACCATTCGCCAGGGGAATCATCGGGTGCGCTATACCGCATCCCGCATCAGTTTCAGTCCGGTACCGGCAGCTCGGTTTGATGTGCCTACCAGCGGTTATCGTATTTTAAATAACTAAAATTGCCCTTCAATCAGGGCAAAAAAAAGGTATCCGAGATATTTCGGTTGATCGAGTGTTGTTGGTTGTCAGGTGGCTGATTAACGATAATCGGGAGAAGGCGTTTTAAACTTAGGCGCCTTAATCACTACATGATAGTTATAAATATAGGTGGTGTTCCCATATCCATAGCGCATCATGGAGTTGGATTCCAGCATACTTCCAGGTCGGGTAGATGTGTAATTCTGCACTCCTTTAAGTGGTAAAGTAAGGCGGAGTGTAGAAAAACTCAAATTTCTGGAAGACAAGTTGCTCAAATTGCGGAGCGAATACTTGGCTGATTTGGATTTTTCGTCGGTCAGTCCCGTCAATGTAAACGCCGCATAAGTGAACTGAACACCTATGAGGAGAATTACAAACAGAACCTTTAAGAATGGATGTTGGATTTTCATATTACTACAAAAGTATTAATTGTTTAACAAATTACCAATTTTTTTATTAACTAACCATTAACAATGTGAAAATGTTCAAAAATAAATTGCAAATCTCTTGCCAAAATTCATTTACATTGTAAAAAACCTCTCAGAATGTCCGAAAAACCACACAATGAAGACAGGGAGTCGATGGGGGAATTGCTCCAGCAGTACCGAAAGCTTTTGAACGGCAAACAGCATTTGGTATTGGAAGAGGATGATTTTGAACGGGTTATAGATCATTTTGATGATAACGACCAACTCCCGGCCGCTCTGGAGGCAGTCGATCTGGGTTTGCAGCAGTTTCCTTACTCTTCCCATCTCATGATAAAAAAAGCTGATTTATTGTTGGCTGGTAGAAAATACCGGGATGCACTGGATATTTTAGAAACGGCAGCTTTATACGACCCAACCGATATCAATCTCTATATCCTAAAGACAGATGCTTTTTTGGCCCTTGACCAGCCGGAACGTGCCGTAGAATTGCTTGAACAGGCATTGGATATGTTCACCGGAGAAGAACGTATCGACCTGTTATTTGAACTGGCAGATGTGTACGATGACTATGAAGAATTTGATAAGGTTTTTGATTGTTTATTATTGATTCTCGGAGAAGATCCTTTGAATGAAGAAGCATTATATAAAATATGTTTCTGGACAGATTTTACAGGAAGGAATGAGGAAAGTATTGCATTGCATCAACGTATTCTGGAAGATCATCCCTTTAGTGAACTTGCCTGGTTTAACCTGGCAGCAGCTTATCAGGGATTGAAACTTTATGAGAAAGCCATTGATGCTTACCAATATGCGGTCGCCATTGATGAAAAGTTTGATTATGCTTACCGCAACATGGGCGACGCTTATCTTCGACTGCGGAAATACAAGGAGGCGATTGAAGTACTGGAAAAAGTATTGGAATTAAATCGACCGGAAGAATTAATCTATGAGGCCATCGGACATTGTTATCATAAGATGGGTCAGTATGCACAGGCCAGGTTTAATTATAAAAAAGCAGTACACCTGAATTCATCGGATTGTAAGCTGCATTACAAAGTGGCTGTTACCTACATGCTGGAAGAGCAATGGCAGACAGCTCTGAAACACCTGGAGAACGCAATGCGCATCACCCGCCATGTACCGGAATTCAATCTGGCGATGGGCGAGTGCCATTTGCACCTCAATCATTTTAAAGAAGCCATCCAATATTTTGGCGAAGTGATACACCAAAAACCAAGGTACTTACCCGGTTGGGAAGCACTGTTGAAATGCCTCCTGCAGGCAGGAAGAGGAGAGGAAATGATGGAAAGAAGTCTGCAAGCCCTTCAGATAACCGATGGAAAACCGCTGTTCCTTTACTATTACAGCACAGCCTTATTCTCTATGGGCCGTTCCAAGGAAGCATTGGTGCAATTGGAACTGGCATTGGAAAAAGCCCCCCGTCACCTCAAAAAATTCATTGACCTCCATCCTTCCATTCTGCGTAACCTGCAAGTAGTTGATTTGATTGCCCGCTATAAAAAATCACCCCGTAGAAAAAGTAGGGACTGATTACAAAGGCAATAGGCAGGGTATGCGGCCTTTATAGTATTTTTGCGCCTGTAAAAAAAAAGTTCATGAACTATCATTTATCGAAAATTCCCCAACGAACGCAAAAGCCCAGAGTGGGTGGTATCACTATGGTTATGGATAAAGGACTTAGTATCCGTGAGGTGGAAGATTTTTTAAGTGTTGGCAGTCCGCACACTGATATTGTAAAGTTAGGATTCGGTACTTCCTTTGTTACCCCCAACCTGCGGGAGAAGATACAGGTATACCAGACAGCAGAGATGCCGCTTTATTTTGGCGGCACCCTTTTTGAAGCTTTCCTGGTAAGAAATCAATTTGACGACTTTATTGCTGTTTGTAAAGATTTCGGCATCACACATGTAGAAGTTAGTGATGGTTCTATCAGTATTCCTCACGCAGAAAAATGCGGATACATTGAAAAGCTGACAAAACACTTTACTGTATTGAGTGAAGTAGGCAGTAAAGATGCAGCGCACATCATTCCACCTTATAAATGGATTGAGTTGATGCGGGCTGAATTAGAAGCAGGTTCCAGCTATGTAATAGCCGAAGCCCGGGAGGCAGGTAATGTCGGTATTTACAGAGGTTCTGGCGAAGTAAGAGAAGGTCTGGTTCAGGAAATTCTCACCCAAATACCTGCAGAGAAAATCATATGGGAAGCCCCCCAAAAGGCACAGCAACTGTATTTTCTGGAACTGATTGGCTGCAATGTCAACCTTGGCAATATTGCACCTCATGAAATCATTCCGCTGGAAGCCATGCGTATCGGGTTACGGGGAGATACCTTTAATCTTTACCTGGAAGAAAAATAACCATGCGAAAATTCGGACTCATCGGGTTACCACTTACGCACTCTTTTTCCAAACAATTCTTTACAGAAAAGTTTGAAAAGGAACAGATCACAGATTGCCTATATGAAAATTATCCTTTGGAAAAGATAGAAGACCTGCCCGCTCTTCTGGCCGCGAATCGGGATATCGTCGGACTCAACGTTACTATTCCCTATAAAAAAGACGTAGTACCCTTTCTCACCGATGCCGCACCGGCAGTAAAGAAGACGGGGGCCTGCAACTGCATTCGGATTGATGGTAAGAAACGGATTGGGTATAATACCGATGTTATTGGATTCCATTTGTCTTTGATGCCTCATCTGCGTGTTCAGCATCAGCGAGCTTTGATACTAGGAACCGGCGGCGCTTCAGCAGCCGTTGAATTCGTGCTGCAACAAATTGCAATGCCCTATCTCATTGTTTCCCGTAATCCTGGAACCAATAGTATTGGATACGACCAACTCAGTGAAGATTTAATGGAGTCCCATACCCTTATTGTTAATACAACCCCTTTGGGCACATTCCCCGCAGTAGAAACTTATCCGCCGATTCCCTATCAGTATGTTACTGATCAACATTTTCTATATGACATGGTTTATAACCCGACAGAAACTATTTTTCTTAAACAGGGAAGAGAAAAAGGGGCCACTATCCTGAATGGAATGGATATGCTGATTGGTCAGGCCAATGCCAGCTGGGACATTTGGAAAAGCTGACCTTTTCTGATTCATTAGTTATGCCAGCTTATTTTGACGAAGAAATGCCGCCATTTTTGCTACAGCTTTTTTTCGATGACTGAACTTATTTTTTTCTTCCATAGACATACTGGCAAAGCTTCGGTCACTTCCAGTCGGAATAAATAGGGGGTCATATCCAAAGCCTTCGGCACCGGAAGGAACAGCAGCAATTATTCCCGGACAAATACCTTCAAATAGAACATGTTGCCCATCGAGCCTGAGTGAGATCACAGTGACAAACCTTGCATGTCTGTTCTCCCGGCCGTGCATCAGTTCAGACAGTTTTTTCAAATTATCTGCAGCAGTGGCCTGCTCACCTGCAAATCTTGCACTTCGAACACCCGGTGCACCACCCAATGCCTCTACTTCAAGTCCGGTATCTTCACTAAAACAATTCCTGCCTGTCAACTGATAAATGACCTTTGATTTTTCTGCTGCATTGGCGGCTATGGTATCGTGCGGTTCGGGGATATCTATCTGAATGCCTGCTTCCGATAACGTGACGATCTCGAAGCCAAGTCCGATTATACTATTTATTTCATCTGCCTTGTGCCGGTTATTACTGGCAAACAAGAGGGTAGTGGGATCAGTCATATTATGTGCTGATAAATGAAGAAAACATTTTTTTCAATATCTGCCACAGCTTGTTTTTCTCTTCTTTTGATGCCATGCCTTCACCGAGCATGGTACGAAGCGAAGCAGCCTGAAGGAGTTGGCAGTTGTCATACTGCTGTAACTGGTAAGCGGGTATCGAAAAGGGTAATTCAATATCAGCTGTGCTGACCTGAAACAGTAAAAGAAATTGAGGTTGTAAGCGTTCTTTTAATTCACGATAGGTAACTTCAGTCTGCGCCAGATTGACAAGGGCAACGTCAGCCATACTTAAATGACAAGCTTTAAGAATACCACTGAGAAGGGTAAATTCTTCCTCCGGCAAGAAAGCCACATCGGTTTCGTTTACCAGAATGGTTATTCTCTTTAAGTGGTCACCCAGCACTCTCCATTCTTTACTTTTTTTTACTGGGGCAGCCGGCTCCTGTTTTTTAACAGCAGTTACCGGGTCGTCAATTAGTACAAGGTCCTTTTTGAACCATTCTGCCAATAAAAAATCCGGTAGGTGGGTATTGTTGGGCATGTTTTAAAATAACAGTCGTTAGTTTTCTATTTTTTTGTTTCTTTGCATCAAAATTAAGGGTATGACGGATGCGGAAACCATACAAATTATCCGTGTTGAAAAAAGCGGATTAGAAAAGCAGGATTGGAACAACCTTCCCTTTGGAAAGGTGTTCACCGACCATATGCTTGAAGCTGACTTTATAAATGGGCAATGGTGCAATATCTGCATTCGTCCTTATCATAGCCTACAATTATCACCTGCTACAGCTGTTTTTCATTATGGTCAAGCCATTTTTGAGGGTATTAAGGCATATAAAAATGAGCAGGGTAGGGTAGCCGTTTTCCGGCCGGAAGAAAATTGGAAAAGGTTCAATTTATCTGCCGCGCGCATGGATATGCCGGAGGTACCAGCATTTATTTTTATGGAAGGCATGCGTCAACTCATCGAACTGGATGCGGCCTGGGTACCATCTTCCGTTGACCATTCAATGTATATCCGTCCATTCATGATTGCTACGGATGAAGTGATTGGGGTGAAACCTTCAGAGACCTATAAATTCATGATCATTTTAAGTCCCTCAGGACCCTATTACGTTAAGCCCATGCGGATCTATGTAGAAGAAAAGTATACCAGGGCTGCACCGGGTGGAGTTGGGTTTGCTAAAAATGCAGGAAATTATGCCGGCAGTATGCTGGCCACTAGCCAGGCGAGAAAAGCGGGCTATGACCAGGTATTATGGACCGATGCATTTGAGCACAAATATTTACAGGAAGTTGGAGTGATGAATGTTTTTTTTATGGTAGGTGATAAGATTATAACTCCATCTCTGGAAGAGGGTACTATATTACCGGGAGTTACCAGAAACAGTGCTATTGATATTTTGCGTGATATGGGCTATCAGGTAGAGGAACGTCCGATCAGCATAGATGAATTAATTGCTGCTCATCGTTCCGGACTGGTTAAAGAAATTTTTGGAACCGGTACAGCCGCTACCATCGCCTTCATACAAGAGCTTGGTTATAGAGATTATTCCATACAACTCGATATCAATGAATGGAAGGTAGCACCTGCTCTTCGCCAACACATGAGCGACATCAAGAGTGGCGCCGTTCCCGATAAGCGTGGCTGGCTATTCCCAGTGAATTATTAGAAGATATATCATAGTTGCATCAATTCTTCAGCCAGCTACCCATTGCTTGAAAAGTCTGCTTACTGTTTTTTATCACCAGTTGATAGATACCCCGAGGTAACTCATCTACTTTTATTTCAATACTTTTTTCTGGCGGAACAGGAAGCTTCAATGATTTTACCAATTGACCAAGTTGATTGAATAGGCTAATGTTGATTTCATCTTTGGGCCATATAAGACATCCTACATGAATCTTTTCACCCGCAGGCACCGGCCAGATGCGCAGTAAAGGTCGCATGATACTATTTGGAGCATTGCTGAATGACTCCGGCATCAAAATAGAAAAACGATTTTTTCCCTGACTCAGGGAGTCCGGTGTAACATAAAAGTCGATGGTCGTATCCTGACTCAATGGATACCAGTTTCCTGAATAGTTATCAGTCAGTTGCCACCCAAACGCTTTCCTCCAATTTAATCTTTTCACCTTCAATTGATATTTTCCGACGCTCGCATCCTGTATACCCAGCTGAAAACGGCTGTTTATATTGAACGGGCGTTGGTCATAGGAAAGGAATTGTTGATCATAAGTGGTAAGAAAAAAATTATGACTCGGATTTTTTATCTTGATGCCATCATGAACATCAAAACCTGATTGAGCCCGTTGGTTTTCCCGAAGGGTGATTTGGTCTATAAATAGGCTATCACGTAACCAATCAATGATCATTTTTTGCGCCGTATCACTTTCATCAAACAAAGACAAGGTTGTGCCCCTGATTTTTGCTTTTTCGGGAATGAGGATCCTTTTTTCATTTGTATTTCCCCTTAATTGTATTAGCATGCTGCCAAAAGCAGGTATGATATTATTTTCAGTAAATGGGTGGCAGGTGAAACCACCTGATATACCCTGCGTCAGGTTCCATTTCCAATAAAAGGGGGCAATACTATCTGACAAATTAAGCAAGGCAGTATTGATAGCACTTAGGTAGGGATTACCCAGTATTCGGAGACCCCGGGTTGTATCGGAAAACTTTATTTCCTGATCACCGGTATTGATGAAGCCAGCGAATGGTATTATAATTTCCTCCTTTATTTGTTGTTCCGATTGAAGCCAGTTGGTAGCATCATCTAGCCCCTCACCCTTTTTTCCCCGGAGTAACCATGCAATACCTTCAGTAGGGTTCCAGCCGTTGGCGCTCGACCCCTGCAGTGATGTGAATGGTTGCCAATTTAATTTCTCTCCGCCTATTTCTGTTGTACTTCCTACAAGCTTGAAAGCAGAAGGTAATTGAAGGGGTGAAACAGAAAACTGACTGTCAGTTAAAAGGTTTCCAGTAATATCAACATAGTTAATCATTGATTGGAGAGGTATTGTGTGCGCGAAGGGATGACTGGTCATTTGATATTGTCTTTTCTTGCCAGGTACAGGATAGTTAACTTTTATGAGCCCTTTGATGGAAGTTCCCTCAGCCGAAGCACCTATCGACGCTTCTTTTTTCATTGTCAGCAAATTACCGATTAATAAATCACCTGACTGCAGGGTAAGTAGATCTTGAATTTCCAGGGAATCATTTACCACAGCACCCATTTTATTCCGCAGTAGCAAGGTTCCCAAGGTTCGATTTTTAAAAACAGAACCGGAGATACTCCTTGTTTGATTTCCGGCAATAATCAGCGTTCCTTTTTCGGCCTGCACTGACCCTGGATTCCCTTTTACGACACCTTCTATTTGCAGGATGCCTGTTACTTCAAGTTTCCCACTATCCCTCGTTTCCAGGTGTTGGCAGAAACCGGTTGTTCGGATGCTTGGTGAAAACAATACACCACCCGGTATTACTACCGATTGTTCGGGCATAGGTACCGCCTGCAGACACCAATTGTCAGCGAGGTTCCAATCGTCCGATTTTGTTCCTCGCCAGAGGCCTTTACCCATGACGGGGAGTATACTTATTGGTGAATAGTTCTTGCAGGGGCCTGAACTTACCAGCCGTCTCAACCAGGTAGAATCTTTTAAGAATTTTGGAAAGTAGTTGCTTATAGAATCCTTGTCGGCTGTTTTTGAAAATGTCAGATCAGGGCCGAGCGCTGATTCCCATTGATAGGAGAAGAAGCCTGTTCCTCCAATTGGGGATGAACCTTTTATTTCTTGCATTGGTTCACCCGCACATTGTATGGCCGGCGTTTCAACATAGTTATTTTCTATTGCAGGAATGTTTACGAGATAGATCCATTTAGAGGTATGATGTATGCCATCTGAAAGAATGAGTTCAAGTGAATCTGTTTTTAGTTTTTTTTCTCCTGCTCTGAAAACCGAAATTTTTATTTGCCGATTAGCGCCATTTGAACTATAGGTTTCCGGATCAAGTACAATTTTTCCTTTGCCAGAGTAGAATCCTATTTGTAGGGTAATTTTTTCTCGCGGCTCCTTGTTTGAAACATCTGCAATTCCATGAAAAAAAAGCGTTGTATCAGACGAACAGCTGTATAGAATAGTATCATGGGGCGATGAAAAGACAGGTGCCATTGCGTCAATGAGAATACCCGATTGATTCAACTGCGTCTTCCATTTAACCATCGCCTTATTTCCAGCTTCATCAACTAGTTGACTATTGGACCGGAAAACAATACCCAATGGAATGATTCCCTTTTTATCCCAATCGCCCGGCTGCACTATGTATTTAAATTCCAGCGAGCTGTCTGATACGGTACTAAGAGCAACCTGTGCTGATTTGCTTTCCAATTGCAACAACAATTGAATAGAATCTGATTGCCCGGTCAGCCTGATTTTTTCTGAAAATGTAAATTGAAAGACCAGTTCTTCACTTTGTTTATACATGCCTGCAGCCGGTAATTTGATGCTTTCAATGCCGGGAGGCATCCCATCTACTTTTATTGGCTTTGTGGGTTTTGTGAATATAAAATCAAGCGATGCAGGATTTCCGGCATTATCAACTATGCGACTGCCATTTAGGGTCAGGGCAGTTCTCCAGCTAATACCAACAAAATCTGATTCACCCTCTTTAATGACATAGCCAAATGATAAGTAGTTGTCTCCCGATTTCATCAGAGCAGCCTGTCGGTTATTTCCTCCTATGTTAATCCATAGGTAAGGTTTTTTATCTGGTGGTGTCAGTACAATATTTTCTGAAAAGTGGAAGTGCCACATCAGTGTATCACCTATACCATAGAGGTTGTGAGCCGGAGGATTGATCGAACTGATAAAGGGTATCTTGGTATCTATTTCATCAGCTGTTTGATCAATGCTAAAAACGGTTTTTGTATTTTGGTTGCCGGCCGCATCCGACAGAGTTAATTCAGTAATTATCGGTGATGCTGGCGGTATATGTAGGTCGCTGGCCCCTAAAATTACCCTTGACAAGTAGGTGGAATCAGTTATTTTCCGCCAGTGGTGAATGGATAATCCTGCCAGTGTACCTCGGATGAGTTCGATGAAAGTAGTATCGGTTTCTATCAATACATTCAATTCAATCGTATCTCCAACTTTAAATTGTTTATCAGGGATGGAGATGCGTTTAATCAGAGGTGGGGTTCTGTCAATGGTTGCCCTACCGAAAGCCATTAGTGGGGTATTATAAACTGGCAATTGATTTTTTCTGGGACCCCGGAAAAGCAGATGTATTGTTCCATCTCCTTTCCCCGTGTTTACGATGATGGTGAAGGATGTGCCACTCCCTTGAATGGCTGTAATTTTCGCCTCCCTACTACCCGATGTAACTAACTCAAAATCTTCGATAGCAGGTGGCTCAATTGGATGTGCAAATTGAAGTTGAAATAGTACGAAACTATCATTGGTGACGTATGTGTTTGATAGTTGGAAATGCGAAATAGTGGTAGGTGTGAAAAAGGAATAGCTGTTTCCTGTAATCAGCCGGTCTGATTGTTGGATAAATCCTCTGGCATAGAGCCTGGATGCCGGAATGAGATTAGATAAAATTACTCGAATGGTATCGCTTTTAGATGCATTCAATGGCACGGTAACAGCCCCTGTAAATTCGGGTGACTTTGACCATTGTATACCAAGGGTTTGTGATGTATTTACCCCCGGATGTAGAATGATTAGATCCAGTTCAACTTGATTAACAGCTGTAAGTCGGTGAGCTAGAATACTGATCTCAGGTGGTATGGGTGGGGTAGTAATAGAAATAGCAGTACTGATGATGGATCCTGCCTCGTTAGTAGCAATCATTCTGACCCAGTATTTTTTTTCGGGTTGCAAGCCTGTCAATTGCCCCCTGCTTATGATGCTCTCTGTCCAGCTATTTACTTCATTCGGTACTGCGCCTGCTGACAGGGGAAAATCAAATGATGGGATGGTATCCCATTCCCATTCGATTGCTGTTTTGCTGCCACCAGGATAAACTTTTGCAGATAGGTTTGCATTTTGAGGGGATATAGAATCGATTAGTATAGAATCTATGACAGCTAATTTTGGCTGCCAGTTGGCGCTCAATTGAAACATATCAAGTGCACAGATATCATCGTTGCCGGCTTCATCCGGGTCGAACCAGCAAAGAAGCAGTTGTTCATTTGGTTTCCAGTAAAGGTGATCGAGCTCGAAACTAATTGGTTGCTGATTTTCTGCAAGATTCCCGTTCAGAGAAGTGGCTCCGCTGGTAAAATGGCGGGAAGAAAAATTTCCAGCCGGATATGTAACCCAGCCGAGCGTATCGATTCCTTGCCAGCGGCCTGTCTTCACTTTCAGCAGCCAGTTATTTCTTCTGCCCGATCCGCCCTTACGCCATTGTTCGACGATGGCTGAAACTGAGATGCTGTTGAGTGTGCTTCCTGTCAGGTTCACCAAAATCAGTCCGAAAGCGTAGGAGCCTCCGGATGTAGCAAGACTTCCAAGTGATCTTTCTGTTTGGCTGCCGATTCCTGCGCTCACCACACCATGGCTGGCTGTTGTGCCACTACCGATATAAAAACTGGCTTGGGGACTGCTTCCAGCTGTTTGCAGAAAAAACCAGCCCGGAATTCGGGAGGCCTGAAGGGGAGGGGTGGTAAAGTCGTGGGGACCTTTTCCTGATAAAGCAAAGTTTCCGGAAGCCGGCAAACTATCGAATGTTTGGGTATAAGTAGCCGCTGGCATATTATATGGAATGGGCCTGAATTGAGCCGAAAGTTGGCTGAAAAGAAAAAGGAAAACGCCCAAAATGGCTGGTATCCGTATCATAGGATTGGCTGATTTTGGCGTCTAAACTAGTTTTCCGGGGGTGTTGCTGTATCAGCAGCAGATAATTCAGTTAAAAAGGCCTCTTTTTTCAGGCATTTTTACCTATTGTTTTTTTCCAATTTTAATTGGGTGTTACCCCCCAGATGAGGGGCTGGTTTCATTATCAGAGAGTTGCTGGCCGGGTTTTCGCAGGGAGATATGGGGTAAAACCGGGGTTATTCGATAAAACTTTTTGATTTTTCCGAATCTACTATTACCTTTGCCGTCCGAATTTTAAAAGGAAAATAATGCCTACTATCCAGCAATTAGTTAGAAAGGGCCGCGAAATCATCCGGGCCAAAAGTAAATCCAGGGCTCTGGATGCTTGTCCGCAGCGCCGTGGAGTTTGTACCCGTGTTTACACTACAACCCCTAAGAAGCCCAACTCAGCACTGCGTAAAGTGGCTAAGGTTAGGTTGACAAATAAAGTTGAGGTGATTGCATACATCCCCGGTGAAGGTCACAACTTGCAGGAGCACAGCATTGTTCTGATTCGTGGTGGTCGTGTGAAGGATTTGCCCGGTGTGCGTTATCACATTGTTCGCGGAAGCCTGGATACAGCAGGTGTAAAGGATAGAAAGAAAAGCCGTTCTAAATACGGTACTAAGAAGGAAAAGGCTAAAAAATAAACCTACAAACTTTAATAATTAACGCACATGCGTAAAGCACAAGCAAAACGATTACCACTGGCTCCCGATGGCCGTTTTAATGACAAACTGGTTACCCGGTTCATCAACAACCTGATGTGGGATGGAAAGAAAAGTACTGCTATCAACATCTTTTATGATGCGGTAGACAAGGTTTCTAAGATTACCAGTGAAGAAGGATATGAGATTTGGAAAAAAGCCATCGCCAACATTACTCCTTCAGTTGAAGTGCGTAGCCGCCGTATCGGTGGTGCCACTTTCCAGATACCGACGGAAGTACGGCCGGACAGAAAAATTTCATTGAGCATGAAGTGGCTGATTCGCTACAGCCGGGAACGCAATGGTCGTACCATGGCTGACAAATTAGCCAATGAGATTGTTGCCGCTGCAAAGGGTGAAGGTGCTGCTTTCAAAAAGAAAGAAGATACCCATCGTATGGCTGAAGCCAACAAGGCTTTCTCCCACTTTAAAGTTTAATTGAACGATTAAGCATAAAAAAAGAGTCCTGAATCTCAGGACTCTTTTTTTTAATATGAATTGATTTTTACCGGGTTCTATTCCTGTTTTCAAAAGTAATCCACATAAATAGTGTGCACTAAAATCGGAGCTATCATTAATATTTGTACCTTTGCGGCTCAAAATCAGGGCCTGTAAATAACGCAACCCAATCATTTAACAAAATAAGCTATGGCTGACTTAAGATTACAACGAAATTTTGGTATTGCCGCTCACATCGATGCGGGCAAAACAACTACTACCGAGCGTATTCTCCGCTACACCGGTATGATTCACAAAATTGGTGAGGTACATGATGGTGCTGCTACGACTGACTGGATGGAGCAGGAAAAGGAAAGAGGTATTACCATTACTTCTGCTGCCGTTAGTTGCGAGTGGAAATTCCCGACAGTACGCGGTACTGCCGACAGCAATACAAAATCATACTATTTCAACATCATTGATACACCTGGTCACGTGGATTTTACCGTGGAGGTAGAGCGTTCTATGCGTGTATTGGATGGTCTGATAGCACTGTTTTCAGCAGTAGATGGTGTAGAGCCTCAGTCAGAAACTGTTTGGCGCCAGGCTAACCGTTATCGTGTGCCCCGTATCGGATTTGTAAATAAAATGGACCGCTCCGGTGCAGACTTTCTCATGGTGGTAAGCCAGGTGAAGGAAATGCTGGGAGCTAATGCAGTACCGTTGCAGTTACCTATCGGAGCTGAAGATAATTTCATCGGGGTAGTCGATCTGATTACGATGAAGGGAGTTATCTGGGATATGGAAACGGAGGGTATGACTTTCAAAGAGATACCAGTGCCCGATGATATGAAAGAAGAGGTAGAACACTGGCGTGCTAAATTAATTGAGGCCGTTGCTGAATATGATGACAATCTGATGGAGAAATTCTTCGAAGATCCTAATTCCATCAGTGAAGCAGAAGTTCATGAAGCAATCCGTAAGGCTTGTATTGACCTGAGCATTGTTCCTATGATGTGCGGTTCTTCTTTCAAAAATAAGGGAGTACAAACTGCACTTGATGCCGTATGTCGCTACCTGCCTAGTCCGGTTGATATTGACCATATCACAGGTACCAATCCCGATACCGGTGAAACCATCATACGTAAGCCGGATCCCAAAGAACCATTTGCTGCACTGGCATTTAAAATCATGACCGATCCTTTCGTGGGTCGTCTGGCATTCTTCCGCTGCTATTCTGGTCACCTCGACGCCGGTTCCTATGTATTGAATGTGCGGAGTGGTAAGAAAGAGCGTATCAGCCGTATCATGAAAATGTTTGCAAATAAGCAAAACCCCATTGACTTTATTGAGGCGGGTGATATTGCTGCAGCTGTAGGTTTCAAAGAGATTAAAACGGGTGATACCTTATGTGAAGAAGATCATCCGATTACATTAGAGAATATGTTCATCCCTGAGCCGGTTATATCTGTAGCCGTTGAGCCTAAGACGCAGGCGGACGTAGATAAAATGGGTATGGCCATCGCTAAGTTGGTAGAAGAAGATCCTACCTTACGTGTAAAGACTGATGAGGACACCGGTCAAACTATTCTTTCTGGTATGGGTGAATTACACCTTGAGATCATTGTAGATCGTATGCGCCGGGAGTTTAAGGTAGAAATCAACCAGGGTAATCCGCAGGTTGCTTACAAAGAGTGCTTTACCCAGGCCATCGAGCACAGAGAGATTCTGAAGAAGCAGACAGGTGGTCGTGGTAAATTCGCTGATATCTATTTTGAAATCGGACCAGCTGACCAGGAGTGGTTAACTGAGAACCCAGGTAAGGCGTTCCAGTTTAAGAATGATATTTTCGGAGGATCGATTCCAAAGGAATTCCATCCAGCCATTATTAAAGGATTTGAAAGTTCCATGTCTACCGGTGTATTAGCTGGCTATCCGATGGAAACCATGAAAGTGCGGATTTTTGATGGTAGCTTCCACCAGGTTGACTCTGACGCCATGTCATTTGAATTATGTGCTAAAGGTGGTTTCCGTGAGGCAGGCAGAAAGGCTCGTCCAACGTTGCTTGAACCCATCATGAAGGTAGAAGTAGTAACACCTGATCAGTACATGGGTGATGTTACGGGTGACCTGAACCGCCGTAGAGGTATGCTGGAGGGTATGGACAGTCGTGGTAACCTGCAAGTGATCAAGGCTAAAGTACCTCTTAGTGAGATGTTTGGCTACGTTACACAGTTGCGCTCACTTTCTTCCGGTCGTGCTACTTCAACCATGGAATTCAGCCACTATGCACCTGCTCCTAATAACATTGCTGAGGAAGTAATTGCCAAGAGCAAGGGAAAGGTGAAAGTTGACGATTAATCCTGTTTACAATTACGGATAATAGAAAGGCCCCTCATTGAGGGGCCTTTTACATGCAGTAAGTTATACCGAATTACTTGCAGTAATTATTTAGTAGACCTTCAGCGGCTGTATATCCTTTTGACTTAGCGATTTTCAAGAGGGCACATGCTTCCTCTTTTCTCCCCAGGTTGATGAGGGCAGCAGCTTTGAAATATTCTGCCTTGCCGTCGTTTGATTTTTTGGCGAATACCTGATCAAACCAGAATAAGCTTTTTTCCCATTGCTTCATATTAAAGTAACAGATGGCAATGTTTTCATAAACGCCATAGCTGCCATTACTGATTTTGGTAGACAGAATAAATTTATCAGCGGCGCCAGCAAAGTCACTCTTATTGAACAAGGCGGTTCCCTCATTAAAAAGTTGTTGTGCTTTGACTACATTTTTCTCCTGCTCTGCCAGTTCCGGTACATTGCCTGGGGGCAGATTCGTAACAATCTCGTTTTTCCTCACGAGGAGTGAGGAGTCATTCGGAAAGAGTTTTAAGGCACTATCAGCCATTTTCAGCAGCGGCACGGTGGTGCGTCTGGGTCCGGTTGTCATTTTAATATTGATCATACCCTGCAGATAAAGATTCCAACCCAGCGATTCTTTTCCTCTGTATTTAACAAACTCATTAAATGCTCTTTTTAAGGTAATAGAGTCTGAGGTCTTTACACACACGGCTACCAGTGTTTGGTAATAGGTTTTTGCCCTGGGTTTGGTAAAATACGCCAGCGCGGCATATTTCATTGCACTATCACCATTGTTTTCTGCAAAATAAACGTCGGCTTTTAGGAATTCACAGTACATAATATACGGATTGGCCTTGATGCCCCTGTCGAGATACTGAATGGCTTCTTTGTAGCGCTTATTTTCATAGAGGTACCGACCTAGGATGCCATCAATGGGCTGGGCAGAAGAAGTAACATTCGGCATACTTGGAAACGCATTGATTACATTGTCGATGGGTAATTTGAGGGGCTCGTTTTGTAAATCTGCGATTACCCTGTTTTGAACTACCAGTGACTGATAAGTAAGGAATGTAACATATGCGCTGGGAAGTAATAAGATGATGGCGATAAAGGAATAGATGTATTTGGGGTTTTCGGATTCTTTCTTTTTTGATTCAGTTTCCTCTTTTGATTCAGTTTGCATGCCGGTATAAGCCATCAGGTTAACTGCTGCGAAGAAGGCAAAAAATAGCTGGTTGACCGGACGTTCAATGGGGAAGTTGAAAAAGGCATCAATCCCATAGCCAATCATGGCAAGAAGCGAGAAGAAAGCAACAATTTTATTTTCCTGTCCCGCAGTGGGTGAAGTAATTACGCGATACGAATAAAAAGCTATCGTCAGGAAAAGCCCGAGATAAAGCAGTCCGCCCGGTAACCCCAATTCAGCGAAAAATTCAAGGTAGTCGTTGTGGGCGTGAACGGGCACGGAAAGATCGTCTACCAGTGGATTCGTTGGGGGTATGCTGGCAAATTTCCAGTTACCATAGCCACAGCCCATGATGGGATGCTTGATACCATACTCAAAAGCATGTTTCCAAAGGAAGAGACGTTGGTTACGACTGTTATCTTCAGATGAAGTGATACTCGAAAATCTCTCTACTACGCTGCCATAGGCGGTATTGTTATCGTCAAAAAAACTGGTCTTAGCAGCGCTCAGCGACATAAGTGATAAAAAATAGGCTACAATCATCGCAACGACAATTCCACCCCCATTAAACATGAGTACATCCTTATTTTTTTGCCGCTGGAATTGAAAAATACAAAAGCCCAGGTACAGGAAGAATATTAAAAATAATGCCAAATAAGTGGTTCTGGAGTTGAGT
>Ga0208361_1000073_pt1 | contig 38336 bp, 28 predicted proteins | sample LakMenEpi05Aug10_FD_150670 | JGI IMG/M metagenome (GOLD analysis project Ga0208361, IMG submission 150670) | Freshwater microbial communities from Lake Mendota, WI - 05AUG2010 deep hole epilimnion (SPAdes) | ecosystem: Environmental > Aquatic > Freshwater > Lake > Epilimnion/Euphotic zone ... | reverse complement strand
ACCCTTGGCACCGTTGGGAACAACGCCCTCCCGCGTGACGCCAAGTGCCTTGGCGCCTGACGATCAGCAATTGATCCCGTCAGGAACAACAGGCTGTTTGCTAGAATCGCAACGGGTCTCGCGTGACGCAATGCGCTCTGCCACCTGACGCACAAGCGCCCTGTCGCATCTCCCACCAGGCGCCGTGCCGCACAGGGTCGATTCCAACACCCACCGGATGAGTGGCTGAGACTCTGCCGCGAGCCGGACCGCGGCCGAGATCGATCGCGTTGGCATTTTCGAATCAACTGCCGCGCGCCGAGTGTCCGCGCGGAGTCGCGCAGGCGCAGCCTGCGCGCGAGCGCGGGACGCGGCGCGTGCGCGAGTGAGCGTTAGCGAAGGAGCGCGGGGCATTTTTTTTCACCATGTGAAAAACGCGGGGGCTCAGCCCCGCGCTGACTCGTGGTCGACGCGCAGCCCGGAAGTTGCTCGCACGGCCAGACTCGCCCGCTTCGCGCGGCCAGGCTCGCCCGCTACGCACGGCCAGGCTCGCCCGCTACGCACGGCCAGACTCGCCCGCTTCGCGCGGCCAGACTCGCCCGCTTCGCACGGCCAGACTCGCCCGCTACGCACGGGCTCGCTCGCCCGCTACGCACGGGCTCGCTCGCCCGCTTCGCACGGCCTCGCTCGCCCGCTACGCACGGCCTCGCTCGCCCGCTTCGCACCGATGCGTGACCATGCGTTGTCTTCAGGCCAGGCATACGGTGTCCGAAACCTGTCGTCAGTCCCGCCCACCGAACCGCGCCCGCGTGCTTCCACTTGCCGCGCTGGCCGCATCTTCTGCCTGAAGGCCGCCGTGAAGTGACGAGCGGTGTCTGACACCGCATGTCAACGCTTCAGGCGGGCAAGCAGTGTCCGCGCCTCACCGACCTGCAGCATCGCCGCGGCAATGACAAAGGCCAGCGCCGCTGACCCGCTGCCCGCACCTGCGCGCAAGAGCGTCCAGGTGAAGCCCGTGTCCTGCGGCAGGAGCAGCAGGAATCCCTTGCCAATCCCGATCGAGAGGCCCAGGGCCACGAGCGTGCGGCCGAAGAAGATGCTCCAGTGCGCCTCGACGCGCTCGCCGCGCTCGGCGAGCTCGCGCTCGAGCAGCGTGTGGAGGGCGAAGACATACAGCAGGATCGCGAGCGAACTCGTCAGGCCCAGGCCGAAGAGCCCGTAGTGCTCGCGCAGGAGGCCGTAGAGCGGGAAGCTGAGCAGCGCCACGAAGGTGCCGAGCAGCGCGGGGAGCCAGGTGTTGCCAAGCGCGTAGAAGCCGCGGGCGAGCAGCGTCTGCGCGGACCAGGCGGCGAGCCCCAGCGAAACGAGTGCCGTCAGGGCGCCGATCGCGGCGAGGTTCTCGGGCGTGATGCGCTCGCGTCCGTAGACGAGCGCCACGAGATCGGTGCCGCCGGCGGTGAGCGCTGCCTGGGCCGCGAAGGAGAGCACGAGCAGCGTGCGCAGCGTCGAGAGCAGCGTGTAGTGCATCTTCGCCACCTGCCCTTCTGCGACGAGGCGCGAGAGCGTCGGGAAGGAGGCGACGCCCAGGGCCAGGCCGAAGACGCCCATGGGCACCTTCATCAGGTTCTTCGCGTAGGTGATCGAGCTCGCCGCGCCGGCGTCGAGCAGCGAAGCTTCGCGGCGCAGGATCCAGTCGTCGACGGCGACGATCGAGAAGCCCAGCATGATGGGCAGCGAGCGCAGAAGGTACAGCTTGAGATCGGGATGGTTGAACTCCAGGCGTGGAAGGAACAGCACGCGCTCGCGGATGCAGGCCAGCAGCGGCAGCAGGAAGGGGCCAAGGAAGCTGCCGGCGAGCACTCCGTAGGCGAAACCCTCGGCGCTGGAGGTCAGGAGTCCGCCGGTGATGATACCGAGCGTGTAGATCAGCGGCGCGAAGGCCGGGATGGCGTGGCGGTCGCGGGCCTGCAGGGCGGCGGAGAACAGGCCGCCGAGCACGTGGAAGATCTGCGCGGGCAGGAGGATGCGGGTCAGCGCGGTGAGCTTCTCGAGCTGGGCGGGCTCGAAGCCGGGCGCGACGAGGTGCACGAGCGCGGGCGCGAACTGCCACAGGAGCAGCGTCGCAAGCCCGAGGACCAGGGCCAGGAAGGTCGCGATGGCCGAGAAGGCGCGCTGGGCGGACTGTGGGGCTCCGTTGGCGAGGTGGCGCTGGAAGATCGGGATGAAGACGATCGAGAGCGCGCCACCGGCGAGCAGGTAGTTGAGGAAGTCGGGCAGGACGAAGGCGGTCCAGTAGACATCGGCGTCGGGGCCCGTGCCGAGCGTGCGGCCGATCACGGCTTCGCGCACCAGGCCGACGATGCGGCTGAGGAAAATGCTGCTGCCCCAGATCAGGGCCGCGACGGAGATGGCGCGGTTGGACAAGGTGGATGGAGGCTTAGTCTGCGACCGGAAGAGGTCGCAGGCAATCGGCGGCGGTGGGGGATAGGATGAGGAGGAAAGCCGCCTACCAGAAGACATGAGCCAGAAGACCATTCCCCAGAGCCCGAGTGCCTCGAGTGTTCCCACCGGCCCGCAGCGCGCTCCGCGCGGCGTCGAGCGCAGTTGCAAGAGCTGGGCGGCCGAGGCGGCGCTGCGCATGCTGATGAACAACCTCGACCCGGAGGTGGCCGAGGATCCCGCCAACTTGATCGTCTATGGCGGCAGCGGCAAGGCGGCGCGGGATTGGAAGAGCTTCCAGCAGATCGTGACGACGCTGCGGCGGCTGGAGCCGGATGAGACGCTGCTGGTGCAGTCGGGGAAACCCGTGGGCGTGTTCAAGACCACGCGCCAGGCGCCGCGTGTCCTGATCGCCAACTCGAACCTGGTGGGGCACTGGGCCACGTGGGAACATTTCCGCAAGCTCGAGGCCGAGAACAAGATCATGTACGGCCAGATGACGGCCGGCTCGTGGATCTACATCGGCACGCAGGGCATCCTGCAGGGCACCTACGAGACCTTCGCCGCCTCCGCCAAGCGTCACTTCGGCGGCGATCTCGCCGGCCGGCTGGTGGTGACGGGGGGACTCGGCGGCATGGGCGGCGCGCAGCCGCTGGCCGCGACGATGAACCACGCGACCTTCCTGGGCGCGGATGTGGACCGCGCGCGGATCCAAAAACGCCTCGACACGCGCTACTGCGATGTGCTGGTCGAGGATCTCGACAAGGCCATCGACCTCGCGCTGGAGTGGAAGTCAAAGCGCGTGCCCAAGTCGATCGGTGTCCTCGCCAACGCGGTCGACCTGCTCGAGCGGCTGATCGCGCGGGGCGTGACGCCGGATGTGCTAACCGACCAGACCAGCGCGCATGATCCGATCGGCGGCTACGTGCCCAACCGCATGAGCTACGCGGCGGCGCTGGAGCTGCGCGAGCGGGATCCCAAGCACTACGAGCGCGAGAGCTTCCGCACGATGATCGAGCACTGCAAGGCGATGCTCGAGCTGCAAAAGCGCGGTGCGGACACCTTCGATTACGGCAACAACCTGCGCGGACACGCGGCGCAGGCGGGCTTTGCTGAGGCCTTCGGCTTTGAAGGTTTCGTACCCAAGTATGTGCGCCCCTTGTTCTGCGAGGGCAAGGGCCCGTTCCGCTGGGTCGCGCTCTCCGGTGATCCCGCGGACATCCGCGAGACGGACAAGATCATCCTCGAGCTGTTCCCCGAGGATGCGGCGTTGGCGCGCTGGATCCGCATGGCGGGCGAGCGCGTCCAGTTCCAGGGCCTGCCCGCGCGCATCTGCTGGCTGGGCTACGGCGAGCGGGCCAAGGCGGGTCGGGCTTTCAACGAGGCCGTTCGCACGGGCCGGCTGAAGGCGCCGATCGTGATCGGCCGCGATCACCTGGACTGCGGCTCGGTGGCTTCACCCAACCGCGAGACCGAGGCCATGAAGGACGGCACGGATGCGGTGGCCGACTGGGCGATCCTGAACGCCTTCGTGAACATCGCCAGCGGAGCCTCGTGGGTCAGCTTCCACCATGGCGGCGGTGTCGGCATCGGCTACAGCCTGCACTCCGGCCAGGTGACGGTGGCGGATGGCTCGCCCGAGGCCGCGGCGGCGGTGGAGCGGGTCTTGACCTGCGATCCGGGCATGGGGGTCATCCGCCATGCCGATGCGGGCTACGAGGACGCGATCCGCTGCGCGCACGAGCGCGGGGTCGACATCCCCGGCATCACGCGCTGACGGTCAGCGGCAGGACCCCGGACCGCGCGGGTCACCGCAGCTTCCGCACGAACCCGGCGGCACTGCCTCGCTGGCAGCGCCGCTGGAGGTTCCGAACACCGAGAATTGCTGCTCGAGCTCGAACTTGCTGCACTTGGGGCAGGCGATCTTCTCGTCGCCGAACACCAACTCCTCGAAGCGGTGGTCGCAGCGCTTGCACTTGTATTCGTAGACGGGCATCAGCGGTACTCCACATCAAAAGGCAGCCGCGCGACGATGCCCTGGTGGCGTGTCCACTTCTCCAGCAGCCTCTGTAGCTGTTGAAGTTCCGCCTGGCGGAAATCGAGGCTATGCGCGAGCGGCTCGGGCTCGCCCTCCAGGGCCTGGTCGATCAGTTCCTGGAGGAAGCTCTGCTCGGGCCGCGGCCGGATGACGGGAGCATCCTGGGGGAGCTTGGCCTTCTCGCGCGCGAGCGCGATGGCGCGGTCGAGGTTGCCGAGCTCATCGACGAGGCCCAGTTCCCGGGCGGCGCGGCCGGACCAGACGCGGCCCTGGGCGATCTCCTCGACCTTGGCGCGCTCGAGCTTGCGGCCCTGTGCCACGAGGTCGAGGAAGCGCGTGTAGATGTCATCGACGAGGAACTGCATGCGCGCGAGCTGTTCGGGGCTCTTGCGGCGCATCATCGATTCCCAGCCGGCCAGTGGGCTCGTGGAGACGACCTCGGTGCGCACGCCGTGCTCCAGCGCGAGGCGCTCGATGTTGGGCATCATGCCGAACACGCCGATCGAACCGGTGATCGTCTCGGGCTGCGCGACGATCGCGTCGGCATCGGCGCTGATCCAGTAGCCGCCCGAGGCGGCGACATTGCCCATCGACACGACCACGGGCTTGCCCGCGGCGCGCAGCGCGCGCACCTCGGCGCGGATGACATCGGAGGCCGTGGCGCTGCCGCCGGGCGAGTTGACGCGCAGCACGACCGCGGCGACATCCTTGTCCTCGCGGGCGGCGCGCAGCTCGCGCGAGAGGTCATCGCCGCCGATGCCCTCCGAGCTCGAGCCATCGACGATCTCGCCCTCGGCCTCGATCACGCGCACGCCGCGGCCATCGGGCTCGGGAGGATCCAGGCGCTTGGCGTAGCTGACGAGGTCGATCTGCTCGAGATCCTCGTCCTTGTCGACCTTCAGTTTCTGCTTCCAGTCGGCGAGCGCCTCGCCGAAGCTGCCGGTGCGCGTGATCCAGCCGCGCGAGAGCGCGTCGGGTGCGCGCACGATGCCCTCCTCGCGCGAGGCCTTGTCGAGCGCCGCGCGTTCCAGCGAGCGCGCGGCGGCGATCTCGTCGAAGAGCGTGTTCTGCACATCGCCGAGCAGCGCGCTGAGCTGCTCGCGGTTCTCCTTGCTCATCGACTCGAGCATGAAGGGCTCGACGGCGGACTTGTACTTGCCGACGCGCGTGACCTGCACCTCGATGCCGTACTTCTCGAAGAGCTTGCCGAAGTAGGGGATCTCGGTGGCGAGGCCGTCGATCTGGATGCTGCCGAGCGGCTCCATCCAGAGTTCATCAGCGGCCGATGCGAACCACAGCGTGCGCTCGTCCATCGAGCCGTAGTAGGCGATCACCGGCTTGTGCGCGGCGCGCACGGCAGCGATCGCCTCGCGCACGGCGAGCAGCGTGGCGGGGGAGCCGGAGACGCTACCGTGCAGGAACACGCCGGAGATGTGGTTGTCCTTCGCGGCCGCGTGCAGCGCCGCCGCGATCTCATGCGCGGCCAGGGGATGGCCGACTGAGCCCGAGATCAGCGCCTGGAGGTTGGGTGTGCTCGGCAGCTCGCTGACGCTGCGAGAGAGGTCCACGGTCAGCACGCTGTTCTTGTGCAGCGGGGGCTTGGAAGAGCCCAGCATGAACAGGCCGATCGGCAGCGCGAGCAGCAGGAGGAGCAGCAACAACAAGAACAGCCATTTCCAGATCTTCATGGGAGGGTGCGCCCTGTACGCCGGGTCAGCGGGTCTATTTCAGGGTCTCCAGTACGCGCTTCTCAGCTGCTTGTGCGGCCTGGCTGCGGATCAGCGCGAAAATGCCCATCACGCCCGCCCCGAGCAGCACGCACACGAGCACGAATCCGCCCGCGCCCACCGTGCTCATGTGCGGGGCGAGGAACAGCATGGTCAGGTAGTTGACGGCGGCCGCGAGCATCGCCACCCAAGTCGAGGCGCTCTTCCAAGCCACGATGCCCAGGTAGATGCCGATCGGTAGTGCCGCCAGCACGCGGCTGGCATCGACATGCACCAGCGACCATACCGTCGCCGTCAGCAGCACGGCTGCCCCCGCGGGCCAGACGGCCACGAGTCGCGATTGCACCAGTCCGCGGAAGAACAGCTCCTGACAGAAGGCCGGCAGCAAGGCCAGCAGGATCACCAGCGAAGCGGCAGGCGCGCGTTCGGCATCGACGAGCAGCTGGCGCAGGAAATCAAAGTACTCGCTGGTCAAGCCAAAGGTGTCCTGCAGCGCGCTCATGCCCAGTTGCATTCCCACCATGCCGACCAGCACCAACACGATCGGGATGAATCCCACCGCGGGCTTGCGCAGCGCGAGCCGATCGAGGAAGGCCTCGCGCGAAAGGAAGCCCAGCACGCAGGCGATCAGCACGAAGACCAACTGGCCCGGGAGCACGATCGCGAGCGGACCGGTGGGCGTCGCGGCCAAGGCCTGCATCGCGGCTTCGAGCTGCTCCTTGGTATAGCTGCCATCCTGTCCGGCGGGCGCGCCCAGGTGTCCCTGCAGCAGTTGCGGCAGCAGCACGGCGTTGGCGAGCTGCCAGAGGATCAGGCCACCGAACAGACCGAGCGCGCTCGAGAAGTAGGGCGAGGGGCCGTTGCCTGCGGTGCGCGGGCCTTGGGGGGCAGGATTCATCGACGCGTGAGGATAGCGCACGGGCCGGCCTGAGCAGTTGATTTGGCGCGGAAGTCCCGGGGTGGTAAAGTGCGGGGCGTGGAGCGCATCCTCAAGCTAGCCAAGAGCTGGGCGCTGATCTTGGGCCTGTGGGTCCTGGTCGGCGGCGACCTCTTGCGTCTTGTGCACTTTGCCCACACCGTGCATGAGTACTGCGCTGTTCACGGTGTGGTGGAGCATCGAGCCGATTCTGACCACTCGGATCCACATTCCGAACCACTCCCGCACGACTCCCAGGCTCCCGCGGAGGAGCACGAAGCATGCTTTTGCTTCAATAGAGCCACCCCGCCTGGTTGGGTTCCAGCGCTCCCCCAGCCTCAGCTTTGGGCGACCCAGCCAGCCTGTACGGTTTTCCGCCACTCACCCCCGCAACTGGCGCGCGAGCGTCGTTACCGGGAAGCCCCGAAGCATTCTCCGCCCAGCGCCTGACCTCCATCCGTGTTGCCGCGCGTGAGTTAGGCCTGTCCTTCCTCGCCGCCCTGGTGGAACTGCGCTCGCACAGTTGCGAGTGCTTCGATGCGTCGGTTCGTTTTGGTTGCTGCGCCCAGGAGCGCGTCATGCAGGATTGTGATCCCAAGGTCTATCTGGACCTCTTGTCTCCCGATGTGTTTCTTGCTTTGCGCAGTGTGGCGCGAGGCATGCTCGCCAGTGAGGACCTGGCGATGGACTGCGTTCAAGAGGCATTGCTGTTGTTGTGGCAACAGCCCGAACCGCCACCCGACCCGCAGGGCTGGCTCGTCCGAACGGTTGTCCACAAGGCGCTGCACATTCGCCGCGCGAGTGCGCGCCGCAGTTTGCATGAAGACCGTGCCAGCCTGCAACGCGAGGAGCCTTGCCCATGGTGCGATCCAGCGCTGGAAGTGGAGCAACAGGACCTCGTGCAACATCTAGAGCGCGCAATCGACTCGCTCTCGGTCGAAATGAGGGAGGTGCTGCACCTGCGAGTGGAGCACGGCCTGGAGTACGGCGATATCGCTGCCGCCTTGCAGGTGCCCATCGGCACCGTGCGCTCGCGCCTGTATCGAGCTCGTATGGCGCTGGCACAAGACTGCCCGGATTTTTCACATCCTGGGGAACCCAAGGATGCCGGGCGGGAATGAGCTTGTGGAGAACCTGGCTCGCGCCGTCCACCGATCCACTTGAGGATTCGTCGGTGGGCGACGCGGGCCTCTCCCTCTCTTTCTCTCATGCGCACTCATCACACCAAGTTGTACTTACTGTCCCTAGGATTGGGCTTGGCTTTCGCCGCACCGGCGCTGGCCGACAAGCCGCTGGATCCTGACATCATCTTCAGCTCCGATCCGGTCTTGGATCGGGTTTACAAATTCGAGGACGGCGACGGGGATAAGTTCTTCAATCAACCCGGGGAGACCGTGGTCTTGTACGACGGTCAAGTGGGTAGCTTGGCCCTGCCCAATCCGGTGTGTCTAACGCAGTCGCCTGACGATGTGCTGTACGTGGGGGATGCGGATCTCGACCGCATTCTCTGCTTGGACGATCACAACGAGGATGGCGATGCCTACGACACCGGCGTTCCAACTCCGACCGGTAACGAAGCCTGGGTTTTCTTTGATGGCACTCCGGGTGGAAACGCCGCGGGGATCGTGATGGAACGCATCACCTCCATTGCCGTCACCAATCTCGGCCAGGTGTGGGTGTCGATGAGCAATGAGACCGCCAGCGGTCACGATGCGATCTTGCTGCTGACCGACCTGAATGCCGATGGCGATGCCAACGACGCTGGCGAAGCGTTGGAGTACTACCATGTCGCGCCCGGCCAAGCGCAGGGCTACTCTAACCCCAGCAGTGTGCGCCAAGGTATCGACGGGAAGGTGTACTACCTCGAGAGCGGTACAGGCCTGTTGTCGGGTCTCTACAAGCTCGAAGATGTCGACTTCTCGGGCAGCATCGATGCTGTCGGGGAATCCAGCTTGTTCTTCCGCCCCTTGGCCTTCCCCTTGGCTTTTGACTTCGTGTCCATCGACCAAGATGAGCAGGAATTCTGGTATGTGCTCGACAACGGGAACAACATTGTCTTCCGTGCCAAGGATCATGATGCCAATGGCGCGATCCAGCCGGCCACAGAAGCGACGACTTACTGGATGCTCGAACTGGGTTCGAACGTCCAAGACATCGCCGTGACTCTGGACGGAGCGTTGTTCGTGGGCGACGACCGCTCAAACGACCGACTGATGCGGGCCGAGGACAGCACGGCCAACGGCAATATCGATACGGCTACGGAGACGGTTGTTTCCTACGACGACCAAATCCAACCCGTCAACACGGACAGCTTCTCTGGCCTCACTGCGGATTTCCACGGACATGCCGATGTCGGCACGCCCTACTGCGGGTCCGCCTCCGGCAACTGCCCCTGTTCCAACAACTTTGGCTCGGGAGCGGGGTGCAGCAACTCGACCGGTGTGGGGGCCAATCTGGAGGCCGAGGGTACCGACAGCATCGCGAACGATGACCTCGAGTTCATTGCGGGGGACTTGCCGCCCGGCAAAGTGGCCTTGCTCTTCCAAGGTACCACACAGACGGGCGGCGGATTGGGCGTGCCCTTCGGCGACGGATTGGTCTGTGTGGGCGGCTCGGGCTTGCGCTTGGGGATTCAGTTCGCCGACAACGCCGGCGGCGCTGTGTGGATGCATCCCTTCCTGCCTTTCGCGGGCTGGAGCGTGGGTTCGACTTTCAACTTCCAAGTGCGCTACCGGGATCCTCAAGGTCCCTGTGGCAGTGGTTTCAACTACACCAACGCGCTTTCGATCACCTTCACCCAGTGAGTGGGGCTTGCGGCTGGGGCCGCGTATGCACCTAGATAGTTGAGGAGCGGCCCGGACCACCGTCCGGGCCGCTTCCTTTGGCAGGGCCTTTCCGCCTACATTCCCGCGGCTGACGCCCAATGCAGACGACCGCACCTCCTGCCTTGCACCTCGATCGCGAAACCCTGCTCAACCTCGACCGCTCGCTCTCTCGGGAATGGCTCGAGACGGACGGCCTGGGCTCCTATGCCTCTTCGACCGTCGTCTGTTGCCCGACCCGGCGCTACCACGGGCTCTTGGTTGGCTATCCCCCGGGTTCCTCCAAGCGCCATAACTTCCTCTCGCGCTTCGAGGAGAGCTTTCATGGCGGCGGCAAGCAGTTCTCGATTTCGATCTCGCGCTACCCCGGTCTGTTCCATCCCTTAGGGCACCAAGGCATCGAGCGCTTTGACCTCGCTCCCTGGCCAGCGTGGGTGTACCAATTCGGCAGCGCGCGTTTGGAGCGCGATGTGCTGATGGTCAAGGGACAGCCGACCGTGCTCGTGCGCTACCGGGTCAGCGGCCAGCGCAACCCCGTCGAAATGCGCCTGCGTCCGCTGCTGCCGATGCGCGAGGCCGATGCGCTGACCTTCGAGAACGATGCGGTGAAGAAGCCGGTCACGAGGCAGGGCAACGGGATTCACTGCCAGCCGTACGAGGGCGTACCGGGGATCTCGATCACCATCTCGAGCGACGCGCAGTTCGTGCAGGATCCCTGCTGGTTCCGCCAGCAGGAGTACCGCACCGACATCGCGCGCGGCTACGAGGGACGCGAGGACAACTACTCGCCGGGAACCTTCCATGTGGCGCTGCAGTCGGGTGTCGATGTGATCGTCGCTGCCAGCATCGACGGCGTTGTCGAGGATCCTGCAGGGCTGTGGGAGCGCGAGTCGCGCCGCAGGCTCGAAGAACAGGGCCTGCACGCCGGCGTGCGCGGCGCACTGGAGAACAGCGCGCGGGATTTCCTGTACCGCGCCCCCGGCGGAAGGCTGGGCGTCATCGCCGGCTATCCCTGGTTCGGCGAGTGGGGCCGCGACACCTTCATCAGCCGGGCAGTCTAGCGTGGGAGAGCAGTTCTTCGATGCGCTCGAGCCCGGCGACGAGTCCCGGGCCGGGGGTGGAGGTGTGGCGCAGGCCGTCCAGCAGGAATACCCGGCCCTCGCGCACCGCCCGCAGGCTCTGCCACTCCGGCCGACTTTCCAGCGCCGGTAGTTCGCGCCGCGTGCGCTCGCTGTCCATCGAACAGGCTCCGAGCAGGATCGCGTCGGGATCGGCGGCAAGAAGCTCGGACCATTCCACGCGCCGCGAGGGATCGCTGGGCCCGAGGATCAGCGGCGTCGCGCCCGCGCATTCGATCAACTCGGCGATCCACTCGCCCGAGATCCACAACGGGTCAAACCACTCCAGCACGGCGACGCGTAGCTCCTCCGCATGGCGGTTGCGCTCGCGCACGGCTTCGATGCGCGCGAGGAAGCGGGCTGCAAGCTGCTCTCCCTGCTGCTGCCTGCCAATGGCCGCAGCAACCTCGCGGATGTTGTCCGCGATGTCGCCAAGGCTCCGCGGCGTGAGCGTCAGCAACCGCGCGCAGGCGGCGGCGCTGCCCTCGATGTCCGCCGGTGAGGCCGCGCACACCGGGCACAGGCCCTGGCTCAGGACCAGCGTGGGGGCGAGCCCGGCGATGCGCTGCTCGTCCAGTTCGTACAGGCGCTGGCCGGTTTCCATGGCGCGGAACAGCGCGCGCGAGATCTGGCCCATCGACCAGTTGTCCGAGTCGATCGAGGTCCGCATCACGCGCGGCAGCTCGCGATCCGCCGGCTGCCGGCACAGGTGCGAGATGCCGACGAGCAGCTCTGGGGCGCCGAGCTCATGGATGATCTCGGTCGCTGCGGGCAGCAGGGACAGGACGCGGGTGTGCATGCGGGGTGGATCTTAGCCCCTGGGTGCATGCCAGTATGCTGCGCAGGTTCTACCCAGTTCTCGTGCAGCGCATCCCCAGCGTCAGCGCCGTTGCCGCTGATCCGCAGGGTCAACTGGTGGAGCGACCATTCGAGCGCGCTGCAAGGAGACTGCAACGCCTGCTCGCGCGAGCACGGGCCTTGCAGCAATACGGACCCTTGTGCGGCGGAGATCACCGCGGCTGCTTCTGGAGCGCTGCCTGCGCCAGCCAGCCCCGCTTCTGCGTGCCCTCAGGGGCGGCGATCTGGCGCCGAAGGCCGGGCACGAACAGTTTCTAGCGCAGCGTGCCGGGCACTTCGCGAATGGCCGTGGCAGCGAGCGCCGCGGTCGGCATCCGCAACTCGAACGCCAAGGCTCACTGCAGGACGAAGCACGCCGGTTGGGTGCACAGCCGCCAGCCCGCGCGTTCGAGCCGCTTCCGGACCTTCGGACAGCCTGCCAAGAAACTGCAAGCTGTTGTCACCAATGCTCAGGAGTGCTCATCCCGCCCAGGGCCGCACCGATTCAGCCCGCGGCCCAGCGGGCCTCGTAGTGACCGGGCGAATCGGCGAGCCTGGCGCCGAGCACGACCGTGTGCGATCCGGCAGCGGCCTCGAAGTAGGTGAAGGCGTCGTACAGCACCGCCCCCTCTGGACCCGCTTCCAGCTCGTGCAGATTGCGGACCGCTCGCGCCAGCGTGGAGACATCGCCTGGACGCAGCGTCTGCTCGGAGATCCGCGCCACGCGGAAGGGAGTGTCGCCGCTCTGCGCGCGCGCGGCCGCCACATCGCCGATGATGTCGAAGTTGGCGCAGCGCACCGAACCCGCCACGCAGCTCAGCACGCCGTTGTAGTCGCGGTGGTCGTGCAACTCCAGGCGCGCGCCCGGTGCCAGCCGCATCTCGAACACGGCGATGGGGCGGAAATGGCAGCGCGACTTCATGTTCCACTTGCCGGCCTCAAGGCCCTCGACGCCTACTTCCGGCGCCTGCAGTCGTGCCAGCGCACGCGCCGCGTGCTCGAGGTAGCGCTCCTCGTCCGGTTCAGCAGCCGCAACGAGGGCTCGCGCGCGAGGACGCAAGGCGTGCACGAAGTCCTCGAGGGCGCGCTCGTTGTCGCTGACGCGCACGAGCTTGGTCGCGGAGGAACTCTGACAGGCCGTCAGCAGCGCTGCGCCGCTCGCCAGCGCGCCGAACACGAAGGAACGGCGTGCGATCACGACTCCGGGAGCGATCTCGGTGCCGTGCTCGATGCGCGAGGCGCGCTCCAACTGCTCGAAGGTCTGGAAATGGCTCATCAGGAATCCGCCCGCGGGAGGTTGCGTAGATTCTACGCCCGGTCGCCGAGTTCAGCGCGCGAGACCGAGCCTGAGCTTGAGGTTTTCCCGCGCCGTGTGCAGGCGCGAGCCCACCGTGCCCTCGGGGATGCCGAGGATGGCGGCGATCTGGGCGTGCGGCAGCTCTTCCCCGGCGGCAAGGCCGAGCACCACGCGCTGCTCGAGCGGCAGCTCTGCGATCGCTCCGAGCAGCCGGCGGGCGCCCTCCAGTTGCTCCAGCGATCGGCCCGGATCGCTTGCGGAGCCCTCGCCAGGCCCGTCCTCGAGCTCGAGCATGGGCTTCGAGCGGCGCCGGTTGCGGATACGCGCGGCATGCCGGATCGCGATGCGGAACAGCCAGGTCGAGAGCTGTGCCTCGGCGCGGAAGTCCCCGATGCCGCGATCGAGATCGATCCAGGTCTCCTGCAGCGCGTCCTCAGCATCGGTGCGGTTGCACGCGATGCGCAGGCACATCTGGAGCAGCGCGCCGCCGTAGGCCTCGATCACTTCACGCATGGCGTGTTCGCGCGCAGTGTTGGCTGACGAGCGCGGCGGGGACTGCAGCGCGCGCACCCATTCGCTCTGCTGGGCGGATGTGCTCACGAGGCACTCCTGCGGTTCGTGATCCGCAGCCACAGATCGTGCAGGCGATGACACAGCCAGATCAGCGGCATCGCCAGCAGGTAGAGAATGAACAGACAGACGAGGATCGCATTCAGGATCCAGTACTTGCGGGTATCGCCGCCGAGATCCCCCAGCTCACGCCGCAGTCCCGGCTGGAACAGCGCCCAGCGCAGCAGCGCGCATGCCAGCACGATTCCCGAGACCACACCGGCGGCTTGGGGATGCTTGCCAAAGATGGTCGCCACGCCCATCAGCGCCGCGAAGAACAGCATCAGGAGCACGGTGAACACCTCGCGCCCGAGGCGCTTTTCCACGCGCTCGCGCTCGGCCTTTAGGAAGTCCTCGTCGCTGTGCAGCGCTTCGATCTGCTGGCGCTGCTCGTGGTAGTCCCTGAGCCAAAGCGGCAGCAGGAACAGCAGGAAGGCGAACAGGTTCCTGATCTGACCCTGCGTCAAGAGGAACGCCACCCCCGAGCCGTAGATCACGATCTTGATCCACGAGCGATGACGGTCCCAGAACCGGCGCAGGCGGCTGCTCCAGGAGAGCGGGCGGGGCTGGCCCGGGCGGAACGCGGGGGCGCGTGCCACGCTCATGCTCAAGGCGCGATCGAGTGCGTCAAGGTCGGGTTGTGTGCTCATCACAGCCCTTGGTGGCACGCGCAGGGGCGCAGCTTCATTGAAAATCGAAGGAAACGCAAGTGCCTGTCTGGAAGCAGCTTGCGATCAGCCCCCCAGCTCGTCGTAGACCGCTTCCAGCGCGCGCACCTGCGTCGCGAGCGAGTAATGCCGCTCCACGTGCGCGCGGCCGTCCCGTCCCCACTGCGGCCAGCGCTCGGCGCTGGCGACGGCCTCGATCAGCGCCGCGGCGCCGCCAGCCTCGTCCTGCTCGGGGAACAAAAGCCCGCTGACCCCGTGCGGCACCACCTCGGGTATGTCGCAGTGAGTCGAGGCCACGATCGGGATGCCCGTCGCGGACATGTCGATCAGCGAGACGGGGGCTCCGCCCTCGGCGTCGCCATCGCTGGCGTGCAGCGAGGGCGCGAGGAACAAGTGGTACCCCTCGAGCGATTTGCGCCAGGCGGCGTAGGGCAGCGGCGGGGGGAAGCTGACGCAGGCTTGGAGTCCGAGCTCCTGCACCACGGCCTGGAGGCGCGCCAGCAGTGCGCGCTCCTCGGGGCTCTTCGCAATCACCATCACGGCCAATTCCAGCCGCGGACACTCGCGCCGCGCGCGTGCGAAGATGCGCAGTGCGAGCTCGTGGCCCTTCTTCTCCACGGCACGGCCGCTGATCAGCACCTTGATGGGACCGCTCGCGGGTGCCCGGCGCTCGAAGAAGCGGGCTGCCGACAGATCGACGCCGAGGTGCTGCACGCGCACCTTGTCGGGAGGGCAGCCCAGGCTGATCACCTTGGAGCGCATCGCCTCGCCCTCGACGAGGAACAAATCACCCTCGCGCCACAACTCGAGGAAGCGCTTGCGCCACTTCTCCGAGCGCGAGTTGCGCCAGATGTCGGCGCCGTAGAAGGAACTCACGTGCCTGAGGCCGGTGGCGCGCGCCAGCGGCAGGTCCTTCCAGCCCTTGCCAGCAAAGTGCGAGTGCAACAGCCGCGCTCCGCTCTGCTCCGCCACGCATTTCATGAACGGAAAATAGCCGCCGTTGAACGCCTTGGCGGCGTGCTCGTACCAGCGGCGCGGGGCTGGGAGGCTGCGCAGGGCGTGCACGTTCTCCAGCGGAAACTGATCGAGATTCTCGAGCTTGGTGGTGACGACAGCAGCCTGCCAGCGCGAGAGCAGCTTGATCTGTCCGTAAACCCAGGAACCCGTGCCGAACAGGTAGGGGTTGACCGAGTGCAGCACCAGTGGCTTCATGCGCTCGAGCTTGCCAGCGGGCGAGCGGGCACGCCGCCGACCTTGCCGAGGGGAGCCACGTCGCGCGTCACGACGGCCCCCGCAGCCACCAGCGCACCCCGGCCGATGCGCACGCCGGGGAGGATCGTTGCCGCGGCGCCGATGTAGGCATCGTCCTCGATCACGACGGGGGCCTTGGAGGCGGGCAGGCCGCGCTCTTTCCAGGATGAGTCGCCGACATCGGTGTGGGTCAGGATCGTCACGCGCATCGAGACCGTGGCGCGTGAGCCGATCGTGATGTTTTCGGACAGATCCAGGAACACCTCGCGGCCGAGGTGGACGTCATCGCCGAGCGTGAGGTTGGCAAAGCTGCGCTCGGCGTTATGGACGACGAGCGGCGCCGACACGCGTACATGATCGCCAAGCCGCGCGCCCCAGTGGACCAACACCCGGGAGATCACCCTGGGCTCCAAGGATCGCAGCCGGGCGACGACGCCCTGTTCGAATCCCAGGAGCCTGCGCAGGATCAGGGTGTCGAGGAAGGCGATGTGGGTCAGTAGGCTGCGCATGCGTCTCGGCGTACGGTAACGCAGCAGGGCACGCCGGTTCCAGCGTCCCTGCAGGGCAGCACGACCACATGGCGCGATTTCAGCATCTCGAAGCGGCACTTCGCCGTGTCCGCTTTCTTTCTGCATCGTCCGGGGACTAAACTCGCGCGCTGTAGAAATGTCCGCCCATTCCATGCCGACCACCGCCCACCACAGCTTGCAGCTTGACCGAGAAACCCTGCTGAACCTCGACCGCTCGCTCAGCCGCGAGTGGCTGGAGACGGACGGCTTGGGGGGCTATGCCTCCTCGACGGTGCTCGCCTGCGCGACGCGGCGCTACCACGGCCTGCTGGTTTGCTACCCGCCCGGATCGGCGCGGCGCTACAATTTCCTCTCGCGACTCGAGGAGAGCTTTCACGGCGGCGGCAAGAGCTTTTCGATCTCGATGTCGCGCTATCCGGGGCTGTTCCATCCGCTGGGGCACCAGGGAATCGAGAGCTTCGAACTGGTGCCCTGGCCAGCGTGGGTCTACCAGTTCGGCAACGCGCGCCTCGAGCGTGATGTGATGGTGGTCAAGGGGCAGCGCACCGTGCTGGTGCGCTACCGTGTAAGCGGACAGCGCAGCCCCGTCGAGATGCGCTTGCGCCCGCTCCTGCCGATGCGCGAGGCGGATGCGCTGACCGTTGAGAACGAGGCGCTCGACAAGCATGTCGAGCATGTGCCCAACGGCGTGCGCTGCAGGCCCTACCCTTCACTGCCGGGGATCACGATCAGCGTTTCCTGCGAGGCGCAGTTCGTGCAGGATCCCTGCTGGTTCAAGCAGCAGGAGTACCGCGCGGACATCGCGCGCGGCTACGACGGCCGCGAGGACAACTATTCTCCGGGAGTGTTCCATGTGGCAATGCAACCGGGCGTCGACGTGGTGGTGGCAGCTTCGGTCGACGCCCCGGTCGAGGATCCCTGGGCCCTATGGGAACGCGAATCCCAGCGGCGGCTGGCAGAGCACAGCTCCCAGCTGGGCCTGCGCGGCGTGCTCGAGAACAGTGCGCGCGATTTCCTGTACCGCGCGCCGGGCGGACGGCTGGGCGTGATCGCCGGCTATCCCTGGTTCGGCGAGTGGGGGCGCGACACCTTCATCAGCCTGCCCGGGTTGACGCTGGCGCGCGGGGATCTGGCCGGATCGCTGGAGGTGCTCAGCGGCGCTGTGCCCTTCCTGCGGCGGGGACTGCTGCCGAACATCTTCGGCGCGAGCGCGCAGGAATCGCAGTACAACTCGGCCGATGCCGCGCTGTGGTTCGCTCGGGCCGTGCTGCTGCATGCGCGCGAGGCGGGCTCAGGCTCGGTGCTGGCCTTCCGCGGTGTGCTCGAGGAGATCGCGCGTTGCTGCGAACAGGGCACGGAACTGGGTCTTGGCATCGATGAGCACGGCCTGCTGACTGGCGGCTCCAAGGATCACAACATCACCTGGATGGACGCGCGCACCTCGCAGGGACCGGTGACGCCGCGAGCGGGCGCGGCCGTGGAGCTCAACGCGCTCTTGTACTCGCTGCTCGCGCATCTAGAGGAACTGGCGCTCGATGCGGACGACGAGCCGGCTGCGCGCGAATGGCACACCCGAAAGCAGCGCCTGGGCAAGCGCTTCGTGTCCGCCTTCTGGCTGGAGGAGGGCTATCTCGCCGACGTGGTGACCAACGGCGTCGCCGACCGCAGCGTGCGGCCCAACATGGTGATCGCGGCGGCGCTGGAGTTTTCGCCGCTGACGCGCGCCATGCGCGCGGGCGTGGTGGCGCGCGCCGAGCGCGAGTTGCTGACGCCGATGGGCCTGCGCACGCTGGCACCCGGCTCGCCCGGCTACCAGCCGCGCTACGGGGGCGACTGCGAGCAACGCGATCGGGCCTACCATCAGGGCACGGTCTGGCCTTGGCTGCTGGGCTTCCATGTCGAAGCCTGCCTGAGGGCGCGCGGCAACTCGCCGGGCGAGCGGGCGCGGCTGGCGGAGCTGCTCGGCGGCTTCGAGTCGGAACTCAGCGAGGCCGGACTCCTGCAGGTCTCGGAGGTTTTCGATGCCGAGGCGCCGCATCGTCCGGGCGGCACGATCGCACAGGCCTGGAGCACTGCCGAACTGCTGCGCGCGTACCGCATGCTGGAGCAGGCGGGCGGATAGGCAGAGCCCGATGAAGGTCCTGATGCTCGGCTGGGAGTTCCCGCCTCACAAGAGTGGGGGGCTGGGCACCGCCTGCGAGGGACTGACGCAGGGCCTGAGCGAGCAGGGCGTCGAGGTGCTGATGGTGCTGCCCCGGCTTTCGGGCGAGGAGCGCATCCCGGGCGGCCGATTGGTGGATGCCGGGCAGGCGCTGCCGAAAGGCGTGCGCGAAATCGCCATCGAAAGCCCGCTGCGGCCGTACCTTCCTGCCCATGCGCGGCTCGAGGGCGGCTACGGGCCCCGGCTCGCGGAGGAAGTGACGCGCTACGCCAAGGCTGCGGGCGAGATCGCCGAGCGCGAGCGTTTCGACGTGATTCACGCGCACGACTGGATGACGCTGGAGGCGGGCCTCGAGGCGCGCGAGCGCAGCGGCAAGCCGTTGGTCTGGCACGTGCATGCCAGCGAACGGGATCGCAATCAGGCTGCGCCCGACGCGCGCATCGCCGCTCTCGAGCGCCGCGGCGTCGCCAGCGCGGATCGCGTGGTGTGTGTCAGCCACTACACGGCCGAGATCCTGCGCGAGCACTACGGGGCCGCACGGGAGCGCCTGCGCGTCGTGCACAACGCCACGCAGCCGCCGCCGAAGCCGCGTCTGCGAGCCTGGCGCGCCCAGCGGCCCTTTGCCGAGCCGCTGGCACTGTTCATGGGCCGAGTCACCAGCCAGAAGGGCCCGGAGCTGTTTCTCGAAGCCGCCGCGCGGCTGGTGCGCGAGCGCGTTCCGATCCGCTTCGCGCTGGCGGGCGACGGCGATCTGTGGAGCGGGTGCGTCGAGCGCGCGGCGCTGCTCGGGCTGGCGCGGCACATGCATTTCCCGGGTTTTCTCAAGGGCCAGGACGTGCAGCGCATGTACGCCTGGTCGGACATGTTCGTGATGCCCTCGGTCTCCGAGCCCTTCGGCATCGCGCCGCTGGAAGCGATGAGCTACGGCGCCCCGGTCGTGATCACGCACCAGAGCGGCGTGGCGGAACTCGTCGACTGCGCCATCAAGTTCGACGCGGGCGACAGCGCCGGACTCGCCGACGCGATGCGGACGCTGGCGGAGGATCCGCTGCTGCGGGGCTGGCTGGGCCGGCGCGGCCGGGAGGAGGCCCGACGCTTGCGCTGGGGGCTGGCGGGCGCCAAGGTAGCGGACCTGTACCGGGAACTGACGGCTTGAAGGAGATCGTCTTTTACTTCCAAGTGCATCAGCCCCATCGGCTGCGGCGCTACAGCCTCTTCGATATCGGCAATCACGGCCGGTACTTCGACGATGCTGAGAATGCACGCCTGCTGCGCCGCATCGCAGAGCGCTGCTACCTGCCCATGAATGCCCTGATCGGGCGGCTGATCGAACGGCATCAGGGCGAGTTTCGCTGCTCCTATTCGATCTCCGGATCGGCACTCGCACAGTTTGAGCGCTGGACGCCTGAGGTGCTCAAGAGCTTCCAGGATCTGGCCGAGACGGGTTGCGTGGAGTTCCTGTGCGAGACCTCGATGCACTCGCTGTCGGGTCTGTTCGACGAGCAGGAGTTCATCGAACAGGTCGAGCAGCAGCGCCGGCGCATCACGGAGCTCTTCGGGGCCGAGCCGGTCACCTTCCGCAACACCGAACTGGTGATCGACGAGCGCGTCGCGGCGCTGGTCGAGCAGCTGGGCTTTCGCGTGCTGCTGGGGGAGGGCGCGGATCACCTGCTGGAGGGCAGGAGTCCGCACGCGGTCTACCGTCCTCAGGGCACGCGCGAGCTGCGCCTGCTGCTGCGCGACTACAAGCTCTCCGACGACATCGCCTTCCGCTTCTCGAACCGCACCTGGCACGAGTATCCGCTGACCGCCGATCGCTTCGCGCGCTGGGCCGCCGAGGCGAGCGGTCCGGGTCGCTGCATCGGTCTGTTCATGGACTACGAGACCTTCGGCGAACACCAGTGGGCCGATACGGGCATCTTCCAGTTCATGGAGCATCTGCCGCGCGAGGTTCTGGCTCACAAGAACCTCGCTTTCGCGACACCCGCGGATTTCGCCTTCGATCCGCTCGAGGGCGGCGAACTCGCCATCCCGCGTCCGACCTCGTGGGCCGACGCGGAGCGCGATCTCAGCGCCTGGCAGGGCAATGCGATGCAGAAGGCGGCTAGCGAGGCCTTCTGGGCCGCGCGCGAACGCATCGGGCAGGCGGCGGCCCGCGAGCCGGAACTTCTTTCGCACTGGCGCCAACTCTCGACCTCCGACCACTTCTATTACATGTGCACCAAGTACTTCTCGGACGGCGATGTCCACAAGTACTTCAGTCCCTATCCGACCCCACACGATGCTTTTCTGTGCTTCATGAACGTGCTTGACGACCTTTGCCGCAGGGCGGACGCGATTCTCGACTTGGTTCCACAGTCCCTGACCACCGGGGAGGGAGTCCCGTGAAGCAGAACTACACGCTGTTTGAGGTCAGCTGGGAAGTCTGCAACAAGGTCGGCGGCATCCACACCGTCGTCTCGACCAAGGCCAAGACTCTGGTCGAAAAGCTCGGCGACGATTACATCGCGATCGGTCCTTGGCTGCTCTCCGGCGGCAGTCCACCGCCGGCCTTCGAGCCGATCGGCGGCCATGAGGAGTTCGTCGAGCGCTGCCGCGCGCTGGGGGTGCCGGTGCGCGTGGGGCGCTGGAAGATCCCGGGCTCGCCGCTGACGATCCTGGTCGAGTTCTCGGGGCTCTATGCCCGCAAGGACGCCATTCTCTCGGGGCTGTGGGAGCGTTTCCGCGTCGACTCGCTCCACGGTGGCTGGGATTACGTCGAGCCGCTGCTCTTCGGCCATGCGGCCGCGCTGGTGATCGAGCATTGGCATACCGAGTTCGTCATGGAGCGGCGCGGCCAGTCGGTGGCGCAGTTCCACGAGTGGATGACCGGCTCAGGCCTGCTCCACCTCAAGGAAAAGGCGCCGACGATCGGCACCGTCTTCACCACGCATGCCACCTGTCTGGGGCGCTCGGTGGCTTCCGGCGGCGTGCAGCCGGTCGAAGCGCTCAAGAACAAGACGCCCGAGGAACTGGCCGTTCAGCACGGAGTGCAGGCCAAGCATTCGCTCGAGAGCGTCTGTGCGCGCGAAGCTGACGTCTTCACGACCGTGAGCCAGATCACGGCCGACGAAGCGGAGTTGTACTTCCATCGGCGCGCTGTCCCGCTGCTGCCCAACGGCATCGACCTCGATGTGATCGACGCACTGGCGGGCTCGACCAGCGCCGCCGAAGCCGAGACCCGCGTGCGGGACCTCGCACACCGATTCCTCGGCGAGGACGTCAGCAAGGCCGCGCTCCTGTGCATCTCCGGACGCTACGAGTTCCACAACAAGGGCATCGACATCCTGCTGGATGCCGCCGCACGCATGAATGCGCAGCAGGGCCGTCCTGTGATCGTGCTGGTGCTCGTGCCCGCGGGCAATTCGGGCGTGCGCTCCGAAGTGCTTGAGCGTCTGGAACTGCCGCTGGCGAACATCAGCGGTTCGATCGGCGTCTGCACGCACAACCTGTTCGAAGGCGAACACGATCCGGTCCAGCAGCACTGCAGGAAGCTCGGCCTCGACAACAAGCCCGGGTCGCGCGTCAAGGTGATCCAGATTCCGGTCTACTTCCACGAGCAGGACGGGTTCATGAACCTGCCCTACGAAGCGATCCTGCGCGGCATGGAACTCTCGGCTTTCCCGAGCTTCTACGAGCCTTGGGGCTACACGCCGGAGGAGTCGCTGGCGGTCGGCGTCCCCACGGTCACCACCGATTGCGCCGGCTTCGGCCGCTGGGTCGAGGAAAACAAGCTAGGTCCGGGCGATGGAGTTCACATCGTCAAGCGCGTCGGCATCGACTACACGACGGCGCTCGCGAGCCTTACGCAGACGCTGGAGCGCTGTCTCGCCGAGCGGCAGGAGCGCAAGGCGCTGGCGCGCGTGTGCCGCAGAACCGCGCAGCGCACGGCCTGGTCGGATCTGATCAAGTGCTACGAGGAGGCGTTCACCAAGGCCATGGAGGTCTCGCTCTCGCGGGCCGGTTCGATTGCCGTCGCCAGCGCACGCCCGCGCGTCAAGGTGCCCTCCAATCCGGTCTCCTCCGGCCAGCGGCCCAATCTGGTCCACTTCGACGTCGCGACGGGCGTTCCCCGCGAGTTGTCGGGTCTCGAGCGTCTGGCGCGCAACTACTGGTGGTGCTGGGATCCTGAGGCCACCGCGCTGTTCCGTGATCTGTATCCGCGCCGCTGGAATGCCTGTCACCACAATCCCGTCCGCTTCCTGCGCGAGATCTTCCCGGAGGATCTGCGGGCGAAGACCAAGGAGAAGCACTACGTCGCCCGACTGGATGCGGTGCTGAAGCGCTTCGACAAATACATGTCGGAATCGGTCCGAGAAACTGATCTAGGCGGCGGTGCGCGCGTCAGCGAGAAGCATCCGATCGCCTATTTCTCGGCTGAATTCGGCCTTCACGAGTCCCTGCGCATCTACTCGGGCGGTCTAGGCGTGCTCGCGGGCGATCACCTGAAAAGCGCCAGCGACCTCAATCTGCCGCTGATCGCGATCGGGCTCTTCTACGCTTCCGGTTACTTCGAACAGCGGCTGACGGCAGCCGGCGAGCAGCTGCACGGCGAAGTAGAGAACGACCCGCGGAACCTGCCTCTGGATCCGGTCCTCGACGAGAACGGTCGCCCGCTGGAGGTGCGCCTGCAGCTGCCCAGCTCGGAACTGCTGCTGAGGGCCTGGAAAGTCGCGGTCGGACGCGTGACGCTCTATCTGCTCGATTCGAACGTGCCCGAGAACCGCCCGGAAGATCGGGCGATCACGAAGAGCCTCTACGGCGGGGACCACGAGAACCGCCTGCGCCAGGAAATCGTGCTCGGGCGCGGCGGCAAGCGCCTGCTCGCCCGGCTGGGCATTCTGCCGGCTGTTTACCACCTCAATGAAGGCCATGCGGCGTTCCTGGTGCTGGAGCGCGTCGCGCGCCTGGTGAAGGAACGCGGACTGACCTTCGAGGAGGCCCGCGAGTACGTGCGCGCCACCACGATCTTCACCACGCACACGCCGGTGCCGGCGGGTCATGATCGCTTCAGCGAGGAGCTGATGCGGCGTTACTTCTCGGATGCGCCCAGCTGGTCGGGGGTCCCGTGGGAGCGCTTCTATGGCCTGGGGCAGGGCGAGGACGACAAGGGCAACTTCAACATGACCTACCTGGCGCTGAACTTCGCCTCATGGGTCAACGGTGTGAGCAAGCTCCACGGCGAGGTCAGCCGCAGGCTGCTGCATCCCTTCTATCCGCGCCTGCTGGAGCGCGAGGTCCCGGTGCATTCCCTGACCAATGGCGTGCACCTCGCTTCGTGGACCGATCCGGCGCTGGCGGCCCTGCTCGGAGTGCGTCAGCGCGCGATCGTCGCCGAAGACTATCGCAACGCCCGCGAGCTGGATCCCGGGCGCTTCTGGGCCGTGCGCTGCGCCGCCAAGCAGCGCCTCATGGACCGCGTGCGTTCATCCCTCGAGGCGAGCTTCGTGGAGCGTCAGGACTCCTCGGCCCTGATGCACCGGATCCTGGAGGGGATGCATGCGGTCAGTGAGCCCGATCAGGCCCTGTGGATCGGCTTTGCACGCCGTTTCGCGCCTTACAAGCGCGCCCAACTGCTGTTCCGCAATCCCGCGCGGCTGGCGCGCATTCTGGAGTCGAGCGAGCGGCCCGTGCGCATCGTCTTCGCGGGCAAGGCTCACCCCGCGGACAAGCTGGGTCAGGAGATCCTGCGGCAGGTGATGAAGATGACCCGCGAGCCGCGCTTTGAGGGCCGCATCTTCCTGCTGGAGGAGTACGACATCGATCTCGCGCGCACGCTGGTGCAGGGAGTCGATGTCTGGCTCAACAATCCAATCCGGCCGCTGGAGGCGAGCGGGACTTCGGGCATGAAGGTCTCGGCCAATGGCGGGCTCAACTTCTCCGTGCTCGACGGCTGGTGGATCGAGGCCGCGAACGGCAACAACGGCTGGTCGATCGGCGGGGGACGCACCTATCCCACGCAGGATCTGCAGGATGAGTTCGACGCCGAGCAGCTTTATCAGTTGCTCGAAGAGGAAATCATCCCGCTGTACCACAAGCGCGAAGGCGGCCTGCCGCTGGCTTGGATCGAGCGCTGCCTCGACAACCTCGCCACGATCCCGACGGTCTTCAACACCGACCGCATGGTGGGCGAGTACCGGGATCGGGCCTATTCCGTGCTGGCCGCCAACTACCACGAGTTGCGCGCCGAACGCTACAGCCGCGTGCGCATGCTCTCCAACCGGCACGTCCGCATCCGGCGCGCCTTCGAGGAAGTGCGCGTCATCGGAGCCCAGATGGAGGATCTTTCCGCAGTGCGCGTCGGGGACACCGTCAGCGCGCGCGTGGAGTTGCACCTTGGGGCACTCACGGACAACGACGTCCGCGTCGAATTGGTGATTGGACATCGCGGCAAGGACACGGATCTGCTCCATCCGGTCGTGATTCCGCTGATGCCCATCGGGCGTGAGGCCAACGGTTCGTGCATCTATCAGGGGGGCCACCGCATGGAGCGCTCCGGGGCTTTTGCCTACGGGATCCGCATCCGTCCGCTGACGGACGGCGCCGACGCGCACTCGCTCTCGGATCTGCTGCGCTGGGCCTGAGAACGCGGGGTGGTTGGAAAGTCGGGACAGGTTCGTTACACTGCGCCTTTATCCCTCAACCATCCCCCCCTCATTCCATGCTTCCGATCCTGCTTTCCGCACTTCAAGACGCTTCCGCTCCCGCCGCCGCCGCTCCCGCCCCGAAGTGGACGGGCAGCGTGACCATCGGCGCGAGCTTTTCCGATGGCAACACCGAGCGCGTGACCGCCTCGACGGTCGCTGACGCCGAATACCGCCGCGAGAAGGACCGCACCAAGCTCGGCTTCCTATGGAACTACGCCGAGGAGCAGAGCGCGATCACCGAGCGCAAGACTCAGGGCCGTGCGCAGTACGACTACTTCTTCTCGAAGCAGCTCTATGGACTGGCGCAGGCTAGCGCCGAGAACGATTTCCGCGCCGCGCTCAACCTGCGCACCACGCTGGGCGTCGGCGCCGGTTACCAGTTCTACGACACGGAGGAGTGGAAGCTCTCGGCGGAAGCCGGCTTGAGCTACTTCGACGAGGACTTCAAGACCAACAGCGACGATCAGAGCTATGTGGCGGCGCGCTTGGCCTACAAGTGGGACTACAAGCCCAGCGCGAAGTGGACCCTCGGCCAACTTGGCGAAATCTACCCGAGCCTGGAAGATGTGGAGGACGTGTACGCTCGTCTGGACACCAAGGCGCGCGTGGAACTCGGCGGCGCGATGTACGCGCAAGGACAGTGGATCTACACCTGGGACAACACTCCGGCGAGCGGCAAGGAACGCGTGGACAATCTGCTGATCCTCGGCCTCGGCTGGTCCTTCTAGATTCGCCTCACGCAGATCCGAGCATGAGTCCGCAGACCTACGCCTATCTCCTGTTCGGCATCGTGCCCTATTTCTTTCTGCTGGCGGGCTTTCTTGCCGTGCTGTTCATGCACGGCAAGAACCGCCGCACCACGGGCGCCGTCCAGCACGCCGAGCGTCCCGAGCGGGGGTTGCGGCGCGGACTATGGCTGGCGCTCGCGGCACTGACCCTGCTGACCGGCCTGTGGATGGGTATCGGAACGATGGCGTGGGGCTTCGTCCTGACCCTGCTAGCGCTCTCCTTGCCGCTGGTGCTGCTGAGTCCGGGGCCGGAGGATTCCATCCTCGGTGAGCACGGCGTGCAGCGCGGCTTCTACTCGCGTCAGTTCGGCGAGCTCGAGGAATGGCGGCTGACCGGCGATCATCTGCGCTATCGGCTCTTCGGTGAGTGGACCAGCGCTCCCTGCCCGGCTCAGGATCAGCCGCGGCTACGCGAGTGGCTGACGCGCACCATTCCCGAGCGCGAGACGCCCTTTCAGGATTGATTCAGCGCCGCTGCGCGCGCATTTCGTCCGCGTACCAGCGCGCGAAGTCCGCGCGCTCGCCCTCCGAGAGGAGCTTGCGCGCATCGGAGTCGAAGCAGGCAAGATCGTGATCCGGTCCGCGCCAGCCCGGTCCAGGGCCTCCTGCCCAGCAATCGAGAATCACGATGCGTCCCGGGGATCCCGGGGGCCGCACCAGCAGGTTGCGCGCGTAGAGATCGCGGTGCACGAAACGCAGCGCGTGCATGCGCGCGAGTTCGCGGGCCAGTTCCTCGAGCAGTGCCAGTCGATCCTCCGGCGGACCCGACCGCAGCGCCTGTTCGAGCGGTGCGGCCTCGAGTTCGCGCCGAGTGATCAGGAAACCGTAGTCGACGAGCCCCCAACGGCTGTGTTCGCCGACGCACAGCGGTTCCGCGGCCACAAAGCAGCGCTCCCGAAGCCAGTGCAGATTGCGTCGCTCCGCCCGGCGCGGGTAGGGCAGCAGCAAGAGCCGCTTCAGTGCGTAGCGCAGGCGCGTCTTCATCCGCCAGCGATCGTGCTTGTACCAGCAGGCGATTCCGCAGAGCTCGGTCGGGCCGCTGGTTTCGCGAAGCGCCGCTCGCTGTGCCTCTGCGAGCAGCAGGGCCGGCTCGAGCAGCGCAGGATCCTCGGCTTCGATCGACCAGCCGGCCCGATCAAGCCTTGCCAAGGACGAAAGCTCCCCGCGCCAGCGGGCTGTGGAAGGCGATCCGCACGGGCGCGCGCTTGCGGGCGACGACAAAGGCCTGCTGCGAGACGAAGCGGAACGAGTGGTGGAAGCTCTGCACCTCCGCGCCGGCTTCGTGGAACAGGCTGCGCAGCAGGTGCTTGGAGATCGCGCGGCGTCCTCGCGGTCCCTCGCTGCGCTTGAGTCCGATGCGTGCGCGCAGTCCGTGCCAGGATCCGGAATCCCAGAAAGACGCGATCACCAGCCGCTGACTGACCCGCACCAGCTCGCCGATCGCTGCCTGAAGATCTTCCGGATCGTGCAGGTGGTGCAGCAGCCGGCAGCACAGCACGAGATCGAAGGAGTCGTCGCGAAAGGGCAGGGAGTCGATGGCGCCGCGCACCAGATCCGCGGAGCCGGTGCTCGCCGCTTCGTCCAGCATCGAGTCGGAAAGATCGAGACCCACGTAGCGCAGGCCGCCCCGTTCCAGCACCGCTCGCAGGCGTCCGGTTCCGCAGGGTGCATCGAGCACGGGCCGCACGCCCGGGCGCACCTGATACTGGTGCAGGATGCGCTCGACGATGCGCGGATCGCGTTCCGCGGCGCGCCGCGAGCCAAAGCGCGCGCGGGCGTAGTGCCGACCGGCCTGGGGCGCACCCCACTTGTGCGTAGGCGGATCGCCGGAGTCCATCGCCCAAGTATACTCAGCCGCGATGATGCGATCGAAACTGGCTCGTGTGCTGGATGAACTCATCGCCGAGCAGGTGCTGGATTCGGCCCAGCGCGACCAGATCTTGGGCCGGATGCAGGCCGGCGCGTCGCGCTCCTCGGCGGCGCTGATCATCACGGTTCTGGCCTCCTTCGGGGCGTTGCTGGTGGCGGCCGGGGTGCTGTACCTGATTGGCTACCACTGGACGGAGTTCTCTCCGGGAGTGCAACTCGGCATCGCCGGCGGTTTCTGGCTCGCGGTGCACGCGGCCGCCGCGCTGTGCGTCCACCAGCCAGGTCACTATCCTCGCGTCGGCGCGGCGCTGGAACTGCTCGCCATGCTGCTCTTCATCGGCATGGTCGGACTGGTCGCGCAGATCTACCACATCGACAGCGAGCAGCCCTGGGCCTTTCTGGCCTGGTGGGCCTGTTATCTGCCGCTACTGCTGTGGCGGGGATCTCCAGGGCTGTTGCTGGTGTGGACCCTCGCGTTCTTGATCTGGTCGCTGCTTCAGTCGCATGAGTGGCTGCGGATCCGCCATGTGGGTGCGTACGCAAATGCTGGAGCGCTGTATGCGGTCTGTGGTCTTGGAGCCCTGTTCTCGGCCTTGTCGCTGCTCAGCTCCACGACCGCGCGCGCTGGCTTTCAGCGGCTGTGGGGCCCGCTGGGCAGCCTCGGCGGTTTTCTGGGCCTGTACCTGCTCTCCTTCCGCGAGGCCCACTGGACCACCGAGCCGGGTTGGCTCAAGCTCGTGCCCTCGGCCCTTGCGTCGATTCTCGCGGCTTGTGCCCTCGCGGCAGCATGGCGGCGAAGTGCCCCGCGCGAGGAGTTTCAGCTGCCGATGCTGCTGATCACGCTGGCGCTTTGCACGCCGCCGATCCTGTGGCATTCGAGCGCATGGGGGCCCTTGATCGGCAATCTGATCACCGTGGGCTATCTGATCTTTCTGGCCTGGCGCGGAGTGCGGACGCAGCGCACACAGGAACTCAACTTGAGCGTCGCTCTGTTCGCGCTGCTGGTGTTCACGCGCTATCTCGAATACCTGTGGGACAAGTTGGAAGGCGCCTATGCGTTTCTCGCGACTGGAGCGCTGCTGCTGACGCTGGGTTGGTTGCTCGAGCTTCGGCGCCGCTCCCTTCTGAGGAGGATGGCATGAAGCCGCTGGTCGCCTATGTGCTGTGTTCGCTACCGGGCGTGTGCGCCGTGAGTTGGATGGTGGTGCGTGAGGAATGGTCTGTTGCCCACGGTCGCGAGTTGGTGCTCGATACCCGCCCAGTCGATCCGATGAGCCTCTTCTCGGGCCGCTACGCCACGGTGAACTTCGCCATCGATCAGGCTTTGAGCGAGGTTCCCGGGCCCGTTCCGCGCCCACTTCCGGGTACGCGCGTGTACACTTGGCTCGAGCAGCGGGGTGAAAGGTGGGTGCCGGTGCGCGTGGCGCTGGAAAAGCCCGCGGATCCGGCTGTGCCCTTCGTGCGCGGCGAGTTCCAGTACGGTGACTCGATTCACTACAACGCCGCGCGCTTCTACATTCCGCACGAAGGCCGGGACCCGGCGCAGGCCAGCCGCGACCAGGGCGGCGTGCAGGCGCGCGTGTCGGTCGATGACTCCGGTCGAGTCCGGCTGGTGGATCTGATCGTCGAGGGCCAGCCCTACGAGCAGTGGAGCCGCTCGAAGCCCTAGCGCTCGATGCGGTAGATGCGGATCAGCGGGCCGGCGCAGGTCTGGTCGATCTGACGCAGGGCGTGCTCCTCGATCGCCTGATAATCCAGCGACCCCTGTCCGACGATCCCCGGCCCGCTGCCGCGGGAGACAAAGACCAGCGTGCCCAGATCGCGAGCGGCATCCTCGAGGCTTTGCAGGATGGGCCGGCGCGCGTTGCGCTGGCTGATCTCCAGCACCAGCCAGCGCACTCGGTTTTCGCGCAGCCATTCGCGCATGCGCTCGCGGTCCGGACCAAAGGAGGGCAGCGAAAGTCGGGCGGGGAAGGGGCGGATATCGAACAGGCGCTCTCCGGCCGGCAGGCTCATGATCGTCGCCGAGTACGTGATCCACGGCATGTTGGCCGATGCCGGATCGGCAAGCTGCGCCTCGAGAGCCTCGCGGGAGTGCAGCAAGGGGACGGTGAGATCGGGCGTGTGGACGATGCGCTCGTCGGTGCCAGCGTTTTGCATCAGCCAGGCGGCCGCCTGCTCGTAGCCGTTTTCGGCCCGTGCCACGCGCGCGAAGCGCAGCGCGCCGATCAGGCAGGGGCCCAGCAGCAGCAGCACGGCCAACGGCTGCAGCCCGCGGTGCGCGCGGAACACGACGAAGAAGGCCCAGGCCCCGAACAGGGCCAGGAACGGCAGCAGTGGCATCAGGAAGCGCTCGTAGACCTCACCCTGAATCGTGATCACCGCCAGATAGGGCAGCGCGAAACCCGCCGCGACGGCCACCTGCGAGCGCCACACGCGATCCCCGGACTGCCAGGCCGGCCAGGCGGCCACGAGTGCCCCGCTGAGACCGGCTGCGCTCAGCACCGCGAACAGCGGATCGTGCTCGAAGAACATCCGGGCTCCGCGCAGCGAGCCCAGAAAGTCCATCTGGCTCAGGAACAGCGTGTGGCCGCCGCCGGAAGCGCTCGCCAGATGCAGGCCCTCGGCGTCGATGTAGGGCCGATTGGTGTACCAAAGCTGCGCGAGCAGGATGGCGGTCGCGGGCAGCAGCGCCAGAGCGCCGAGGCGCCAACGCCAGGACTTGCCGGCAGCCATCACGCAGGCGAGCCCGAGCGGCGGAATCGTCGAGTAGCCCAGCTGCAGCATGGCGATCGCGGAGGTGCTCGCCAGGCTCGCCAGCACGGCACGCGCCGCGCTCGGCCGCTCCATCAAGCGCAGCGAGGCGATGAGCGAGAGCAGGGCGAGCCCGGCATGCGGCCCGTGCGGGCGCGCCTGCACGGAGAACAGCATGTGCAGCAGGCTGGTCCCGACGAGCAGGCTTGCCAAAAGGCTTTGTGCCGGCGGCAGAAAGCGGCGCGCGAGGCAGAAGGTCAGCGCCACCTGCAGGGTGGCGAGCAGGGCTGCGCCGATGCGCACGCGCTCGTAGGGATCGGCGGCGAGCTCCAGATGCTCTGCCAGCCCGGCGTCGTCGGGCGCCGGCTGGTGCGGGATCAGCGCCAGCGTCCAGGCGAGCAGCCAGGGATAGCGCTCGCGGAAGACGACGTGCTTCACGATCGCGGGATCGCCCTGCTGGTGCTGCATCTCCAGCGTTTCGAATGCATCGGGCTCGCGGAATTCGGGCAGCAGCCTGTCCGTGGAGGCTAGCCGCAGGCCCAGCGCGCCCAGCACGAGCAGGCACAGCGCGAGCAGAATGCGGCGTGGGTGGTTGGCTAGCACGATCGGGCCGGGATTCTACCTTTGCGCGAGCGGCGCTCCCACCGCCTCGGACTGGTACACTGCGCGATCTCGAAGGAAAGCATGGACTGGATGGATCTTCAAGCCGCCGAGGCTCCCGCCGGCGATGCGAGCGACGCCTCGGAAGCGACTCGAAGGCTCGTCGAGGGGCTCAACACTCCGCAGAAGGAGGCCGTGCTGCACGGCGCGGGCGCGCTGCTGATCCTCGCCGGCCCCGGATCGGGCAAGACGCGCGTGATCACGCGGCGCATCGCCAATCTGCTGCTCTCCGGCCAGGCCCGCCCGCACGAGATCCTCGCGATCACGTTCACGAACAAGGCCGCGCGCGAGATGCGCGAGCGAGTCGAGGCGCTGGTGCCGGTTCCGGGGCTGTGGATCAGCACCTTCCATGCCATGGGTGCGCGCATCCTGCGCCGCGAGATCGAGATGCTCGCAGGCCCCTGGACGCGCGATTTTTCCATCTACGACACGCACGATCGCAACCAGCTGCTGCGCCGGCTGATCGCCGAGGCGGGCTATGACTCCGCGCGTTTTCGCCCCGCGATGGTCGGCTCGTGGATCAGCAGCGAGAAGAACCGCACGCAGTTCTCCGTGGCGGATGCGGGCGATGGCGGCATCGAGGCCGAGGCGCTGGAGAAGATCTCGAAGGCCTACAACGCAGCGCTGGCCAAGGCCAATGCACTTGACTTCGACGATCTCCTGCTCAAGGTGCTGGAATTGTTCGAGGCCCAACCCGGGGTGCGCGACAGCTATGCCAGCCGTTTTCGCTGGGTGCTGATCGACGAGTTCCAGGACACCAATGGCGTGCAGTACGAGCTCGCCCGGCACCTGTCCGGCTGGCACGGAAATCTCGCGGTGTGCGGTGATCCGGACCAGTCGATCTACGCCTGGCGCGGAGCGGACATTCGCAACATCGTCGACTTCGAATCCGACTACCCCGGGGCCAAGGTCGTGCTGCTGGAACAGAACTACCGCTCGACGCGCCACATCCTCGAATCGGCGCAGGCGGTGATCTCCTGCAACCGCTCGCGCAAGCAAAAGCGCACCTGGAGCGACGGCGAGGCCGGCGAGAAGCTGTGCGTGATCGAGTGCGGCGACGAGGATGACGAGGCGCGCGAGATCGCGGCTCAGATCTCCGGCTGGCGCGCGCGCGGCGGCCGGCTTTCCGACGTGGCCGTGTTCTACCGCGCCAATTTCCTGCAGCGTGCGCTCGAAGCCGGCCTGCGCCGCGCCGCGCTGCCGTACCGCATTGTCGCGGGCGTCGAATTCTACGAGCGGCGCGAGATCCGCGATCTGCTCGCCTGGCTCAAGCTGGCGGTCAACGCAAGCGACGATGTGGCCTTCCTGCGCGTGGTCAACACGCCCGCGCGCGGCATCGGCGAGAAGAGTCTTGGTGAGATCGCGCGCTGGGCCGCCGATCGCCGCCTGCCGCTGATCCAGGCGGCGCGCTCGAAGGAGGCGCTGAGCCTGGTGCGCGGCAAGGCCCGGTCCGGACTGGAGGCCTTTGCGGGCTTCGTCGCGCGCTGCGAGCGGCTCGCGGATGGTCCTGCGGCGGCCGCCATCGATGCGATCCTGGCGGAAATCGACGTCGGCGCCTGGCTTGGCGAGATGGACGATGAGAGCCTCGTCGACCGCGAAGCCAACCTCGAGGAACTGCGTGCGCACGCCCAGCACTGGGACGAAGGGCAGGGCTCCGCGGGCGAGGATCCTGATGGCGGAGCGGCCAAGGCTCGCAGCCTGCGCACTTTCCTGCAGGAGATCGCGTTGGTCAGCGAGACCGACGGCGGCACGGAGGCCAGCGAGCGCGTGACGTTGATGACGCTGCACGCGGCCAAGGGGCTGGAGTTCTCGCTGGTGCTGATCGCCGGATGCGAGGAGGAACTGCTGCCGCACAGCCGCGCGCTGAGCGAAGCGCGCGGCGCCGATCCCGACGCCGGCCTGGAGGAGGAACGCCGCCTGTTCTACGTGGGCATGACCCGCGCCAAGCAGCGGCTGTTGCTGACCTGGGCCCGCCAGCGCCTGCACTTCGGCTCGATGTCCTTCCGCCAACCCTCGCGCTTTCTCGAGGAGATCCCCGAGGAGCACATCGAATCCTCGGGCGCCGAGCCGGAGCCGCAGGATCCCTTCATCGAGTACGAAGCCGAGGAAGAGCCGCTGCAGCCCGGAGCGCTCGTTCAACACGAGCACTTCGGCCGTGGAACGGTGCTGCGCATCCAGGGCAGCGGCGTCAACGCCCGCGCGACCGTGCGTTTCGTGACGCACGGCGAGCGGCAGCTGCTGCTGGCGTATGCCAAGCTGACGATCGTGGGGCGCGGAGCATGAGCCGCGAAGAATTGCGGGCTCGCTTCGACGCGTTGTGCGCGGATGCAGAGCGCGAAGGCCTGCTGGCGGAACTGAAGTGCTGGCTCGAACCAGAGCGGCCGGTTTCGCCGGGAGAGAGGGACGCTGCCATTCCGATGCGTTTCGGCATGGTGGGGGACAGCGCTCCGATGCGCGCGCTGTTCGATCTGCTCGCCAAGGTCGCGCCCAGCGACATCAGCGTGCTGATCCACGGCGAGACGGGCACGGGCAAGGAACTGGTCGCACGCGCGCTGCACGAGCACTCCGCGCGCCGCTCCCGGCCCTTCCTTGCCGAGAACTGCGCGGCGGTGCCCGCCAATCTGCTGGAGAGCGAGTTGTTCGGCCACAAGAAGGGCTCGTTCACGGGCGCCATCGCCGATCGCGCCGGCCACTTCGTCGCCGCCGACGGCGGCACGGTGTTCCTCGACGAGATCGGAGACATGCCGCTGTCCATGCAGGCGAAGCTCCTGCGCGTTCTGCAGGAAGGCGAGGTGCGGCCGGTGGGCTCGAACAAGACCCAGAAGGTCAACGTCCGCATCGTGGCCGCGACCAACAAGAACCTGCCGCAGATGTGCCGCCAGGGGACCTTCCGCGAGGATCTGTACTTCCGGCTGAACGTCGTGACGCTGGTTCTGCCGCCGCTGCGCGAGCGGAGTGGCGATGTGGAGCCTCTGGCGCGCTTCTTTCTGAAGCGCCTGTCGGGCGAGATGGGCCGCCCGATCGGGATCGCGCCGCAGACGCTGGCGCTGCTGGAGCGCTGGCCTTGGCCCGGCAATGTGCGGGAACTGGAGAATGTGCTGCGTCGCGCCGTCGTGTTCGCGCGCGAGGAAGTCACGCCCGCGGAACTGCCCGCGGCGATGCAGACGTCATGATCGCGCTGCTGTTGACGCTGTTCGCCTGCCTCGGCGGCGAGCAACTGGAGGCCTTGCGGGCGCAGGCCGTCAGCGCCGAGCAGCAGGGCGAGCTCCGCGCCGCCGGCGAGGCCTGGATGAAGGTGTTCCAAGCGCTCGAGCCCGGTGTAGAGCGCGAAGCGCTGGGCGCGCGGATGAGCGCACTGGAACGGCGGCTGTGGATGCGCCGGGAACTGATCGAGGCCTGCCGCCACGACCCCGCGCCCTTCGCGGAGCTGAAACTGGCCGAGCTGGATGAGCAGGGGGCCCGATGGGAAGGCCAGCCCACCCGCTGGCAGCAACTGCCGCTGGAGCGGATCGGCAAGGCACTCGCCGCCGCCCGGCTCTCGCGCACTGCGCATCTGGGCTTTGTGCACGAGCGGCTGGAGCGCGGAAGCCCGCGCGAGCGCGTGCAGGCCTTCAGCGACCTGGCGCAGTGCGTGGAGGCCGGCGAAATCCGCAAGGCCGATGCGTGGGCCACGCTCGCGCGCGCTCGGGGTGAGCCTGTGCCCGCCGGCGGCTACGTGTACCAAGCGGGTCGCTGGCAGGCAGCCGAGCCGTTGGCGCCGCAGCCGCCGCCGGCCGACGCCGCACTGGCGAGTTGGAAGCAGGCGCAAGCGCCCTTGTTCGAAAAGGCCTTTCTGGATCCGTATCGGGCGCTTGAGCAGCAGTACCTCGAGCTCGAGCGGCTGCGCGGCGAGGCGCTGAGCCTGATCTTCGACGAGGAGCGTTACTTCTACCCCTTCCAGCCGCCCGAGTGTTCGCCGGACAAGGCCCGCCTGTTTCCCGCCGTCCAGCAGGAGGTCGATCGCCGAGTAGCGGAAGTGCGGCGAGTCTGGAAGTCCTCTCGACGGCTGCGCGTCAGCGCCGGAGCGCGGACCGCGCTGGCGGAGTTGCGCAAGCTCGCCGCGGATCCCGCGCTCGCCCGCCAGCCGCTGGATCCGCGCCTGCCCGAGAGCCTGCGCTGGATCGATCCACAGGCGGAGGAATGGACGCTGGCCAACTTCGCGCGCAACGCCGCCGAAGCACAGCTCCGCCTGCAGGATGCGATCGTGCGCCGACACAACGAGCCGCTGGGCGTCGAACCCGGGAAGGCGCTTTTGGGTAGCGAGGAACGCGAGCAACTCCGCATCACCAACGCCTACCGCCAGATGCTCGGCCGCCACCTGCTGGCGTGGAACCAAAAGCTCCAGTCGGCCGCTCGCGAGCACTCGCAATGGATGTCGACCACCGGCAGGTTCGGGCATTTTCAGGACGAACCCGCCCTGCGGACGCCCTTCGATCGCATGCGGGCCGAGGGCTACCTGCAGGGCGCCGGGGAGAACGTGCACATGGGCGATTCGGGGCCCGAGGGTGCGCATGTCGGGTGGACGCACTCCAGCGGACATCATCGCCAGATCCTGAGTCCGACGGCGCGCGAGTTCGCAGCCGGCCTCAGCGGTCCGTACTGGACGCAGAACTATGGAACGGGAACGGAATACCTCTCGCCGCGCTGAGCATCCCATGCTCCGCACGCTGCTCTTCGCCGCCTGTCTGCTGCTGTCCGCCTGCCAATTCATCCAGGCGCCGCCATCACCGCCGCTTCAGGGGCCCGAGCAGGGGCTCGACGCGAGGCAGATCCACTGGCAGCGCTCACTGGCGGACGCCCTCGAGCTCTCCAAGGCCAACGGAAGGCCCCTGCTCGTGGCGCTCAACATGGATGGCGAGTCCGCCAGCGAGCGCATCGTGCGCGAGCGCTATCGCGACCCGCAGTTCGTGGCCTGGACGCGACACTTCGTGTGCGTGATCGGTTCGGTCTACCGCCACAATCTCCTCGATCACGACGCCCATGGCGCGCGCCTGCCCTGCCCGCGGCTGGGCGAGGTGACCTGCGGCGAACACATCGCGCTGGAGCCGGAGCTGTTCCAACGCTTCTTGGGGGAGCCGCGCATCGCGCCGCGCCATGCGCTGATCCAGCCGGATGGCGCGAAGAGCTTCGACCTCTACCTCCTGTTCGACCTTGGAGAACTCGATCGCGCGCTGGAAACCGCCGCCGGACGGACACCGGCCGCCGCGCCGCTGGAATCCGCCGGGCTCGGCCCCGCCGCGCGCACCCAGCGCGGCCGTGCGCAGTACGAGGAGTTCCTGCGCGGTGCGATCCGCCCCGAAGCGGAACTCAGGCGCCTCCAGGATTCCGGCCGCATCGAACTCGAAGCGCTGTGCGCGCTCGCGATCCGCGCCGAGTCGGCGGCACCCGAGTTCTCGAGCGCGCTGGGCAAGGCGGCTGTCGAGGCCGCACTGGCGGAGCCTTACGCACGCTTTCTGCGCGCACGCCTGACGGCGCCCGCCGATGGGGACCAGCCCACGATCGAAGCCCGCGGCGGCCGGGCACGGCACCTGCTGGGGCTCGCCGAGTGCATCGGCGCGCTGCCCGCGCTGCGCACGCTGTTGCTGGCCGAGTACGCGGCCGGGCTGGCGGACGAGCGCGCGCTGGTGCGCCGGGCGCTGCAGCGCGCGCTGGCGCCAGGCGAACTTGCGGCGCTGGAGGCGCGGCTTGCCGAAGCGGGCGGCCCGCTCGATGCGCGCCGGGCTCTCGCTCTCGCCGTGGCGCGGCTGCGCACCGAACCGCGCTCCGATGCGCGAGCTGCGGTCGAGAGTGCCGCGCTCGAATCGGCGCTGGTCAGTGCCGAGCAGGCACTGCGGGCCGCGGAAGGCGATCCGGCGGCGCAGGCCGCTTACGGACGCGCGGCGCTGGATCTCGCTCGCGCGCGTCTCGCGCAGGGCTCGACGCGCGAGATCGCGTTCCTGCTCGAGGATGCGCGCACCTGGCTGCAGCGTGCCGATACCGCCGCTCCCGACAGCATCGAGACCAAGCTGGCGCTGTGTGAAGCGCACTATCGGCTGTCCGAGTTCCCCGAACAGGATGCCGCGGCCTGCGCGGCCTTGATGGCGCACGGTCCGATGCCCGCCTGGGATGGGCGTTCGGGCGAGGATGCGGCCGCCACCGCGCGTCGTCTGAGCGAGACACTCGACGCCTCGTTCACGCTGCGCGAGGCGCTGCGCTGGGTGGGCGACGGCGCTGCCCGCAATCTGGCGCGGCGCGCGAGTCCCGCGGATGCCCGCGAGGAATTGGGCGGCATCCTGCGCGGAGCGGATGCGCTCTCGCTGCTCGCGCTTTCCGCGCACGCCGGCGAGAGCGATCTGGCGGCGGTCGCTTCCTTCCATGAAGCGCTGGGACTGGAGATCGTCGCGCGCGGCTGGTGGCATCTGGCGCTCTCGCGCCTGCCCGAGAGCACTGCGATCCGCGATGGCCTGCTCGCCTGGCATTGGCGACACGGCTCGCTCGCCAGCCTCACGCAGCTCTACGAGGATGTCGCCGTGCGTCATCCGCTCTCGGCCGCGTGCCGCTGGTTCGCCGGTTCCGCGCGAGTTTTCGAGGCCGAAGACCTGCGCCGCCGCGAGGCTCCGCGGGAGTCCGCGCGCAGCTATGCGCGCGCCATCGAGCACTTCGAGCGCGCCGCGGCGCTGTACGCGGAGCAGGGCGCACCCGAACTGGCCGCCGGAGCGCGCGAGCAACTCGGGCGGGTCTGGCTCGGGCTGGGCTTTGCGCGCCTGATCGAGGATGATCGCGCCGCGGCGGCGGACAGCCTGGCGCAAGCCCTCGCCATCGCGCCCAGGCTCGTCGATGCGCGCGATGGGTTGGAGCGCGAGCCGGTCGATCTCGTCGATCAGTGCTTGGAGTGGCGCGCCAGCGGCGAGAGCCCCGTCGAGCCGCTCGCGCTGCTCGAGCGTCTGCCGGCGCAAGCGGTCTGGGCGCTGCGGGTCGCCGACGCACAGCTGCGCGAGGCACGGCGGGCCGTGCGGCGCTCCGCGCTGGAAGCAGGCCGCGTCCACGCGCGGAATGCGGCCGCCGCAGCGCGGCGCGCTATCGAGCTTGAGCGCGAGCTTGAGCGCGAGCTTGAGCGCGAGCTTGAGCGCGAGCTTGAGCGCGAGCTTGAGCGCGAGCTTGAGCGCGAG
>Ga0208361_1000072_pt1 | contig 38438 bp, 45 predicted proteins | sample LakMenEpi05Aug10_FD_150670 | JGI IMG/M metagenome (GOLD analysis project Ga0208361, IMG submission 150670) | Freshwater microbial communities from Lake Mendota, WI - 05AUG2010 deep hole epilimnion (SPAdes) | ecosystem: Environmental > Aquatic > Freshwater > Lake > Epilimnion/Euphotic zone ... | reverse complement strand
TTGGTGGACACCTAAAATTGAGTGTTGACTTGCAGAACGAAATCAAGAAGCACTAACGCCAACAGCACCTACCCAAAAGTGGGGATTTCGTGCTCCAAAGACAGTTTTTTGGTAGCTGAAAGTTTATTTCTCCGAATGAAGTTCAATGGTAAAAATCCCGCCCTTCGGCTAGCTGCAAAACTTTACCACCCATATAGCAAAAACAAAAAGAAATGCTCATATTCAAAATAATAGTGCCATAAGGTGCACTATTTAATATAATTGCATCGGAAGAGCCCGGACGTGTATATAATAGTGCTATTTACTGCGCTTTTTATTGAAGTTTTAAGGAAAAGTGTTATATTTGCATGAAATAATGCTTTATGATGCACTTTTTAGAATTAATAAAAACCATAAAAGAGCGTAGGGAAGCACTACAAGTAACACAGGAGGGGTTGGCAGAACTATCGGGTGTTGGATTGAGAACTTTAAAACAGTTTGAAAGCGGAAAAGGAAATCCTACACTGTCAACATTACATAAGTTATCTGATGTGTTGGGCATGGAGATTTGCCTAAAAATTAAAAATGTGACGCACATTAAATGAGAAAAGCCAAAGTTTTATTCAAAAATGAAGAAGCGGGTATCTTGACCCAATACGATGATGGTTCGTTTTCATTTCATTATCACGAAGACTGGGTAGCCAATAACGATAGGCAAAGCATCAGTCTAACTTTGCCTAAAAACGAAAAAGAATTTTATTCTAAATACCTGTTTCCATTTTTTTTCAGCTTGCTTCCTGAAGGTTCTAATAAGCAAGTGGTATGCAAATTAAATAGAATCGACCTAGAGGACTATTTCGGATTGCTTATGACTACTGCAAAAAATGACAGCATAGGTGCCGTTAGAATTATTAAACTGGAAAATTAATGAGCATACCTGCAATTAAATATTGTCCCGGCACATTATCTGAAGGTTTTAATACATATAGCAGAACAGCGTTGAATAGAGTTTTTCAGGGCAAGAAGGTGCATCATGTTTTGCCTTACGATTCTCCGGCATCGAACCCGGCAACTAATCAGATGTTTGAAGAGAATCGAAATCGCATGTCGATATCAGGTGTACAAGAAAAATTTTCTGTATTGCTTGACAAAAACAAGTTAAGGCTTATTAATGAAAATGAACAAGGGACTTATATTCTGAAACCAATTCCAGGTATCGGTAAAAAGCCAGATCAAATGCCTGCCAATGAGCATCTAACCATGCAAATTGCCCGTCAGGTTTATGGAATAGAAACGGCAGAAAATGCATTGATATTTTTTAAAGATGGCACACCTGCCTACATCACAAAAAGGTTTGATGTAAAAGAGGATGGTTCAAAATTAGCTCAAGATGACTTTGCTTCCTTAGCAAAAAGAACCCCGCAAACACATGGAGAACATTACAAGTATCTCGGGAATTATTTAGATATATTTGAATTAATGCGCAACTATTTAACAACTTACAAGATAGAAGCGCCAAAACTTTTAAGAATACTTGTCTTTAATTATCTTTTTTCAAATGGAGATGCACACGTTAAAAATTTCTCTATATTAGAAACACCTTATGGCGACTATCGACTGAGCCCGGCTTATGACTTACTAAATAGCCGTATCCATATAGACGATAAAGACTTTGCATTAGATGATGGTCTATTACCTAGCAATCTAGTCCAAGGCAAAATCGGTTTACAATTTACCAAACTAGCAGAGAAAGCAGCAATCAGTGAAAAGACTTTTCAGCAAACTATGGCATTGATGATTTCAAAATCAGATTTAGTTGAAAAAATGGTAGCTGCTTCTTTTCTGAATGATACCACTAAAAGAAATTATTTCCAATCTTTTCAAGGCCGTTTAAAACAACTGACTAAAGCATGAAATACGATGCACCTAAAGAATTTACAGTTTTGTCTACAATACTTACAAGTACTGGTGGTAACAGCACCTACTCAAAAGCAGGGGTTTCGTTTTCTGTTGACAGTTTTGTGGTTGTAGAAAGATCTGTGGGCCGAATAAAGATTTATGGTGAAAAGTACGCCCATTCCCAATCTGCATAAAGTTAGTCGATACGCTATGACGACAATACCAATATTGAGCAGACAGGAATAAAAAACAATTTGTAGACATGAAAAAATATCAATTACTCCTTTGCTTCCTTTTTCCACTTATTGTAGCAGGACAACAGATTGACGTAAAAAAAATCGAACAAAAGAATGGACTTACCTATGAAGTTGGGAATGACAATCCCTTCACCGGGCAAGCTATTGCCTATTATGACAATGGTAAAAAGCAACGTTCCACTGAATATAAAGACGGAAAAATCAGCGGAAAAATTGAAGGTTGGTATTCAAGTGGAAATAAACAACTTGAAGGTCAACTTGTCAATGGACAGAAAACAGGTGTTTGGACTGCTTGGTATGAAAACGGAAATAAAATTAGGCAAGGCGCTTTTGAGAATGACAAAGAGGAGGGCGAATACATTTGGTGGTTTGTCAATGGTAAAATAAACAAAAAGGGAATTTACCATGCTGGCGTTTGTGACGGTAATTGGGAATGGTATTATGAAAATGGGCAAATAAAGCAAGAAGGAATTTTACGAGGAGAAACGAATGACGGAAATTGGAAAGAATGGCATGAGAACGGGAAACAAAAAATGTTTGGGGCATTTAAAAATGGAGTGAAAGATGGGGAATGGACTTGGTGGGACGAGAAAGGAAATATTACTTCGAAAAAGAAATATAAAGACGGACAATTGATGGAAGGAACAGATGACATTGATTCTTACATTGAGAAAATGGAATATGCTCTTAACCAAAAGGACTTCAAATCTGCATTGAGCAACATTGAAAGGGCAATTCGAACAATTGAAGACAAATCAGAGGGTAATAAAGTTTACATGGGTTTGGCCGTTTATCATTCCTTAGTTTATTCAATGTTTCAGCATATAGACGAGGCAGAAACAATTTTACTAAAAGCCACTGGCATTCCTGACAATGATGTTGCAGCAATCGTTACAACCAATTATCCACCAGCGACCAACGAACTAAACGCTTTGGTAAAAACTATTAGCAAGTATCCTGACATTAAAACTAAAGTAGCACCGCATATTGCTCTCGCTTATCTCTACAACATAATACGCGATTCCACAAACATGAATGTAGAGCAACAACTTATGATGGAGCGTTCAGGCTATAGTGACTGGGTTATTCAAATCTCCCTTGCACTTTATAAAATCAGAGGGCTAAAAGAAAACACTTACGGAGAAATACAATTTATAAAAGAAAAAGTATCCAAAGAAGGAGAGACAAGAGAAAACCAATTGCTATTGGCTAGCAAATTACTTACGATCGGTCAATTTAAAGAAGCAGGTTTGATTTCAGACAAGTATCTTGTAAAGAACAATAAGGACATTGACTTTTTATTAATAAAATTTACTATTGAAATGGCCATGGGTAATCTTGAAAAAATGGAGGATTATAAAAAGAAAATTCTTGCAATAAATCCCAAAGCATTTGACAAGTAGCACAATGACAAACGGACGAAGTACAGCGGCTTACCGCACATTAGCAAAAGCCGGGGATTCGAACTCCACAGACAGATTTGTGCTTCCCTGTCTGTTGGAAAGGAAAACGTCAACTTCTTGAGTTTGCAATATGTTACCTTCAAGTTTAAATGACTGCAACAATGACTGACAGAATCGAACAATTTTTCAGAGCATATTGGACAACAGGAATGAAGTCTGTTTATACTAATAAAGTTCCTAATGAAATGGTGCAATCAGTAATTGACAAAGAAGGTTGGTATGAATGGAAACTTATTCCCGGGACTTTAACAACTGTCGATTATAAAAACCTAGAAGCAAAATTTAAAGCGACATTTCCAGACAACTTTATCGAATGGCATAAACGATATTTTTTCCCAGACTGTGACTGTTCAATAATAAGACTCCCACATTCTTTACCGACAAAACCGTTGGAGAAATTAAGCGAAAATCTTAGCTGGTACATCTCTGAACAACTTATTCCGCTCGGACTCATTCCATTTGCAGACGAAGGGAATGGCGTAGGACCATTAGTATTCGACACGAGAAACACAAGTGATACGAAAGATTTTCCTATTAGAGTTTATGACCAAGAATATGGTGGCAACTTGGACGGTTTAAGCGAAATTACATTCTCATCATTTGATAAAATGTTAGAATGTTTAACGCATTTTTTAATTGAGACAAAGACGAAAAAACGCTTTGAAGTAATACCCGACTTTTATACAATTGATCATACTGGTGCGGGTTCGACAGGTAAATCATATTGGGCAAGTTGGACACAAATGGAAAAAGAAAATTTTGAAGAGTTTGGATACTAAATCAATTGTAGACAGAAAGCCAGCAGTTCAAAGGCGTTTGGCGTCATGCGGGTTGTCGTGCTTAAATTCAAGTGCAGTTTTTCAAATCAATTTTAGTGCTCGGTTGACAGTTTGTGCGCTGAAATCCCCCCATCAACCATTTGCCAACCTTTAGCATTAACCTATGTGTCGGTTTAACGTTGAAACTGACAAGCATGTAAATGACAATCAAAGCGATGACTACACAAAATATGATAAGAACATACTATCTAATACTTCTGATTGGATTTTTTACTGGGAATGTAAAAGGGCAAGTTTCATTTTCACCAGTTGTTAGTAAATTACAAAAGATCAAAAATGAATTAATCTACTCAAGCTTTTCAACTACATTTAAGTTTCCGTTAAAACGACAAGTGTCAATTTCCCCACAAAATAATTTTGTGACCATAGACAGTCAGATATTACAAATCATGACATTAAAATTCGACGGGTATAAAAAGGACACAAAAGGAGAAAATCTTAATAATCAGAAAGAACTGCTTGCCTCTTATTCTAACAATGAATTGGAGTATTTTAAAAGCGACTTAAGCGTAGAGGTAATAAACCCTCGTAGTCAATGGGTCTTGACAAAATCAAAAGGGTGGTATATTTGGTATTTCAAAGTGGGTAAAGTTCCGATACAATTAGACACACAAACCGAAATTCAATTATTTGCAACGACAGTTATTGGAGACAGAATTTTGATAATTAACGCCCCAATTATTATCGGCGGAGATTTTTCAAAAGCTGCTCTTATTGTCAATGAATTTATGGAAGCACTGATAATTACGAAACAATGAATCTTAATAATTATAGGAAAAACTGGAAGGCAGCCGCTACCAAGGTTGGGCAAAAAAGTTGGTTCAGTTGTTAAATGAACATCTACCTCGGATGATGTTTTGTGGTAAAAGTCCCGCCCTTCGGGTAGCTGAAAAACATTATGGGCAGCATAAAAATAACAATATGATGAAATTTGTATCTGAATTTATTTTTGCGACACTATTGTTGCTAACATCATGTACAACTACTGACTGTAAATCTAAGTTCATTGGAAAATGGAAGTATGAGCAATTTTCAGCAAAGGATATGTATGTTGTCAGAACACTCGAAAAACAATTTGAATATGTTGAAAATGGAAAGTACTACTACGAATTTGATATTAACTGGCTCAGTGAATGTAAGTATGAATTGACTTATGTTGGTACAAATAGTCCAAATCCTGCATTAGCAAAAGTTGGAGAAAGTTTTGCAGTAGAGATTATTGAAATAAGTCGTACGACAATGAAATATAAGACTATATTTCGCGAGTTGACAGATATTGGAGAAATGCAAAAAATAGAATGAAAGTCGGTCCATTAAAAAATGTTTTGCGTGAGGCGGAGTAATCCGCCAAAGGCGGATACTCTCCTGCCTGGCATCAGATAGGGATATCTACAAATACTTGAAACTGCCAACCGTTAGTGGTAATTTTACCAGACAACTTAAATAGACATTTGATATGGACAAAAAAAGACTCAAAACATTGTTATTGGGGCTGACAGCTGGAGTGGCGTATGCTTTTTTAGTAATGCTACTTGTTACACATTATCACCAGAACGTATCCGTTGCTTATATTTTTGTATTGCCTTTAATTCTTGGTGCAATTCCTGTTTTATTTTCAACTAAAGAACAACTACAATCATATAAAACCTATTTACTGCTACCTTGGGGTATTACGCTGACATTTTTCTTTTTGGCTTTGGTATTTCGTTTTGAAGGCATGATTTGCCTGACAATTATTGTAGCACCATTTTTAGCAATTGGCACACTTGGAGCATTTATATACAGACTCGTTAGACTTAAGAAAGAGGGACAAGAAACCAAATTATATATTTCATTATTTGTTCCATTCGTAATCCTTCTTATAGAAACAAATATTCAGCCGACAACCCAAGTTCAAACTGTAACGACAAGTCTTGAAATTAATGCTGACAAGCTAAAAATTTGGGAGAATCTGAAAAATGTAAAGAATATTCGGCCAAACGAAATTAAAACTCATTTTGTGCATTTGATTGGAATACCAAAGCCGACAAATGGAGAACTTGACAAAGGTGAAGTTGGCGGAGTTAGAAATATAACGTGGGAAAAGGGAATTAAATTTAAAGAAAATATTAAATCGTGGGACGAAGGAAACGGATTTGCGTACGACATACAGGTTGACCCAACGTCAATCCCACCGACTACGCTTGACGAACATGTTATGATTGGCGGAAAGTATTTTGACGTGTTGGAAGGCAGTTACAAAATTGACAAAATCGGTCCAAAAAAAAACTTGGTAACATTATCCTGTACATACAGAGTAACTACAAATTTGAATTTTTATAGTACACTTTGGGCAGAGTTCATTCTTGGCGACTTTAACGAAATGATTTTAGAAATAATTAAAAAGCGAAGTGAAACTGAAAACTAGCAAAAAATATGCCCAACCTATACTGCTATGCTATTAAACCTCTCCCGTAAATGAAAACTATCACCCTACTACTATTTATATTTGCTCTCGTACAGACAGATAGTAAGGGTCAAGACAGGTTTGACAAACAAATTGATATTATTGCAACAACGTCAGTTTCAGGAGAAAAATACCAAATAAAAATTCAGACTACAACTGATAGCATACAAGTCTTAACAAGAATTCGCGATAGCATCTCTTCAAAAGTGGAAGACGATCGCGAGTACAAAAGTCTTAGAAGCCAATTAATCGCTCAACGGTCAATAGACGTAGGAGATCAAGCATTCTTGAAGTTGTTAAAGCGCCTAAGACAAATATCAGACAGCTATGAAATTTATACCGAAGAAATGATCTCAATTCCAATTCAGCATGAACTTCAGTTTCTCAAGCAAATTGAAATCATTTTTGCATCACCAATAGATAGCCTGACAAAAGAACAACAGTCTATCATCACTTTCGACGGTACCTCCATGCATTTCAAGTTAACGGACTCGTGGGGAACTAGAGAATTTAACCTTCATTCTCCCTCCGGACCAAACTATCCTGAAATTCAACATCTGTTAAGAACCATGAAGAGCATAATCAAACTAAGAACTAAGAATGAAAAAATCTCCAAGTATCAATTTAACTAATCCTAATAGTATTGCTACCAACCTGCGCTCTAGCGCAATTTGGGCGGGATACAGCAACAACTTAGCTTTGCTCTGGCAAACGACATTGTTACCATAACCGGCGGACACAGGGCCGATTGCCCAAGCTGCTGCAATGCGCTCAACATTGACAGCATTAGTAGGCAGTAGAAAACACTGAAATGTGCATGTAAACTATGACACAGACTGAAATAAAAGAACTTGAAAAATTAAAGTATAGACTGAATCTAATTCTTATCGCCTTTTTGTGCTCAACAACTTTAGCACCCTGTGTGATATTTTATTTTAGAGGAGAAGGTCAACTGAAATGGATGCTTATATTTATTGGGATAAGTTACTTAGTGAGTCGACTTCCAACAACATTCTATGACCGATTTCAAATTTCGGAAGATGTAAGAATTTACAAATTGTTGGGTGTCGATAAATTTAAACAACTATCAACAAACGGTGATTTAATAAATAGAAGAATCAGAAAGAAGTATCCGACTCATAGAAACATAATCAATTTTGAAACGATTAAAGATAAACTGAATGAAACTTACAAAATTGAGAAGTCGCACACAGTCTTATTTGTTTTCTGCCTACTGACAAACATCTATGCTGTTTTCACTAATTCAATAGGCACAGCAGTTATTCTATTCATTGGGAATATCTTGTTTAATTATTATCCGAATCTATTGCAACAATACAACCGAATAAGGTACAAAAGAGTAGTAAATAATTATTCACCAGCAGTAATTACCTATGACAAACCATGAAACCTATGCATTTACCACAGCTGCCCTCAGCCGTTCTACAAAAGCGGTGTTTCGTACTTGAATGAAGTAGCGTGCTACAAACCCCCCTTCGCCAAGCGCAGATCCGTTGAATAACCCAAGAAAAGTCAGATCATTGATCATGCAACCCCGGCTCATAGGTTTAGTCAGTAAGCCACTCCCCACTTTCTAAGGTTTTGTTCATAGACATTCACACCCTACCTTTGCGGGCTCAATTTGAGTAAATATTGCTCTGCATTTTTTCTATAAATCAATAGATATGAAAGTAATGAAGTTCGGTGGCACAAGCGTAGGTAAGCCCGAGCGCATGCACCAGGTAAGTGAATTGATTACTCGTGACAATGAACCTACGCTGGTTGTATTGAGTGCCCTCAGCGGAACCACCAATAGTCTGGTGGACATCAGCCAGGCACTGGCAGATGGAAATAAAGAAGCAGCCAACGAAAAAATCAACCAACTTCAACACCACTATCGTCAGTTTGTTGATCAGCTTTTATCACAACCGGCCACCAATGAAAAAGGGCACCGGGTGGTGACAGAGCATTTTGATTTTCTACAAATTATTTTGCGCATCTCTTTTAGTGAGGCCTTGAACAAAGATATTTTGGCTCAGGGTGAGCTGCTCAGTACCCGCTTGTTCTCCCTCTATCTCGAGGAAAGAGGTATCAACCATGTATTACTGCCGGCACTGGAATTTATGTCCATCGATCAACAGGAGGAACCACAGCTGCTCTTGATTCGTGAGCGACTGACCCGTTTGATCAATGCCCAGTCAGATAAAAAATTGTTCATCACCCAAGGGTATATCTGCCGCAATGCCCGTGGTGAAGTAGATAACCTAAAGCGCGGTGGTAGCGATTATACGGCTTCCCTGGTGGCAGCGGCTTTGCAAGCTGAGGTGTGTGAAATATGGACCGACATCGATGGTATGCATAACAATGATCCAAGGATTGTTGAAAAGACCATACCAATTGAGCAACTCAGTTTTGACGAGGCGGCTGAGTTGGCTTACTTCGGAGCTAAAATTTTACATCCTACCTGTATCTGGCCGGCTCAACAGGAGAATGTTCCCGTAAAGCTGCTGAATACGATGCAGCCCGATGCTGCCGGTACCGTTATCCGGCAGGAAGCTGGTTCAACCGGTGTGAAAGCTGTTGCAGCAAAAGACGGAATCACAGCCATCAAGATCAAAAGCAGTCGCATGCTACTGGCCTATGGATTCCTGCGTAAAATATTTGAAGTATTTGAGAAGTATAAAACGTCTATCGATATGATCACCACTTCGGAGGTAGCCGTGTCTGTTACCATCGACAGTGACCGATTTTTAAAAGAAATCGTACAGGAGCTTCAACCCTTTGGTAGCGTGGAGGTTGAAGCAGGACAAACCATCGTTTCTATTGTAGGCAATGAAATTGCTCAAACAGAGCATGTGCTGGAAAAATTATTCACCGCCATTTGCGATATTCCTGTAACCATGGTGAGTTATGGCGGCAGTCCGCATAACATTTCCCTGCTGGTGCCTGCCTCTCACAAGAAAACAATGTTGCAGGCCCTAAACAAAGGACTCTTTGGATTATAGTAAATCAATAGCAGGAAAATCAGAAAGCAAGACAATCAGACAATCAACAGGGCGTCGCCATAGCTGAAAAAGCGGTACTTGTCTTTGATAGCTTTCTTATAAGCTTCCATGGTCAATTCATAACCCGCAAAGGCACAGGTCATGATCAGCAAGCTGGTTTTCGGTAGGTGGAAGTTCGTTACCAGACTATCAGCCACATTAAAATTATAGGGAGGATGTATAAACAGGTTCGTCCATCCTTCACTGGGTTTCAATAATTTTTGCGCCGTAAAGCTGCTTTCCATCGCTCTCATCGTGGTAGTTCCAATTGAACAGATGCGGCGGCCAGACTCTTTAGCTTTGTTTACAATGGAACAAGCCTGATCGGAGATGGCATAATATTCGGCATCCATTTTATGCTTACTCAGGTCTTCCACTTCAATAGGACGGAAAGTACCGAGTCCGGTATGGAGGGTAACTTCAGCAAAACGAACCCCCTGAATTTCACAACGTTTGATGAGTTCAGGACTAAAATGCAGACCGGCAGTGGGGGCAACAACGGCTCCTTCGTGCTTGGCATACACTGTTTGAAAGCGCTCTTTATCTTCCTCGTCTGGTTTGCGCTTAATATACTTCGGCAACGGGGTCTCACCGAGTAACTCGAGCATTTTCTTAAAGCTCTCGTCATCTTCATCCCACAAAAAGCGAATGGTTCTGCCGCGACTGGTCGTATTGTCAATCACTTCCGCTACCAGCTCCTCATTATCACCAAAGTATAATTTATTACCTACCCTGATTTTGCGGGCAGGATCTACCACCACATCCCATAAGCGGTTCGGCTTATTCAATTCTCGCAACAGGAAAACTTCAATCTTGGCACCGGTTTTTTCTTTTCTTCCATACATACGGGCAGGAAAAACCTTCGTATTATTTACAACAAAAACATCCTTATCATCATAATATTCCAGGATGTCACGGAAATGCTTGTTTTCCATGTGGCCGGTTCTGCGGTCCACCACCAACATACGGCTGTCTTCTCTTTTTTTCGTTGGGTTTTGTGCAATCAGGTTGAGCGGAAGGTCAAACTTGAATTGAGATAATTTCATGGGTCTTTTCTTTTGGTAGTGAACAACGGGCCGTTGCTCACCTCATGTTACGGCATGACTTTTTAGAAGGGTGCAAAGGTACTTATTTTCCATGGCTTTTCAAAATATATTCATTATCAGCTAGTTGTGTGGGGTTCGGCCCGGTCGATTGATTCGATACAACTGAGCTGTCTGATAATGATTCGATACGGAAGTACTTCCGTTAATTTTAGATTGCGTGAGCAAGAATGCATTTCTTTCGCTTATTTTTGCACTCACATTTGTTAGTTTTAAAGTCGGTTGTTCAGTTGAAAAGGGAAGCCATGATGCAAAAAAACTGGTGGAAAGCGCTTTGTGTTTTATTACTGTTGTACACCTGTAGTTACGGCTTCTTTGTGGCAGTACCTGATCCTCCGGGTGTTCCCCTTAAGCAAACCATTCGCAACCTGTTCTTCCATGTTCCTATGTGGATAGGAATGATGGTTTTTTTTAGTGTATCTGTTTACTATTCTATTGTATACTTGCGACACCTGCGGCCGGCTGATGACATACGCGCCACCGAATTCGCCAGAACAGGAATCGTATTTGGCGTTTTGGGATTGCTCACCGGAATGATCTGGGCCCACTTTCAGTGGGGAAAAGCCTGGAGTGGCGATGTAAAGCAGAATGGTGCCGCCATAGCAGTCTTGATGTATTTCGCCTATTTCGTATTGAAAGGCAGCGTACAGGATGAAGAGAAGCAGGCCCGCATCAGTGCCGTCTTCAACATCTTCGCCTTTTTCATGCTGTTCCCAACCATTTGGATTCTGCCCCGCCTATCGGAAAGTTTGCACCCGGGTGGTATGGGCAGTGAGGGGAATCCCGGACTAAATCCGCGTGATACGACATCCGCTATGCGGATGGTGATGTATCCGGCATTTCTGGGATGGACCCTACTGGGTGTGTGGATAGCTACCCTTCGTGTGCGCGTTCGTTTATTATCAGCTTAAAATCATTCCATGTATAAAATGAAAAGTCTTTTTACCGTGCTGTCTTTTTTATTCTTATCTGCTTCGGTAACGGCGCAAGAGGTAAGTTCCGGTTCTGAAACTGTGTTTACTTCTAACGGAAAGCTTGGTGTAGTGGTGGCGGTAGTCATCACCATATTGACAGGCATATTCCTTTATCTGATTTCTCTCGATAAAAAAATCACTCGACTCGAAAAAAATAAATAATTCAGGAACCTGCTGACCCATGGTTTCGTGTCTAGTTCTCTGTTTATCCACTCAAAAAATCGATGTATGGCAAATCATTCCAACTACAGCTTTTTTCACAGCGTTGAACAAAGTTTTGACAAGGCAGCAAATTTTACAAAATGGGACAAAGGACTGCTTGAGCAGATCAAAGCATGCAACAGTGTTTATAGTATGCACTTCCCTGTGAAGATGGATGATGGCAGAATTGAAGTAATTGAAGCCTATCGGGTACAACATTCGCAACATAAATCACCCTGTAAAGGTGGTATCCGTTTTAGCGAAGCAGTGAATCAAGATGAGGTGATGGCACTGGCTTCACTCATGACTTATAAGTGCGCCATCGTAAACGTTCCATTTGGCGGTGGTAAGGGTGGCATCAAAATCAATCCCCGTCAATACAGTGTATATGAATTGGAAAAGATCACCCGCCGATATACCAGTGAGCTGGTAAAGAAAAATTTTATTGGGCCCGGTATAGATGTGCCTGCGCCTGATTATGGTACCGGTGAGCGGGAAATGGCCTGGATAGTTGATACGTATCAATCACTGAAACCCGGAGAAATTGATGCAGCCGGTTGTGTTACCGGTAAGCCCGTATCTCAGGGTGGTGTGCGTGGAAGGAAGGAGGCAACAGGGTTAGGCGTTTTTTATGGTGTGCGTGAAGTATGTAACATGCCCGATGTGATGCAAAAGTTAGGACTTACGCTGGGTGTGAAAGGAAAGCGTATTGTTGTGCAGGGGCTGGGTAATGTGGGTTATCACTCCGCTAAATTTTTCCGGGAAAATGGTTCTAAAGTAATCGCCATCGCTGAATTCGAAGGTGCAATCTTCAACGAGGATGGCTTGAATGAGGAGGATGTATTCCAGCATAGAAAAGCCACCGGCTCTATTTTGAACTTCCCTGGCGCTACCAACATCACCGATAGTTCCAAAGCACTTGAATTACCTTGTGATATTCTTATTCCTGCTGCATTGGAGAACGTGATCAATAAAGACAATGCACCCAATATTCAGGCGAAGCTAATCGGCGAAGCTGCAAATGGTCCGCTTACGCCAGAAGCAGATGAAATACTTATCAAGAAAGGAGTAGTAGTTATTCCAGATATGTACCTGAATGCTGGTGGGGTGACCGTCTCTTATTTTGAGTGGTTGAAAAACCTGAGCCACGTGCGCTACGGAAGAATGGAGAAGCGTTTTCAGGAAAATATGAATGCCCATATCATCAGCCAGATTGAAAACCTGTCAGGTAAAAAAATTGCCGACACCGAACGTGCTTTCATCATGCACGGAGCTGAGGAAGTGGATCTGGTGCACAGCGGATTGGAAGAAACCATGATCGCCGCCACCCATGAGATCATGGACATCTGGCGGAAGAATCCGGAGATTCCCGATATGCGAACTGCAGCTTATGTATGTGCGATTAATAAAGTAGCTACGACGTATACTGAGCTCGGTATCTTCCCATAAGATCCTTACTTAACATACGGAGGCAACGCACTTAGTGGCAAGACAGCGCCCGTTGGATTGATTTCAAAACCCAGGGTGAGATTACCATTGGTGACTACCAGGTAAGAACAGGGGATAACCGATTTATAAGCTAAGAGTTGCTGTAAGGTTTGATCATTTAATGTCACCTTCGGTTCCTTACATTCAATCAGCATCCAGGGACTGTTTTCTTTGTATACGACGACATCTGTTCTGCGATGTAGTTCGCCTACCTGCCAACTTTTTTCAACTGCAAAGCAAGCAGCTGGGTACGAAAGTGACTTCACCAAGTATTGAATAAAGTTTTGGCGCACCCATTCTTCCGGCGTAATCACCACCCATTTTTTACGAATGGAATCGAACAGCCAGTCTTTGTTATCCTGCTGACGCATGTTGAAGTCGGGCGTTGGGTAAATCACATCTATCATATCTTGGGTAATCGCTCTTTTTTTCTTATTTTTGGAGATTATCTTTTCAAAGGTAGGGATTCGGAATAATGCCGCAGCCCGCTTATTTCCAACTCCCCTCCACAGATTCAGGCGTATGAAAACAAAAGAGGATATCGTCAATAACTGGTTACCCCGTTACACCGGCGCTCAGCTGGAAGACCTGGGTAAATACATACTGCTGACCAATTTCAGCCACTACGTATCTCTTTTTGCCAAGTGGAATAAAGTTAAGGTCATAGGTCAAGATCGACCCATGCAATGTGCTACAGCCAATGGCATAACCATCATCAATTTTGGTATGGGTAGTCCGGGTGCAGCCACCATCATGGATTTGTTGACTGCCATATCTCCTGAGGCCGTATTGTTTCTGGGTAAATGCGGAGGATTAAAGAAGCGTAATAAATTAGGTGACCTGATATTGCCCATTGCAGCGATTCGCGGTGAGGGTACGTCCAATGATTACTTTCCACCCGAAGTGCCTGCTATGCCGGCATTCGCACTACAAAAAGCTATTTCCACCACCATTCGTGACTACCAGGTAGATTACTGGACCGGCACCGTTTATACTACCAACCGTCGTGTATGGGAACACGATGAAGCTTTCAAAGAATACCTCACGCGCGTACGTGCCTATGCCATCGATATGGAAACAGCCACCATCTTTACGGTTGGCTTCTACAACAAAATACCTACCGGAGCACTCCTGCTTGTAAGTGATCAGCCCATGATTCCGGAAGGCATAAAAACTGAAGCAAGCGATAAAAAAATTACTGCCAGCTTTGTAGAAACCCACCTGAAGATCGGCATCGACTCTTTAAAGCAGTTGATTAATAACGGACTTACTGTTCGGCACCTGCGGTTCTAATCTTTCCAGAGAAAGGGGAAAAGAATGACCGACAGCACGACCACCATGATGTCTAATGCCACTAACAGGGCAATCATTTCAAGCAATCCCGCCTGCACGACCGATGAAAAAGCAATGGTTGCAATTTTCATCAGTAGCAATAATTGAGGAATGATGAGGGGGAATCCCATCACCGCCATGAGTGCTGTAGACTGACGGGCGCGGGCTGCAATGGCAGCTAAGAAAGTAAATACCAGTCCGATACTTGCGCCGCCGAGACAAGTGATCAGCAAAAATCTTCCGGCATGCGTTAATGGATCTCCCAGTAAAAGGATGAATAACAGCAGTGAGAGCATGCCCATTACTGCCATCAGCAACATATTGAACAGCAGCTTTGACAGAACAAAATCGCGGGCACCAGCTATCGTGTAGAAGTAAAGTAAGCGACCATGGCTCTCTTGCAGAAAACTTTTCGCAACCGCATTCACACAAACAAAAAGCATCACCACCCAGAACAAACCATTCCAGCTTTTTTCATCAGGTTGACCCATGGTTTGGTATATCACAAATATGGTGGAGGCAACATACAGCAACATGCCATATAAGGTATATTGCTGCCTGCTTTCCAGTAGCAAATCTTTTTTTACCAGCTGCCATATCCGTGTCACAGATTTCATGCTTATGTTAGCTGATTAAGGTTCGTGGTAACATTTTCTGCAACGGGGTTCATAGGTATCTGTTGCTCCCAATAAGATCTGGCCGTCATCTGCGGCTTTCCGAAATGAGATACTTGCCAGGTTGCCACACTTCACACAGATGGCATGCAGTTTTGTGATGAAGTCTGCCACAGCGAGTAATTGCGGCATCTGCCCGAAGGGTTTACCGAGATAGTCCATGTCGAGACCCGCCACAATCACCCGTACTCCCCGGCTTGCCAGCGATTCACACACCGAAACAATTTGGTCATCGAAGAATTGCGCCTCATCGATACCAACCACATCTACCTGGTCGGCCAGCAGTAAAATTTTTTGGGAGTGGTCGATGGGGAAGGAGGGTATCGAGTTGGCATCGTGGCTGACGACTGCCTCCTGATTGTATCGAATATCCATGGCCGGCTTAAATATTTCTACTTTCAGGTTGGCGATGCGCGCACGCTTCAACCGGCGGATGAGTTCTTCGGTTTTACCGCTGAACATACTACCACAGATGACTTCAATGGATCCTCTTCTCTCCCCGGAAATATTCGGCTCAATAAACATGATAATACTAAAAGGATTGTTTTTTCGTTGTTCTTAGTAACAGTAGGTGATTGCAGACCCCAAATGTATTACATCCGATGGAAAGAGCAGGCTACCTCATTAATAAATTGAAGGAGCAACTTCAGCTCAAGGAACCACCGACGCATCTCCTGCTCACCCTGGATCTGTTGCGGAAGGAATTGATAGGACAGTTGCAGGCCGACCCTGACAACCTCAGTTTACCACCGGAATTATTGGCATTTCGACCTGTTCCCGCTACCCGGCCCCCTGATGCGGCGTTGTATGACATGGACTTAACCAAGGAACTACCCACTTTCGCCCACCAAAATTTCTGTCCCCTCCCCACTACCGATAGCATCTCTACTCAACTTTCCACTGACCTGACCGGGGCACCTAAATCTACCCCATCTCCACATCGGGAGGAAAAGGAGGATCTTCTGGCTTCCAATGCACCCATCAAAGATTTGAAGCGTGCCATCAGTGCCAGCAATCGTTTTCTGTTCATCCATGAATTATTCCGGGGCGATGAAGTGATGTTTGAGCGGAGCATTAAAACGATACAAGGCTTTACCATCTTCCCGGAAGCCCGCTTCTGGATTGAGCGGGAACTAAAGACCAAACTGGGCTGGCAGGAAAGCAGTCCGCTGGTGCAGATGTTCGATCACCTCGTTAGAAGGCGATTTTCCTGAATGATTTGAATTACACGTTCCGCCGCACCGCCACCTGAACGCGTGAAATGCTGTGCTTTTGCGCCGGTTCTTGCGCTTATATCTCCATCATTCAACAGAAGACGTAATTTTTCTTCCAGCTCAATGGCAGAAGTGACCGACACCAGCCCCTTTTGTGCTATCAATTCAACGGCCTCTAAAAATTTATTGTAGATCGGACCAATCACTATCGGTTTCCCATAGACAGCTGCTTCCAGCACATTGTGAATGCCATCTGCCCCAAAACCGCCACCCACATAAACGATGGTAGCATAGCGGTATAAACTGCTCAGCATACCCATTTTATCAATGATCAGGGTTCGATGGTTACCAGGAGCTCGTTCTTCCGCCTTCCCTGTTTGTAGATAATCACTGAAAATGATGGCGTCTGTATAGATTTGAAGACATTTCGCAATGCTATCTGCATCAATAAGATGTGGAACGATGATGCTTCGTATACCCGGCGTTTGATTCACAAAATGCTGAAGTGCCTTATCATCTTCGGGCCAGGTACTACCGGCAATGAATACCCGGGCACCCTTTATGAATTCCTCTATTTCCGGGTAGGCAGCCGGATGAGCTGCTATTTGCAAAACCCTGTCAAAACGGGAATCGCCGGCTATGGTGACCGGGCTAGCCATGTTCACCGTTTGTAATTGTCGGGCAGAAGCTGCATCCTGCACCAGTATATGACTATAGCAAGCCAGCATCTTTCTGTAAAAGCCACCATACCATTGAAAGAAAGGTTGCTCTTGGCGAAAGACGGCTGCCACCAGCAGAACAGGTATGTTGTTACTACGAAGGGCATGGAGATAGTAATACCAAAATTCATACTTGATGAACAGCGCCATCGCCGGCTGTATTTTTTTTACCCAGGTTATAGCCGTTTGAGGTCCATCCAGTGGCAGATAAACAACTTTTTCAGCAATGGCGTGGTGTTGACAGGGCTCAAAGCCAGAGGGTGAAAAAAAGCTCAGTAAAATTTCATATCCCGGATAATCTCTCCGTATGGCTTCCAGCACCGGTAACCCTTGTTCGAATTCACCTAAGGAAGCACAATGCATCCAGATGACCGGTTTTTGAGGCTGCCACTGATCCAGTTCAGATAAAGCATTTTTCTGTGCCTGGCACCATTTTCTAGCTTTTACGTTGAAAATGCCCGCCAAACGGGCTGCCAGCGGATAGAGCAACAGGAAAATCCGATACAACAACATACAGGAGGTTGAAATGTGAAAATACTCAATAAAATGAGAATGATACCTGAACTGTTCATGCTAGAGGTCCGCCATCGGCGTCAATGCTTATTTTATAGTAATTTTGCCGCTTTAATACCAAATTCACATGCGTCCGATTCAAATGGTAGATACCCGCACCCAGTACCTCAACATCCAATCAGAGGTCGATGCTGCCATTCATGACGTGCTTGACAGCGCAGCCTATATCAATGGCAAATGGGTGAAGGACTTCTCTGAAGATTTAGGGAAATACATGGGGGGTGTTCATACCATCCCCTGTGCCAATGGCACCGATGCCCTCCAAATCGCTATGATGGCATTGGGACTTGAACCGGGAGACGAAGTGATTACCCCTTCTTTCACTTACATAGCAACCACTGAAGTAGTAGCCTTATTGCGCCTCCATCCGGTATTCGTAGAGGTAGATCCAACAACATTTTGCATGGATCCCGATGCCCTGCGGAAAGCCATTACGCCCCGCACGCGTGCCATCGTTCCTGTGCATTTATATGGTCATGCAGCACCAATGGATGAAATTCTTCAGATCGCACGTGAACATGGACTTTATGTCATCGAAGACAATGCCCAGGCAATTGGATGTGACTATACTTCTGCTGACGGAAATAGGTACAAGACAGGTACGATGGGCACCATCGGAACAACCTCCTTCTATCCCAGTAAAAACCTCGGCGCTTTCGGAGATGGTGGTGCCATCTTCACGCGGGATGCTGAACTGGCCAAACAGTTGACAATGATTGCTAACCATGGCCAGCAAAAGCGCTATTATCATGAAAAAGTTGGTTGCAATTCAAGACTTGATTCTATGCAGGCAGCCATCTTACGTATTAAGTTGCAACACCTAGATGCTTATAATGGCGCCCGCAGAAAAGTAGCTGAATTTTATAACCAGGCGTTTGCCGGTCACTCCAACATTCAGACACCTGTGGTTGCACCCTATAGCTCTCATGTATATCATCAATATACCCTCATTATTCAGGAGGCAGATCGCGATGCACTGTCCAAATACCTGTCTGATCATCAGATACCATCGATGATCTATTATCCTGTGCCGGGACATCGTCAGCCGATGTTTGCAGGAAACACGGCTGCATTACCAGATTTACCCATCACCGATTGGCTAACGGAGCGGGTGATCTCATTGCCGGTGCACACAGAAATGGATGAAGAACAATTGAATTGGATTAGCCGTCACGTATTGGAATTTCTAAGTTAAAAATATTTTTATGAAGATCGCAGTGGTTGGAACGGGTTATGTTGGATTGGTTACCGGTACCTGTTTTGCAGAAACAGGCAACAAAGTTACCTGTGTTGACATTGATGCCAATAAAGTAAAAAAACTGGCAGGCGGAGAAATTACCATCTATGAGCCCGGACTGGAAAAAATATTCCTGCGTAATCTGCGCGAGGGAAGATTGCATTTTACTACCAGTCTGCAGGAGGGCATCAAAGATGCTGAAATTGTTTTTCTGGCACTGCCTACACCTCCGGGTGCTGATGGCTCTGCCGATTTGCGCTTTGTTTTAGGGGTGGCTGCCGACCTGGGTGGATTATTGAATGACTATAAAGTAATCGTTGATAAGAGTACGGTTCCGGTGGGTACCGCAGAAAAAGTACATACGGCCATTGCTGCCCGATACAAAGGAGCTTTTGATGTGGTGAGTAATCCGGAATTTTTGCGCGAAGGTGTGGCGGTGGATGATTTTATGAAACCCGATCGGGTTGTTATCGGCACTACCTCCGAGCGGGCTCGTCAAATCATGAGTGACTTGTATGCGCCCTTTGTTCGTCAGGGTAATCCGGTTATTTTCATGGATGAAAAATCAGCGGAGTTGACAAAATATGCTGCCAACTCTTTTCTGGCAACAAAGATTTCTTTCATGAATGAGATTGCTCAGCTTTGTGAACGCATGGGTGCCGACGTAGATATGGTAAGAAAGGGAATCGGAAGTGATGAACGCATCGGAAAAAGATTTTTATTTCCCGGCATCGGATACGGGGGTAGCTGTTTCCCAAAAGATGTGCAAGCACTGATTCATTCAGCGGAGGAAGTGAACTATGATTTCAGTATACTCAAGGCGGTTGAAGCGGTGAATGAGCGGCAGAAAAAGCATCTGTTACCTAAGATACTTCATTATTTTGATCATAACCTCCAGGGTATTCGTTTGGCATTGTGGGGATTGGCTTTCAAACCCAATACCGATGATATTCGCGAGGCACCGGCTCTTCACCTGATAGAGGCATTAACAGCAGCGGGTGCAACGATAGTAGCGTTTGATCCGGAAGCGATGAACAACGTAAAACGACTCTTGGGTGATAAAATTCAGTATGCTGAAAGTCCCTATGCCGCCATCGAACAGGCAGATGCACTGGTGATTGCAACGGAATGGAGTGAGTTCAGAACACCCGACTTCGATCGTATTTCACAGACCATAAAAAATAAGGTCATTTTTGATGGGCGGAATTTATTTGATGTCAAGCAGATGAAGTCCCTTGGATACCATTATGAGAGTGTTGGTCGCGGCACATCCCCTGCCTAATTAAACTTATGTTATGAAAAGAGTATTGATTACCGGCGCTGCCGGATTTCTGGGTTCCCATCTTTGTGAACGGTTCATCAAGGAAGGTTATCAGGTGATCGGCATGGATAACCTGATCACCGGCGACCTGCGCAACATTGAACATTTATTCAAACTACCTGCATTTGATTTTTATCACCACGATGTATCGAAGTTTATTCATGTGAGTGGTCCGCTGGATTACATCCTGCATTTTGCTTCCCCTGCCAGTCCGATTGATTATCTAAAAATTCCCATTCAAACCCTCAAGGTGGGTGCATTGGGAACACACAATTGTCTGGGTTTGGCCAAAGAAAAGAAAGCAACGATTCTAGTAGCATCTACCAGTGAAGTATATGGAGATCCGCTGGTGCATCCGCAAAATGAAGATTACTGGGGTAATGTGAATCCGGTGGGACCCCGTGGCGTATATGACGAGGCAAAGCGCTTCATGGAATCCATCACCCGGGCTTACCATACTTTTCATGGCGTCGATATTCGTATCGTACGCATCTTCAACACCTATGGGCCGCGGATGCGACTCAATGATGGTCGTGCTTTACCTGCTTTCATCGGCCAGGCACTGCGGGGAGAAAACCTGACAGTTTTCGGTGATGGCAGTCAAACCAGGTCATTTTGTTATGTAGATGATTTGATTGAGGGCATTTATAGACTGCTCATGAGCAATTATACCATGCCTGTCAATATCGGTAACCCGCATGAAATATCGCTGCTGGAATTTGCCCAGGAAGTACTGAAACTGACAGGGTCCTCTGTTTCCATAGAATTTAAGGACTTACCGGTGGATGATCCCAAGCAACGCCGACCAGACATTACCCGCGCAAAAGAAATATTGGGGTGGCAGCCAACAGTCGATAGAGCTAAGGGGTTACAAATTACATATGATTATTTCCGCTCCCTGCCAAAGGAGGAGTGGAGTAAGAAGCCGAAAGAATTTTAATCTTTTCAAATGCAGGCGAACAGTCAGCACGCACCGGTAGTAGTTTCAGGCGGATCCGGACAACTGGGGCAGGAATTACGTATTGCCTTTTCAAACAGTTCTATTCATCGACCTGTTATTTTCACCGATCGGGAGGAACTCGATCTCTCCAAGCCCGAACTATTCGAAGTTTTTTTTCGTACGCACCAGCCGGCCTATTTCATTCACGGAGGTGCCTATACCGCTGTAGATAAGGCAGAGGAAGAAAAAGACCTCGCTTATCTGATCAATGCCACCGCCACCGGAGAAATTGCTCGCTTGTGTTATGAATACAATACCCGGCTGATATATATATCGACAGATTATGTGTTTAATGGACAAGGCACTGCGCCATATGCAGTGGATGCTGCAACTGCGCCCGTCAATCATTATGGCTATACCAAATGGATGGGAGAGGAGTTGATTCGCAAGTCCAACGTTTTTTCAGCTATCATTCGAACCTCCTGGGTATTCAGTTCCTATGGACACAATTTTGTGAAGACCATGTTGCGGTTGATGAGTGAGCGCTCGGAGATCAAGGTGGTGAATGACCAACGCGGTTGTCCGACCTATGCGGCAGATCTGGCAGATGCGATCAGTACGATTGTACAGGCTTGGGAGAAAGGCGATGAACATGTTGGCACGTATCATTTCAGCAATAGGGGTGATATCACCTGGTATGAATTTGCAAATGCCATCCGTGATATGGCAGACAAGAACTGCTCAGTGTTGCCCATACCCAGTGCTGAATTTCCAACACCTGCACGAAGACCGGGCTATTCTGTTTTGGATACAAGTAAAATTTCGACAGACTTTGGCATAGAACCCAAGACCTGGCAGGAAGCATTGCACAACTGTTTGCTTCGGCTGAATGCTTCCTCAAATGAAGGGAAAGGTGAAAGCTAGCGGCCGGATGCTTTATTCTTTGGTAAAATTAATTGTTCTACCGGCTTGTTTCATTTGCAAGGTTTTCTTTTCCGGATCGAATTCCATTGAAACACCTGCCTGTTCATATTGAAACTTGTGTTGAGCAATTGGACTCAGGGGGAAGGCGGGCTGCCCTGTTGCCTGCGCCATCAAAGAGTTGCCTTCTCTGCTAATGGTGATTTTTAAAGGAAAGTTAGGCGTAGAGTAGGTTCCTACATACAGATCTAATTCTTGTATGCTCAGTTCAAAAATTTTGAACACCGGAATGTCAAAGGGTCGGCCAAACACTGCACTCAATAGAGCTATTGAGATTTTGTTGTTGATGAAATTGGTTCCATTGGAAGTGAGTGCATAGGCAACTTTATCTTCGGGGAAGTAGGAGAATACTGCGTTAAATCCATCAATCCCTCCTGTATGTCCATACCCTTTTTTGTCATAGAATGGAATGACAAACAATCCAAGTCCATAATTATCTTTCATATTGGTCATGATGACAAGACTTTCCGGTTGAATGATTTTTCCATTGAAGAGTGCTTCACTGAACAGAATGATGTCGGCAGGATTGGATACAATGGCTCCGGCCCCTAAGGGTATTGACATATCTGTTTCCGATTCAGCTTTCCAGCCGTCTCTGTAAGTATACGATTTGCTTTCATTCTTGCTGACATTAATTTTTCCTCCGTAAAAAGTATTTTTCAGACCAATGGGTTGAAGGATGAATTTTTTCAGGAGAGAGGGATACTTATCTTTCATTACTTTCTCCAATAAAAAAGTAAGCAGTACATAATTTGAATTGCTGTAGCTGAATTTATAGTCAGGTTGAAAATCACTTCCCAATTGGGAGAGCCTTTCCATCATTGCTTTTTCAGATTGGGGTTGGGTATTCCAGGTCAGAAAATCTTTGTCGTCTGTAAAGTTGTGGATGCCACTGCGGTGACTGAGCAAATGGCGAATGGTGATTTTATTGGCATTTTTGATGGTGGGGAAGAAACCTTCGATGGTTTGGTCAAGCTGGATGAGTTGCTGCTCAACTGCTCGCATAACCAGAACAGCTGTGAATGTTTTTGAAATGGATCCAATGCGGTATGTTGATTGTTCGTTGGCTCTTTTATTTCCCTCTACATCCGACAGCCCTACCGATCGCTGGTAGAGCAGGGTTCCGTTTTTTGATACGGCCACCGAGCCCATGAACTTATTATTCTTCTCCAGTACATTGAAATACTCATCCAGTTTGGCTTTATCCGGTAGTTGGGCAAATGAAAGAGAGCAAAACAGCAGTCCGCAAAGAATACTAAGTAGATATTTTTTCATAGAACAACAGTTGATCATGCATTTGTTGCAAGAATATTTGTGCAATACAATGTGCGCAACAAATCTATACTTATTTCTGCTTCACCGTCTTCATCTGGATGATATCAACCAGGAATGCAAATGCCATGGAGAAATAGATGTAGCCCTTGGGAATTTCAAATTGCAGTCCTTCTGCCATCAAGGCTACGCCTATCATCATCAGGAAGCACAGGGCCAAAATTTTAAAGGAGGGGTGCTTCCTGATAAATTCACTGATGGGTTTGGCTGCTACCAGCATGATGATGACGGTAACGATTACTGCGGTGTACATGATCCATAGTTCCTGTACCATGCCGACGGCGGTGATGATTGAGTCAATGGAGAAAACGAGATCCAGCAGAATTACTTCGGACAATAATTTTCCAAAACTATGCTCACGGGGAACTTGGGTTGTATCCTGGTGTAGCTCTGTTTTGTAATAGATTTCTTTGGTGCTTTTATAGATCAGAAAGAGTCCGCCTGCCAATAGAATAAGTCCTTTTCCGGAAAAATCAATTCCTGCCAGGTTGAACAGGGTTTTATCCAGTTGAAGTATCCAGGAGATGAGTGCCAGCAAAGCCAGTCGCATGGCGAGGGCGAGGCCGATTCCCCAGAACCTGAGTCTGCCCCGCTGGTGCTCGGGTAGTTTATCGGCCAGAATGGATATGAAGATGATGTTGTCAATACCGAGGATGACTTCGAGGGCTATTAATGAGAGCAGTGGTATGATAATTTCGGTCATGAGGTATGTATTTCAGGTAAAAATAAGTCACCGAAATTAAATAAAACAAGCATAGCATAGCATAGCTCTTCGCGTGCGCCCACAAGTAGGCGGGGGTAGCTATCTGCTGTTGATAAAGGTATTGAAGGGCGCTCTGGCTATTGGCATTTCAAAGAGGGCAGGATGTTCACCTCCGGGAAGCTCAACCACCTGCACCTGGCGACAGGTTGTGCAGTTTTGGACTTCCTGTTTGAATACCGGCCAGGAATACATGTGAATGGGTGAGTCATTCATGCCCTGGAAAAAAATAATGTCTGATTTAAAACCTTTGGTGAAGTTCAATAAAGAACGGTTAAAATAGGCGGCAGGGTTGCTGGCAGTTGTTCCATAAGTATTTCTTAGTCTGGTGCAGTAGGTACCATCTTGCAAGGTTCCGGCTTCTTCCAGTCCACAACGGTACACGAGGTTCAATGGCCCCGGTGCATTCGCTATTACTCCGTTGGTGGCATGCATAGTGTTCAGCTTGGTGACCATGTATCCACCCTGCGAATGACCGGCTAAAAAAATCTTTTTTACCTGGATGCCCAGTTCCTGTGATGCCTTGTTTTTTAACCAAAGTAAGGCCGCTTCACCTACGACGATGTTATCACCCAGCAATACATTTTCCTGGGGATAGATGACACTGATAATCATCATGTCTTTTCTGTCGAGGATATTCTTGAATTGATCCAGGGTAGTATTGGCAGCTTTCAACAGGTTGCTGTCATAGGCGACCGAACCATGAAAGACCAGTAGCACATCTGCCGATGCTGCAGCGGGTTTTTCCAGGATGATGCTGACCGAAATATTATTGTAGTTAATCTCGCGCGATTCCCTGGGGGGTGCGGGGGTATCTGTTGGTTGTGATTTAGTGCAGGAGCTGAAAATGATCGCAAGTCCAATAAGGTATTTCATTAAATCTCATTTCCAACTTTGACCTACAGGCAAGAAATTGGTTTAATGGAAATTTTTGTTGGCAGGTCAGTCGATAGATTTATTTGGTTTGTTTTCCCCTTACCTCAGTGTATCCCTCTATAAATCCTTGTTTTATTTCCTCGAAATTTGAAACAACATAAATCATGGCTAGTACTGCAATGATGGTAAGTTTATGCTTCACTAGGAGGTTTCCTATGTCTTGCATTAATTCTTTCATGGTGGTATCCTTTGGTGGTCATCAAATATACTAATTAAATATAATTCAATTGACAATAGCTGCTTACTTTGCAAGGGATTGTTGGTGCAATGCCATAAAAAAACCCACCGGATTCCGGTGGGTGGCTGGGTGTTGCCTGACCTGGATTCGAACCAAGACAAACTGAACCAAAATCAGTTGTACTACCCTTATACTATCAGGCAATCCTTGAATTGAGCCGAAAAGGCTTCGTTCGGGGTGCAAAAATACAATAGCCGAAGAATTGTTCCAAATCTTATTGGAATGCAGCATATTAGCACCCCCTCCCGGCTGAATTCGGCCGAAAAAACTTAATATTAATGCTTCAAACGATTTTTTCATGAAAACGGTCTACTTTACCCCTCTCATGGCTATCCTTTTGTCAGCCAGCTCCTTTTTCCAGCCCCCTCGAAAGAAAGTGATATTTTTTGGAGACTCCATCACCGAAGCGGCAGTGAAGCCGGGAGGCTACATCCAACTGATGGACTCGCTTATTGCAGCAGGGAATAAGTCTTCACAATATGAACTTGTTGGCGCCGGCATCAGTGGTAATAAAATCTATGATCTGTACCTGCGCATCGAAGACGACGTGATCAAGCAGCGCCCCGACATCGTAGTAATCTATGTCGGCGTAAATGATGTTTGGCATAAAGCAAGCAGTGGCACCGGTACCGACTACAGCAAATTTGGCCGATTTTATGAGGCCGTAGTGAATAAACTGCAGGCTGCAGGCGCCAAAGTAATTGTTTGTACACCCGCCGTTATTGGCGAACGAACCGATCATTCGAATCAGCAAGATGGTGATCTGAATCTCTACAGTCAATGGCTACGTACTTTCTGCGTTAACCGGCAATTACCCTTGGTCGACCTCCGCAATATCTTCATCCGGTATAACCTGGAAAATAATCCACAGAATAAGGAATCGGGCATACTCACCACCGACCGCGTTCACCTTAATGCTGCGGGTAACCTGCTGGTAGCCACTTCCCTCTGGAAAGCGGTAGAGAAAATACAGTAAAGTGGGTTGACAGAAATTGCCGGTGCAAGATGAACCAATTGCTGCAAGCGGCATTGAACCAGCGCCCCCCCCAAAGTATACTTATGAGCTACGAACGATCAGGTCGAGGTGCTTCTTGCCTCTGCGTACCAGAATATATCGCTGATTGAGTAGATCTTCATCACCTATCATGGTTTGAATGTCGGTCACCTTTTTTTCATTGATGCTGACCCCGCCCCCCTGGATTAATTTTTTTGCTTCTCCCTTACTGGGTAAAACACCTGCCGCTGCCAACAAGCTAACTACATTCACAGGCCACTCGCCACTATACGGTAAGGTGGGTAATCCACTTCGCTCCAAAACTGCCGGACTGGTATGCTGTATGAAACCTACAGCATCACCACCGAAAAATCCTCGCGTTGTTTCTAAAATGCTATCCAGTATTTCCCGTCCATGCACAAAGGCAGTTACTTCCAGCGCGAGACGCTGCTGTAATGACCTGGCTTCGGGCTGTTTCCGATGTTCCTCTATCAATGAACCGACAGTAGACTCCGGTAATAGCGTAAAAATTTTAATCCATTTTTCTGCATCTTCATCTGCCGCATTCAGCCAGAACTGATAAAATTGGTAGGGACTGGTTTTACTTGCATCGAGCCAGACATTCCCTTTTTCTGTCTTCCCAAATTTACCTCCATCCGTTTTGGTGATCAAGGGACAAGTGAGTGCGTATGCTTCGCCGGCACCTTTTTTACGAATCAATTCCGTACCGGTTACCATATTTCCCCATTGATCGCTGCCACCCATTTGCAAGCGACAATTATAATGCGTGCAAAGCCAATAAAAATCATAGCCCTGTACCAGCTGATAGGTGAATTCCGTAAAACTCATGCCCTGCTCAGATTCCAGCCGCTTCTTCACGCTGTCTTTGGCCATCATATAGTTAACAGTAATGTGCTTCCCTACATCCCGAATGAATGTCAGGAATTCCATTCCTTTGAACCAATCATAGTTGTTTACAAGAAGGGCACCTGTGGGATGGTTAGAAGAGAAGTCCAGAAATTTACTTAACTGTTGGCGAATGCCGGCCAGGTTATGCTGTAAAGTAGCTTCATCTAATAAATTTCTTTCTTCACTCTTGCCGCTCGGATCTCCCACCATACCCGTAGCACCTCCTATCAATGCCACAGGCCGATGACCGGCTCTTTGTAAATGAACCAACAACAGAATGGGTACCAGGCTTCCAATGTGCAGACTGTCAGAAGTTGGGTCAAATCCAACATAACCCGTAACGGATTCTTTATTCAGCCATTCTTCCGTACCCGGCATGCAATCTTGTAACAGGCCTCTCCAGCGCAGTTCATCGATGAGATTGATTTCTCTGTTCATAGAACAAAAGTAAGGAATGATCCCAATGAGGCACAGCGGAACTACAACTTGCCTACCTTTGCAGCTATGAAAACGACCGGTGAGGGTACCCGCATCTTGAATTTCATGGTGGATACCACCCTGATTTTATTGGTGGCCTTGGTATTGATGCGCAGCTGGAACTGGTATGTCTTTTTCTGGGGATTTATGCCCCTGAATTTTGGCTGGTTCTTCTTCGGCTTTCTGTTCCTCTATTATTTTCTCTGGGAATCATTTACCGGGCGAACTCCGGGGAAAATGATCAGCATGACCAGGGTTGTCAATCAAGAAGGTCGCCGCCCCGGTATTGGTCGTATTTTCATTCGGTCGCTGGTGCGGCTCTTCATCCCCGACCTATTCTTTCTTCCATTTCTCGGCATGACCCTCCACGATTATCTGAGTAAAACAAGGGTCGTTCGATTTGAATAGCTTTTCCTCATCTCGCAACCATTCCACCCATTGGGTGTTATAACTTTGCCGCCCGGCAACGGAACTTTATTATGGCAAGAATACCTATTAACATAGCTACCGGCAGTTTACAACAACCAGAGATGATTGTCGGCATCGATTTGGGCACCACGAATAGTCTTGTTGCCATTCTTCACCCGGAGAGCAGACAGCCCGTGGCACTGAAAGAATTTAACTCCAGCAGTCTGGTACCCAGCATTGTGCATTTTGATGCAGCCGGCAATGCCGAAGTAGGGGAAGCAGCCCGGGCTCACCTCGAGACCGATCCACAAAACACCATTTTCAGTGCTAAGCGATTAATGGGTAAAAATTACAATGACATTCGGGCGCATGCTGACTTCTTTACTTACCGCATCATTGATAATGACGAAGATCAGCTGGTGAAAGTGCAGGTGGGCGATCGATTTTATTCTCCCATTGAATTGTCTTCTTTTCTCCTGAAAGAATTGAAGCAAAGGGCAGAGCACATACTGAAAACGCCGGTAACGAAAGCAGTGGTCACCGTTCCTGCCTATTTTAACGATGCCCAGCGGCAGGCCACACGCGATGCGGGAAAATTAGCAGGACTGGATGTGTTGCGAATCGTTAATGAACCAACCGCCGCAAGTCTGGCCTATGGTATCGGTCTCGACCCGACAGAGGAAAAAACGATTGCTGTGTATGATTTGGGTGGCGGAACATTTGACATTTCACTGCTTCACATCACACAAGGAATTTTTGAAGTACTCAGTACCAATGGAAATACCTATCTCGGTGGCGACGACTTCGATCGCCTGATTGTTCAGCATTGGCTGCAACAGTTGGGCATGGATAGTGCCACTGCATCAAAAAATAAACAGCAGTTTCAGCAATTACGTTTGCTGGCAGAACAAGCCAAACGACACCTGAGTGCCAATGAAACTTTTTCGGCGAATTGGCAAAGCCATTCGATTGCTTTATCAAAAACGACCTTTGAGCAATTGGTAGCGCCTTTGATTGAGGCAACCATCGATTGCTGCAAGAAAGCGATGCAGGATGCGGGAAAAAAAGTGACGGAAATCGATGCCGTTGTGATGGTAGGCGGTTCTACCCGTGTACCTGCAGTTAAAGAGGCGGTCAGTCGTTTCTTTGAACAGCCGGTCAATGATACCCTCAATCCCGATGAAGTAGTTGCCTTAGGTGCGGCCATACAGGCAGATATTCTGGCCGGCAACAGTCGGCAGTTATTATTACTAGATGTAACCCCCCTCAGTCTGGGCATTGAAACCATGGGCGGACTCATGGACGTGTTGATACCGCGTAATTCAAAAATTCCCTGTGCTGCTGCCCGTCAGTATACGACCCAGCGCGATGGCCAGGGTGATATGCGCATTACTGTATTCCAGGGTGAACGTGATCTGGTGAAAGATAATCGTCGACTCGCATCTTTCAACCTCAAAGGTATTCCCGGTATGCCGGCAGGACTACCCAAAGTGGAAGTAAGTTTTGCCATCAACGCGGATGGTATTTTGTCGGTGAAAGCAAAAGAACTGCGCAGTGGTGTTGCACAGGAGATTGAGGTGAAGCCACAGTATGGGTTAAGTTCGGAAGAGATTGAACAGATGCTACGGGATAGTATTACCCATGCGCAGCAGGATATGCAGGAGCGTGCTTTGGTGGAGGCGCGAACGGAGGGAGAGCAGTTGCTCGAGGTTACAGAAAAATTCATTGCTAAGCATGCAGCAGATTTAACGCAGGAAGAAATTCATGCTACCGCTGCCGCCCTGCAAGCTTTACAGTTATCGCTCACGATGACGGATAAAAATTTAATTCAGGCCAAGTCAGAGGAACTCAACGAAATTACCCGTCCATTCGCAGAGCGCATGATGGATGCTTCCGTAAAAGCAGCTTTACAGGGAAAGAAGGTTTAATGATCGGTTGTCTGCTCCAGACTCCATTTGCGCTGTAGGTATTTACCGAGCAAGTCAAACTCCAGGTTCACGAAATTGCCCGATGTTACTTCACTCAGATTCGTATGTGTATACGTATAGGGTATAATTGCCACTGAAAAAGCTGATCGGTCTACATCAAAGCAGGTCAGGCTGATACCATTCACTGCGATGGAGCCTTTTTCAATCACCAGATGGGCAAACGCTGCCGGGAAGGAAAAGCGGTAGAGCCAGCTACCATTCAAATTTTCCCGATGGATGCAAGTTCCCTTGGTATCGACGTGCCCCTGAACGATGTGGCCATCAAATCTACCGCCGGCTTGCACACAGCGTTCCAGGTTCAGCAGGGTACCGGGTTGCCAGGTGTCACAAGTTGTTTTATCGAGGGTTTCACGAATGGCCGTCACCCGATGTTTATCGTTGGTGATTGCTTCTATGGTCAGGCATACCCCATTGTGAGATAAACTTTGATCCACTTTCAGGTGTGCTGCTAGGGGCGATTCGATTTCGAAAACCATCCCTGAGCCCGCCGGGGTGGCCGACACAACCTTCCCCATTGCTTCAATTATTCCTGTAAACATGGGGGCAAGGTACAGCCCCGAAAGGTTTTGTAGGGTTAATTTGGACTAAAATCTCTTTAAATATTGGAATTTTCGCAGGAATTAATATCTTTGCACTCCTAAAAACTACCGAGGAGGTATATAATTATGCTGATCATCGATTCAAAAGACTGCGAAAACATTGACAAGGCGCTCAAAAAGTACAAGAAGAAATTTGAGAAGAGCAAGACATTACTGCAACTCAGAAGCCGTCAGGCTTTTGTAAAGCCTTCAGTGGTGCGTCGCGGTGAAGTGCTGAAAGCCATCTACAAGCAAAACCTTGCGAGCGGAAAAATTACCAAGTAATTCCGTCACCTGATACTTAATTGAAAGTAGCCTGAGTTTGTTAACTTTAGGCTACTTTTTTTATGTCCATACCTTCCATCATAGCCTTTATCCAATATCTCCGGTATGAACGGCGATATTCACCGCATACGGTTACAGCGTATGAGTTGGATCTCAGTCAATGGTCGGCCTTTCTGGCTGCTGCCTATGATGCTCCGGCACCGGCGGCTGTAACAACCCCTATGGTTCGAAGTTGGCTGGCGGAACTCAAGGAGGAGGGCATCAGCTCCCGCAGCATCAACCGAAAAATTTCTGCTTTACAGTCCTACTTTCGTTACCTCATGAAAATCGGGGAATTGGCAAAAACACCTATGTCAACCATTCTTCCCCCAAAAGTGCAAAAGCGATTGCCTTCTTTTGTGGCTGAGCAGGACATACAGAGGATGCTGGTTCAGTTGGCAGGTGATAAAGCCTGGAATGGCAGAACGGAGTATTTGATTCTCTGTGTTCTTTATGCAGCGGGTTTGCGGGTCAGCGAGTTGGTCAACTGGCGGAAAGATCAGTTTGATCCGGCGAATCGGCAGATGCGAGTGACCGGGAAGGGAAACAAGGAGCGGATTATTCCCTTATCGCCTGCATTGATTGGAATGATACAGGAATATATAAAGGAAAGACCAATCGAGTGGCAGGCTATACCTGAAGTCTTTATCCATCCCCGCGGGAAAAAATGGTCGGCGCGTCAGATTTATGATTTGGTCAAGAAGCACCTCAGTCGCGTGACGACCCTGCAGCGAAAAAGTCCGCACATTTTGCGCCACAGTTTTGCAACCCACTTGATGAATAATGGGGCTGAATTGATGGCTGTCAAGGAGTTGTTGGGTCATAGCAGTCTTGCAGCCACCCAGGTGTATACCCATAATAACATTGAACAATTGAAAGAGGTTTTTCGTAAGACGCATCCCCGGGCATGATTGGTTTTCTAAAAAAAAGCAAAAAGATGATGAATGTCATTTTTTTGGCTCAGTAATGGTGTAACTTACTTGTTCCATACCGGAATGGTTCAGCAGATGGGGCTGAAGGCCGGATATTTTTTCACCATAAATGTTTTGCCATGAACTTACAGATTCACACCGTGCATTTTGATGCAGATGCCAAATTAGTTGATTACGTATCACGTAAAGCGGCCAAATTGAACACTTTTCATGACTCCCTGATCAAGGTTGAGGTCTTTCTTAAGTTGGATAATGTAGTTCATAACATCAAGGATAAAGTGGTGGAGATTAAGGTGCATGTGCCCCGCCACGATTTCTTTGCCAAATGCAGCACAAAACAATTTGAAGAATCTTTTGATAAGGCAATGGATTCAATGATCAGCCAGTTAAAACGCCAGAAGGAAAAGCAGGCGGCTTAACTGCGGCACAGCGTTTTTGTAGGATAGGTTTATCGGGTAGTATGGGAATAGCCAGGCTGCCCGATTTTTTTTATGGTATACCCTGCTGGGGGCTTCCCAACCTCCGGGTTGGGAGAGGGGTTGGGGAGGTTGGAAAAAATTAGGTGTAAAATTTTAAAGTATAACAATTTCCATTACCTTTGCCGTCCCAAAATAGGGGATAGTTCTTTGCATTTTGCCGCTGTACACCTTACCCTTAGGGGTTGATACATAGGGTATAAGCCGGCAAAAAGTAGACCAATCACGCCGAAGTAGCTCAGCTGGTAGAGCAGCTGATTTGTAATCAGCAGGTCGCGGGTTCGAGTCCCATCTTCGGCTCTCCAACATACATGGAGAAACAGAGAAGTTACGGATCGGAAAAGGTTCGTGTTTTTTTACTTCGTGTGATGTATACAGGGGCAGATGGCCGAGCGGTTAAAGGCGACAGACTGTAAATCTGTTCTCTCACGAGTACGCAGGTTCGAACCCTGCTCTGCCCACTTCCATTGTTCTCCGGAGCAATGTATGGTTCTTTTAGTCTGTGACTGGAAGGCTTCGGTCTTCCTTCAGCACAAGCGGAAGTAGCTCAATTGGTAGAGCGATAGCCTTCCAAGCTATAGGTCGCGAGTTCGACCCTCGTCTTCCGCTCCAGATGGTTTACTGAGTGATTGCCGTTGTAGCTCAGTGGTAGAGCACTTCCTTGGTAAGGAAGAGGTCGTGAGTTCAATTCTCATCAACGGCTCTGCTTCTACCGTTCAACGGTAAAAAAAATGATTTAAGGCCCGGAGTTGGCCGGTATCGCGGGGAAATGATTACCTTGCGCGCTGAAAACTCAAAAAATTGTAAAAACGGTTGCCTGCAACCACCATTGAAAACACAAAAAAAACGATAAAAATGGCAAAAGAGACCTTTAAGCGGGAAAAACCCCACGTAAACGTAGGTACCATCGGTCACGTTGACCATGGTAAGACTACCCTGACTGCAGCTATCACTATGATCTTGTCCAAGAAGGGCATGGGTAATGTGGCAAAGAAGTATGATGAGATCGATGGTGCACCTGAAGAAAAAGAAAGAGGTATTACCATTAATACGGCGCACGTAGAATATCAAACTTCTGCCCGCCACTACGCACACGTTGACTGTCCAGGTCACGCTGACTATGTGAAGAACATGATTACCGGTGCTGCACAGATGGATGGTGCCATCCTCGTTGTTGCTGCTACGGATGGTCCGATGCCACAAACGAAGGAGCACATTCTGCTGGCTCGCCAGGTGGGTGTACCCCGTATCGTTGTATTCATGAACAAGGTTGATCTGGTGGATGATGCTGAACTGCTGGAACTGGTTGAAATGGAGATCCGCGAACTGTTGAGTTCTTATGGTTTCGATGGTGATAATACACCGATCATTCAAGGTTCTGCTACCGGTGCTTTGGCTGAAGATCCAAAGTGGGTTGCTAAAATCGATGAGCTGATGGAAGCTGTAGATACTTACATTCCGCTGCCTCCCCGTCCGGTTGATATGCCATTCCTGATGAGTGTGGAAGACGTGTTCTCTATCACTGGTCGTGGTACGGTTGCTACCGGTCGTATTGAGCGTGGTCGTGTGAAAGTTGGTGAAGCCATCGAAATCGTAGGTCTGATGGAAGCTCCACTCAGTTCTACTGTAACCGGTGTTGAAATGTTCAAGAAATTATTGGATGAAGGTGAAGCTGGAGATAATGCCGGTCTGCTCTTGCGTGGTATTGAAAAAAGCCAAATCCGTCGTGGTATGGTTCTTTGTAAGCCAGGCTCTATTACTCCGCACACTGAATTCAAAGGTGAGGTATACGTACTGAGCAAAGAAGAAGGTGGACGTCACACGCCATTCTTCAACAAATACCGTCCTCAGTTTTATTTCCGTACGACAGACGTTACCGGAGAGGTGACCCTGCCTGCAGGAACTGAGATGGTGATGCCCGGTGATAACATCAACCTGACTGTTAAGTTGATCCAGCCCATCGCCATGGAAAAAGGTCTGAAATTCGCTATCCGCGAAGGTGGACGTACCGTGGGTGCCGGCCAGGTTACTGAAATCTTAAAATAAGTTTCGGGGGGCTTCCCCGGGGTTTATTTGCAAATGTTTAGATATATTTGCTGTCATTTCTAAAAGCTGTTCCGGCCCTCCGGAATAGCTTTTAGCTTTAATACGGGCATAGCACAACGGTTAGTGTAGAGGTCTCCAAAACCTTTGATCTGGGTTCGAATCCTAGTGCCCGTGCAACCTACTGATAAACGATACGTATGAATAAGATCGCTAATTATTTCCGGGAAAGCTACCTGGAGTTGCAGGAAAAAGTAACCTGGCCTTCCTGGAATCATCTCCAGCAAAGTACCATGATTGTTCTGGTGGCTACCATTATCATTACCGCCATGGTTTCACTCATGGATTTTGGCAGCAATCAGTTGCTGAAACTGGTTTATTCACTCTTTAAGTAAAGAATTATGGAAACGATAGAAACGACTGCTTCAACGGTAGAAAATACCGCCCCTCCGGCACCGGAAACCAAATGGTATGTGCTGCGGGTTGTAAGCGGTAAGGAGAGAAAAGTGAAGGAGTACCTGGATAAGGACATCATTCGCAGCGGCTGGCAAAATACTATTCGCCAGGTTTTCCTCCCGATGGAAAAGGTGTATAAAGTGCAGAACGGAAAGAAAGTAATGCGCGAGAAGAACTACTTCCCCGGATATGTTATGCTGGAAGTGCTCGAAGGTAAACTGTCTGATGACATCGTACAGCACATCAGCAATATCAGCAACGTAATGCACTTCCTGACCGATGGAAAAGGGTCTAAAGGCATCATCATTTCCCTGCGTAAATCTGAGGTTAATAAGATGCTTGGTAAAGTAGATGAAATGAATGACCAGGGTGTATCCATGAGTGAACCATTCATCATTGGTGAGACCATTAAAATAGTGGAAGGTCCGTTCAATGATTTCAATGGGGTGATTGAAGAAGTCAACGACGAGAAGAAAAAGCTCAAAGTAACTGTAAAAATATTCGGTCGTTCTACCCCGGTAGAACTCAGCTATATGCAGGTCGAAAAGATCAGCTAAAGGCAGATGGCCGCCTCATTCTCAGCCGCCCCGGATGCATTTCGGGGCGGTTTTTTATGCCGGTAGCATCAAAAAAATTGGCGGTTAATCGAAATAGTGTTAGCTTTGCCGCCCCAAAAGTTCTTTAACGAGAATGATTGATTTGGGAGTCCCGATACAAATCGGGACGCTATCACCAATAAAATCGTAAAACATGGCCAAAGAAATCTCCGGCTTCGTAAAGCTGCAGGTAAAAGGCGGACAAGCCAACCCTGCACCACCCGTTGGACCGGCCCTCGGTTCCAAGGGGGTAAACATTATGGAGTTCTGCAAGCAGTTCAATGCTAGAACGCAGGACAAAATGGGTAAGGTTGTACCTGTACTCATTACGGTATATACCGACAAATCATTTGACTTTATCATCAAGACTGCCCCCGCTGCTGTTCAGCTGATGGAGGCCGCCAAGATCCAGTCCGGCTCTAAAGAGAGCAACCGCCAGAAGGTGGGAAAAGTGAGCTGGGACCAGGTCGAGGCCATCGCGAAAGATAAAATGTCAGATCTCAATGCTTTCACAATGAAAAGCGCCATGAGCATGGTGGCCGGTACGGCCCGCAGCATGGGTATCACTGTGGAAGGTCAAGCCCCCTGGGAAAAATAATCATTTATTCACCTGACAGCCCCGCTGTCTAAAAATTAGCACATGGCACTTACTAAAAAAAGAAAAGTAGCAATAACTAAGGTGGATAAAAACAAAGTGTATTCCCTCCGGGATGCCTCCGCTTTAGTAAAAGAAATCAACTGCACGAAATTCGACAGTTCAGTCGATCTGCACATCCGCTTGGGTGTGGATCCAAAAAAAGCCGACCAGCAGGTTCGGGGTACTGTATCCCTGCCACATGGTACCGGTAAAACAAAAAAAGTACTTGTACTCTGTACGCCTGATAAAGAAGCTGCTGCCAATGAAGCTGGCGCTGACTTTGTAGGTCTTGACGAGTTCATTACAAAAATCGAAGGTGGATGGGTAGAAGTAGATGTGATCATCGCTACCCCCGCTGTGATGCCTAAAATTGGTAAACTGGGTAAGGTGCTCGGTCCGCGTAACCTGATGCCGAATCCAAAGACCGGTACGGTAACCAATGATGTAGCAGCTGCTGTAAATGAAGTGAAGGGTGGTAAAATCGCCTTCAAAGTAGATAAAACAGGTATCGTGCACGCGTCCATTGGTCGTGTGTCTTTCTCTCCTGAGAAAATCGCTGAAAACAGTGCTGAACTTATCAATGCCATCATCAAACTCAAGCCTTCTTCAGCGAAGGGCATTTATCTCAAAGGCATTAGCATGGCCAGTACGATGAGTCCGGGTATTGCCCTTGACACTAAATCTTTAATCAACTAATCCCTGTGATCTGTGCGCCTTTGGCACATAGAAATGACCCGGGTACTAAAAAAAATTAGTTATGACCAAGACAGAAAAAAATGAAGTGATTGAAGTACTGAAGGAGAAATTCGCTCAGTACAATAACTTCTATGTTACCGACACCGAATCACTGACCGTAGAACAGGTGAGTAATTTGCGCCGCACCTGCTTTAACCAGGGTGTGGAAATGAAAGTGGCCAAGAATACGTTGATCCGTAAGGCGCTGGAATCATTGGATGCAGAAAAATATGCTGGTGTGTACGATTCACTGCACCGCGTAACTGCCCTGATGTTCTCCGACAATCCTAAGGAGCCGGCTGTTATTATCAGCTCTTTCCGCAAATCAGCTAACAGTGATCGTCCACACCTCAAAGCTGCATTCATTGCAGGTGATGTTTTTGTTGGCGACAGTTCACTGGCTGCCCTCACCAAGATCAAGACGAAGAACGAATTGATCGGCGAGGTGATCGGATTGCTCCAGTCCCCTGCAAAGCGCGTGTTGGCAGCCCTGTTGCACCACCACGAGCAGCAGGCAGGTGCCGCGCCCACAGAGGCATAATAACCACGGATTTTTTAATTCAGATAACCGCCTAACGGCAAAATTTTTTTAAACCCTCCGTCGGATCACCCAGGTGATATGAAGACGGAAAAAATTTACAAACTATGGCAGACGTAAAAGCACTGGCCGAAACATTAGTAGGCTTAACAGTAAAAGAAGTACAAGAACTCGCAGATGTTCTGAAAGCAGATTATGGTATTGAACCCGCAGCAGCAGCAGTGGTAGTAGCAGCCGGCGACGGTGGCGGAGCCGCAGCAGCTGAAGAGAAAACATCATTCGATGTGATTCTCGTGAACGGTGGTGCCAGCAAGCTGACTGTGGTGAAAATTGTAAAAGAGTTGACTGGTCTCGGACTGAAAGAAGCGAAAGACCTGGTAGACGGAGCACCCAAGCC